>MDTB01017361.1_pt1 | contig 39377 bp, 40 predicted proteins | sample 811161 | NCBI WGS metagenome assembly MDTB01 (sample SAMN05326650, study PRJNA326480) | marine metagenome | isolation source: seawater | place: Mediterranean Sea | collected 2009 | reverse complement strand
GTCTATGACCGTTTTTAACTTTATATCCTTTACGTCTTTTCTTTTTGAAGACAATCACCTTATCATCTTTTTTATGAGCAACAACTTTAGCTTCAATAAATGTGCCAGATATATTTGGTTTTCCAACTTGAACTTTTTTTCCATCATCAACAAGAAGGACATTATCAAAAGAAACTTTTGAACCTTCTTTTGCATCAATTCTGTTCACAAAAAGTTTTTGATCTTTTTTAACCTTAAACTGACTCCCTTGTATTTCAACTACTGCGTACATTGTTAATTTTTGAATTGCAAAATTAAACTATTTCTTACAATATACAAGATATATTAAGGTTTATAGTTCTATCCAGTTTTCGTTATTTAAAGACCAATCAACAACTTGTTTTATTCTTTCGGTAAGCTTAATTGATGGAGTCCATCCTAATTTTTTCATTTTTTCTCCTGAGAGTGAATACCTAAGGTCATGACCAGGTCTAGATGAGTGGAAATCTACCATCTCATATTTGAGTTTTTTTTGTTGAGAATCTGCAATTATTTGAGCTAGTTCAAGGTTATTGATTTCCTCTGTTCCAACAATATTAAATTTTGGACATTTAGCACCTCCAAAATCAACTTCTTGTTTAATATCTTCTTTTAATAGAAAATAAATTGCCTCCGCAACGTCTTCTGCATGTATGTAGTGTCGAGTTCCAGGGATTGTTTTTGTTTTATCTGAATGAATTGTAATAGTTTCCCCATCTCTAATTTTTTTAATACACATTGGTATAAACTTTTCAGGATGTTGTCTTTCACCAAAAACATTCATAGTATGTGTTATGTAGACTGGTAGTCCATAAGTGTTTTCATATGCAACAGCTAATTCTTCTCCTCCAGCTTTAGAAGCACTATATGGATTAGTTGAATTGTATCGATCATTTTCTTTGTAGTCTATACCATGAGGAGCTGGACCAAATATCTCATCCGTACTAAAGTAGATAAACCTTTCCAAGCCTTTACTATCATTAATAGAACGTGCATAGTCAAGAATGTTTGTAGTTCCAACTACATTATCTAAAACAAATTCCATAGGATAATCTATACTTCTATCTACATGAGAACCAGCAGCTAAATGCAAAATAATGTCTATTTTTCCAATTTCTTTATTTATCCATGGGTTTATCTCAGACTTTAGGTCATGATGAATAACTTTTACTCTAGACTTTTGATCTAACGGAAGATCAGATAAGATATTATCTAGACGATTAAGATTGCCACTATAATCAAGTCTATCTAGCGAGATTATTTTCCATTCAGTTTTCTTCAATAAATAGTAGATTAAGTGATGTGCTATAAAACCCGCTCCTCCAGTAATTAATACCTTTTTCATTTTTTAACTTAATTTAAATTTTGAATATATTCATTTAGCCTATCGTTTGGTTTCCAATTTAGTTTCGTAATCATATCATCATTAGTCCTTAGAGTTTCTCTATAATTTCCTGGTTGATCATCAATCTTAATTGAAGTTACATTGAATTTATTTTTAAACATATCAAAAAGTTCATTGATACTATAATTAATTCCAGAACCTATCTCCCAAGCATCTTTATGCTTTTCATCTGATTCTGAAATCTTAATTATTCCATTTACGATATCATCAACATGGGTAAAATCTCTTCTTTGCTCACCATCTCCTACAATTGGAAGTGGAGATGAATTTTTTACCATAGCTCTCCAGATTCCGATAACATTACCATATTTTTCATCTATTGGTTCATATGGACCATAAACATTATAAAATCGTGAAATCTCAACATCAATGCCATATGTTTTCTTATATAATTTACATAATCCTTCACCAAGATATTTAGTCATTGCATAAGGAGAATCCGATGGATCATGATGTTTGGATGAAGACCCTGCATATAAAACTTTTACTTTATTTTTTTTTGCCCATTTCATAACTTTTAATGTTCCTGTAACATTAATTCTGAAAGACTCTTCCGGGTCATGAAAAGAAGGCTGTACTCTTGATTGAGCAGCTAAATGAAAACAATAATCAAATTTCTGGTTGTTGAATTGGCTGATTGATTCAATATCACCTTCTACATATTTTACTGATTTGATTTGGTTTTGTTTAGAACCTGTTGAATAATTGTCTAGAGATACTATTTCTATTTTTTTAGAAATTAGATGTTTAATTAGGTTTGTGCCTATAAATCCTGCCCCTCCAGTTACCAATATCTTTTTCATTTATTAGATTTTTATTCAATAATCAATATAATTATTGTTGTTAAACAACTGTAAAGTTCTCTACAACAAATATAAGCTTTATAAAAAATTAATTTCATATATTTCATTTAATGAATAGCTGAATTTTGAAAAAAGTATTAATAATTGGTGCTTCTGGGTTTGTTGGAAGTTATATTTTTAAGGAATTAATTAAAAACAAAAGAATAGAAACAGTTGGCACTTATTGTAACTCTTTTCATAAAGATCTTATTCAAATTGACTATTTAAATAATTATTTTCCAAAAAATATTATTAAACTTAAACCTGATGTTATTATTTGGGCAGCTGGGGAAAAAAATCTAGCAGAAACAGAAATTAATTTTGATAATACCAAGAATTTAATATCTAGTCCTATTTTATCTTATGTAAATAATCCTGAACTTATTTCAAAAGTAAAATTTATTTTTCTTTCTTCTGACTATGTTTTTGATGGAGATAAAGGTGAGTACTCAGTAGAAGATGATACAAAGCCAGTTTCTTTCTATGGAAAAGCAAAGCTTATCTCTGAGAAGTATATTAAAGATAATGTTTTAGACTATCATATAATCAGGGCAGGTGCAATAATTGGTAATGACTCTAATTTTTGTAAATGGTTATTAAATACATTAAAAACAGAGAGTCAAGTTGAATTATATGACAATTTTTTTTCACCAACACCAATTGAGAATATTTTTAATTTAATTGAAGATTTAATTTACGAGAAGTTAAACAATAAGTTAATTCATGTATCAGGTTATGAAAAAATTTCTAGATTTGAAATGGGAATAAAGATTGCAAAAATTATTAATTCAAATATTGATATTATCAAAAAAGATTACAGAGATTCAAAGTTAAAATTGTTTAAAGACTTATCTTTAACTTATTCTTATGACTCAAAAAAAAATATTGATTTAATGAGGAGTATAGAGAACCTAGTAAAATGATAGAGTTTATTGATTCATATTTTAATTTTAAAGATGAAAGAGGCTCTATTAGTGGGATTATTAATAAAGATTTATGGGAAGAGGTTAATTTTATTACCTCAGAAAAAGGTGTCTCAAGAGGAGGACACTATCATAAGTATACAAAAGAATTATTTTTTATACTACATGGTGAAATTGAGGTTGTAACTCAAAAGATTAATTCAGAATATAAGCTAGCAGAGAAAACAATTAATGTTGTTAAAAAAAACGATATTTTCCTTATTCACCCATTTACTTTACATAATTTTAATATTCTAAAAGATGCAAAATGGATAAATATGTTATCTAAAAGGATAGATATTGAAAATCCTGATATGCATAGAATAGACACAAAACTTGATTAATTGAAACTAGCAGTTATTATTCCAACATTTCAAGAGGAAGCTAATATTCATAATATGATTATTAAAACCTCAAATTTTTTAGATGAGTGTAAAATTGATTATGAAATTATTATAGTTGATGATAATTCATCCGATTCAACTAGAAGTATTATATCGAATTTATCAAAACTAAATAGAAGGATCAACCTCTATCTAAACAATAAGAAAAAAGGCTTTGGAAATTCAATTGTAATGGGTTTAGATAAAAGTAAAGCAGAATTAATTACAATTATGATGGCTGATAACTCAGACTCTTTAGATGACCTTAAGAAGTATTATGATATCATGATCAGTGAAAAGGATTTAGATTGTGTTTTTGGTGATAGATGGAGTAACAAGTCAATCAAAAATTATCCCTTTTTCAAAAAAATTTTAAATAGAGCTGGAAATAAATTTATTGCAAGATTATTTAACGTCGAATATTATGACTTTACGAATTCATTTAAAATATATAAAATGTCTTCATTAATGAAAATTTATCCTATTCTTTCTAATCACTTTAGTATAACTGTTGAACTTCCTCTAAAAATGATTACTAGAAATTTTAATTATAAAATAATTAATAATTCATGGGAAAATAGAGAACATGGAGTTTCTAAAATGAGGCTATTCAATTCAGTTGTTACATATTTAATTATAGTAGTCTATTGCTTGATTGACAAATATTTTTGGAACAAAAGATATGAAAGCAATGGATAGATTATATAAATTGATGAATTATATACTGGCATATGAAATGCCAAAATAGAAATTGAGATCTGATATAGAATAATTACACCTAACAATTGTTCAAGTTTATTATAGAATCTTCTTTTAAAAATATTTTGTATGACAGTGATTAAGAAAATAATCAAAAAAGATATAAATATTAGTATACCGAATATTTTGGTATATATAGTTACAAGTAATTGAAATATTTCTTTAATATTGATCTCCCAATTAGTTTTTTTAATTAGATCCGAAATTTCACTGAAATTAAAACTATAAAATAGTCTTTCAAGTTCTCTTATTTCATTAATGTTAGAAATCTTATTTTGTTGAAAATTTCCAACATTCCCTACATAAAACGGATCAAGGACAAGCAATCTTGACGCAAACAAACATTTTCTCAACCACTCTTTGGGGTTTCCTTTAATAAAGTCAAAAAAGACTTTTTTTAAATGTTTATCTTCTTCAATACCATTCCATTCAACATAATCAATATAGTTATATTTATCTCCAAATCTTTCAACTAATATTTTTTGTTTTAATGGGTCTCGATCATAAGGTGTTATTCCCCATATATTATTTGGTAGTTGCCCTAGCCCTATAAAAAGTACATGTCCAGAATTTGTCGAATTTACCAATGGGGTCCCAGTTTGATTATAGGTAAAAAGCATCCATGGAATAAGAAAGACTAGTTGGATAAAAATAAATTGTAATCTCTTTAAATTAAATTTATCCCATGTAAGCAATAAAATCATAATCACCACAGATAGGTATATGTACTCAGATCTAAAATTATGAAGTAAACCAAAACAAATTGCAGAATAGATTAGCATTTTACTTTTAGAAGTTTTTAGGTATTCTATGAGCAATATAATACCAAGTAATAGCAAGTTTGATGCTATACTTTTTGGCCACATCTGAGTGTGGAATAGAAACCAAGTAGATGATAGTAAAATAACTAATCTAAAACAATGTATATTCTCAATTAGTTTATATTTTAATATTAATCTGTCAAGAAGGACAAGGTTTATAAAGGTGAAAAATTGCTGAAGAATAAGAGTCAAGAGAATGTTTTGACCTAACAGATGAATTAACCCATAACCCCAGATAGGGAATGTATTATTTGGATAAGTAAAAGAGCTATAATCTAATGTTTTGAAAAATTTTGCATAGTCTGCATATAAATTATTAAAGTACAAGTTATAAGTTATGTTTTCATAACTAATTAAGGAACATAGAGAAATAATTGCCAGAAGAATTAGATAGTACGTCGTATTTTTCTTTAATTTTATGGTAACATTTACAAACGACTTAATCATAATGGAAGATAAAGTTTTCATATGTACTGTCAAAGATTTAAAAGATAACAAATATTTTATTAAGTGGATTGAAGAATGGAAAGATGAATTAATTGTTTTTTTCAACAAATCAAACAGTATAACAATAAAATCTTCAATTTGTCCTCACTTTGGCGGAGAAATAATTTATAATCACAAAAAAGATAAATTAAAATGTTTATGGCATGATTGGGAATTTTGCCCTAAAACGGGAAAATGTTTAACATATCCAATAAAAGGAATCTTAAACCCTTATGACTTTGAAGTAGATCCTAATCCTTTAAAAAGTTATAGAGTATTAAATACAGAAAACAAAATATATGCAATCAAAAAATGATGTATTAGAAGTAGAGATTTCTAAAGAGGTTAATTGTTCTAGAGAAATAGCAAAATGGAACTATTGGGATCATGAGCATCTTGATGTTGTTCATGGAGGTTATAAATCAGTAGACACCCTCTATGATGCAGATAACTTTTGTTTTAACTATACAAGAGTTAAAATACCTGTAATTCCTTTTTTATCTGCTATGACTCCTCTATTTTTAGTTCAACATGATGAGTTTACTCAATTTACATATGCAATTCAATTTGGTGTTGTATCAAGAACTACAATTAAAATTGAAGAACTAGCAAAAGATAGTTGTAGAATTACTATGAATTATAAGTTTCATTTAAATGGGTGGAAGAAAATATTACGCCCTATTTTAAAATATTTAATTCCTATATGGAATCAAAAAGTCTGGTTAGAAGATTTACCTGTAAAATTGAGAAGACAGAAAGTTTTAGAGATGGGTCATAAAGATTTCATTGGATTGCCTAGTGATATCTCTCTTAGAAAAAATCATGAGATTAAAAAGACTAAATTACCAATTCCTAGGCCAAGAGACTCATCAAGAGACAAACATCCTCTCCGTAAAAACAAATAATTATTATAAAAAAATTAATCAAAAAAATTAATGATTTACGAGATACAACTTTTAAACAATTTGTTTCATATTTAGTTGTTGGTCTTTTATCTACAATTCTAGATTTTTTGGCATATAGTTTAATTATAACATATTCTCCTCTTTCTTCATCATATGCTAAACGAATTTCTTTTTTAGTTGGGACTGTTAATAGCTTCATTTTTAATAAAAAAATAACATTTAAGTCAAAGAAAAAGTCATTATACGAGCCTTTTAAGTATCTAGTTGTCTGGGGATTATCATTTTATATAAATTCATTATCTCATGATTTCTCATCAGATTATTTTAAAGGATATATTCCATTTGCTATAGCAACATTAATTTCTATGGCTATTAATTTCCTTGGAGCAAAGTTCTGGGTTTTCACTAAATAAATAAAGCCAGGATTATAGAAAACTTATTTTGATAGGATTTTAATCAATTTATTGACAACTATTTCCTTTGAGAAATTATTTCTATAATATAAAAGAGAATTTTTACCTAATTCCTCTAAATCTGATTTATCTAAATTTTTTAATTTAATAATATTCTCAACTAATTTATTAGCATCTCCAGCATTAGATGCAAAGCCAGATTTAGATTCAACAATTATTTTTTGTGTTATACCGTCTATAGATCCTAAAATTGGTTTTTCACAAGCCATATATGCTTGAAGTTTTGAAGGTATTGTATAACTAAATATTTTTGATTTTTTCAAAGTAATTAGCATTACGTTTGAACTTTTAAAGTATTTTGGCATAGTTACAGCCTCTTTTCTCCCCAGAAAAATAAAATAATCTTCAAGATTAAATTCTTTAACCATATGCAAAAGCTCTCTTTTTTTACGACCAGTTCCAAGAATTACAAATTTAACATTTTCGCCTTTTGACTTAAGAATCTTTGAAGATTCAATAAGTATATGAAGATTTTGTGACTCTCCTATATTGCCAGCAAAAGTTATGGAGAAGATATCTTTAAAAATTTTTGAAATATTTTTATCTTCTTCAACCCTACCATAAAAATCTTCAGCATAATTTGGGAGATAACTTATCTTTTTCTTATCAACCCCTTGATTTATTATATAATTAATAAAATCCTCTGACTGCACTAAGATATGGTCTGAGTGTAGATATATCTTTTTTGTAATAAAAGCAATACAGCTTAGCAAAAATTTATTTTTTATATTTCCTGCAGCATTTACTGATTCAGGCCAAAGATCCTGAACCCATAGATAACACTTTGCATTAAATTTTCTAGCAGCTATTATACCAAGTATACCGACTGTAATAGGTGATGGTGCAAAGACAAATATTTTATCAAATTTTCCTTTTAAAAAAAGTAATTTAAAGATTCCAAAAAAAACAAAAGATAAATAGTTGATTGATAAACTAACTTTTCCAGCATTTAGCCTAGGAAAAATTCTACTTCTATTTATCTTTATCCCCTTAACAGTTTCATCTGCACCATAGAAAAAATTATATCCTTTAAAAAATTTTCCATCAGGATAATTTGGTAAAGCAGTAAGTACCTCTAGATGGTTCCCTCTATTTTTAAGTGAATCTACAACGTCATTAATAATAAAGTTTTCAGGATAGTAATACTGTGAAACAATTAAAATTTTCAATATGTATAATTTTTAGATTCCATATAAGTTCGCATCTCTGAGATCATAGATTTATATGAAGGTACTTTATAATTAAAATCTTTTCTTTTTGATTTTAAAGATTTGTCAGAAACTTTTCCATCAACCTGTTTGATTTCAATATTAAGATTAAACTCATGATTAATCAATTTTAATAATTGATATTTGGATATTGGAGAGCTTGAAATATGAAGCAACCCCCTAATATTATTTTTTATACAATAAATTAATGCCTTTGAAAGCTCTATTGTTGTTAAGCCTGACCAAATAGACTTTTCATATCCATCAACTTTAAGGTTTTTATTTTTAATAAGCCAACAAAATAAGCCATCACCGTTATCTTTAAGCTCTGGACCAATTATTGAGGTTCTAATTGTCAAATGATTTTTACTTATTATTTCACCATGAGCTTTTGTTTTACCATATGTATCAATTGGTGTTTTTATTGATTCTTCAGAATATCCTCCTTCTGATCCGTCAAAAACACAATCTGTACTTAAGTGAAAAACTGATGAACTATTTTTTTCTGCAATTTCTTTTAATCTATGAGGTAAATCTGAATTAATTGATATTGCATGTTTTGGATTATTTAGAGAACCTTTAATTAATATACCAATTGAATTAATAATATAGTCTGGCTGAATCTCATTAATAATCTTTTCTAAATGATTAAGATTCAGAACATCACAAATAATAGTTTCATCATCTATTTTTTTCTCTTTTGAAAGATTATAGACTGTGAATGAGTTATCGTTTTTTAAAAAATCTGTTAATACATGACCAAGCATTCCAGAGCTTCCTAGAACTAAAACCTTTTTTTTTATTTTTTCCATACTTCTCTATTTACTATTGAAGTATAACTTTGAATTATTTTAACAACTTTGTCAGAACAGTTGTTCTTATTATAGTCATCTGGTTCATTATTGGATTTTGTGTTAAGAGCTAAATCTATTGAATTTAGTATATTATTTTCGTCTAAGGAACCTAGTATAAGACTACCAGAATCTATTGCTTCTGGTCTCTCCGTGGAAGTTCTTAAACTAACAGCGGGAAACTTTAAAATAGCTGTCTCTTCAGCCAATGTTCCACTATCAGATAAAACCACAAAAGAATTTAATTGCAGAGCGATATAATCGAAAAAACCAAGTGGTTTAATAAATTCTATATTACTGTCAATGTCTTTTGAAAGTTCATTTAACCTCTTTTTTGTTCGAGGATGGGTTGAGAATATTATTTTCTTTTCTAATCTAGTTGTTATCCTCTCTAAGGACTTTAAAATATTTATAAAATTTTCTTTATTATCAACATTTTCCTCTCTGTGAAGACTAACAACAATATAATCCTCCTTTTTTAAATTAAGTAAGTTTAAAATTTCACTTGATTGAATTGAATTTTGATTTGAGTCCAAAATCTCTTTCATTGGTGAGCCAATATTGAAAATAAAATCCTTCCTTATTCCTTCAGCTAATAAATATTTTCGAGCATTTTCAGTATATGTCAAATTTATGTCAGAAATATGGTCAACTATTTTTCTGTTAATTTCTTCAGGTACATTTTGGTCAAAGCATCTATTACCTGCCTCCATATGAAAAATTGGTATTTTTAATCTTTTGGCTGATATAGTAGAAAGGCAGCTATTAGTATCTCCTAGTACTAAAAAACAATCAGGGTTTATCTTTTTTAGTGTTTCATAGCTTTTTGAAATCACATTACCTATTGATTCCCCAAGACTATTTGATTTTATATCAAGAAAATAATCTGGTTTTCTAATATTTAAGTCCTTAAAAAAAATTTCATTTAACTCATAATCATAATTTTGGCCAGTATGAATAAGGATATGATCAAAGAAATCATCACATTTATTAATAATTTGGGAAAGTTTTATTATTTCGGGTCTTGTTCCAACTATAGTGACTAGTTTATTTTTCATAAAGTCTAACTTTTATAACCAATAGACCCTAATAACTTAATTAGCTTTCCTTCAGATAATCTTTCAGTATTAAATGAATTGAATTCATCTATTTTCAATGGTTTCATACCCGTGGAAAAATATTTATCATAATTAAGTGATCTATTATCAGCAGGGATTCTAAAATAATCTCCTAAATCTTCTGAGCTAAATCTTTCTTCTTTAGATAGAAGAGTTTCATGCATTTTCTCTCCATGTCTTATTCCAATTTTTTTAATTTTACATTCAGATTTGTATATTTTTATCATTGCTTCTGCTAATTTACCTATAGTAGTTGCAGGAGCTTTTTGAACAAAAATATCTCCATTTTTCCCTTTTTTAAATGCAAATATTACAAGATTTACTGCATCATCTAATGTCATCATAAATCTGGTCATAGCTGGTTCTGTTACAGTAATTGTCTTGTGATTAATTATCTGAGAGTAAAAAAGTGGAATAACTGAACCCCTGGAAGCCATTACGTTTCCATACCTAGTCCCAATAATTTTAGTTTTATCAGTTACTCTAGATTTAGCAACAAATACTTTTTCCATTAAAGCCTTTGAAACCCCCATGGCATTAATTGGATAAACAGCTTTATCAGTGCTTAAACAAATTATTTTTTCAATTTTATTGTTGATTGCAGAATTTAAAACATTTTCTGTTCCTAAAATGTTTGTTTTAACTGCTTCCATAGGATAGAATTCACATGATGGAACTTGTTTTAAAGCAGCCGCATGGAAGACATAATCTACTCCAACCATAGCATTTTCAATGCTTAGAGGATCTCTAACATCTCCAATAAAAAATTTAATTTTTTTGGAATTAAAAGAATTACGCATATCATCCTGCTTTTTTTCATCTCTTGAAAATATTCTTATTTCTTTTATATCCGAATTCAAAAACTTCTTTAGAACTGCAGTCCCAAATGAGCCAGTACCCCCAGTTATTAATAAAGTTTTATTTTTAAACACTTTCTTTAATGTATTTTACAAAAGTACCAATTTTATTTTCAACTCTAATTTTTGATTCTTTGATATTGTTTGTTAATGCATAAAATAGAGCATCCGATATGTTTTTATAGGAGTATGGGTTAAAATATAATGATGGTTCTATTATTTCTTTAACATAATCTAATTTTGGAGCAATGACTTTACAATTATGGGAAATTGACTCAACTAATGGTAATCCAAAGCTTTCATTCAATGAAGGAAAAATAAGATACTCAGATTTATTATATAGCTCTTTTATATCCTTATCAATTTTAATCCCATGATTTACAATTTTTAAATTTTTAGGTATTTTTTTAGAAGAGTAAAAAGATTTTTTAAATAGATTTTCAGGAATTGTAAGGTGTAAATGAATATCAAATGTAATTTTCTTGGCTACATGTATAAATGCCTTAAATAATCTTTTATGATTTTTGTGATTTGCAAAATTTGAAACATATAAAAAGTTATTTTTCATCTTATTCTGACTTTCCAGACTATTAATTTCAAAAATTGGAGCAATTTTGATCTTATCACTATCAATCTTTAAATATTTGTTCAACTTTAATTTCATTAGTGGAGTTTGAACAATCCAATAATATTGAGGTCTTGTAAAATATCTTATATAAGTTTTCTTAATAAGATTGACAATTCGATTAGGATAGGAAAGGTTAGTAAGCATAGGCCTTAAAAGGAGATCATTATGAAAATAGATATTAACTGGGACTGCTATTTTAAGAGGGGGTGGGACATTAGACATACAAGTTACTGAGCTAATGTTTGCTTTATTATTAAGATAGAAATTCTTTCGCGCTTTTTCAGAAGGGTTAATTAGAGAATAATTATTTTTAATTAAGTATGATATATTCTCTATATTCAATCTTTTATCTAACAGGAAATAATAATTAGAAAGTCTGTCTAATTTGTTGAGGTGATTGATCAAAATATTTAGTATTTTTTTTCCTCCTCCTGAGTTTATATAGACACAGTCAATCAAAAAATATTTTTTACTCATTATGTCTAAATATCGATTTAACTATTTTTTTAATTAAGCTGTGCATTCCTATTAATTTCAAAAATTTTATAGAGTATACTTTGAAGATAACAATAAGATAGTATTGCTTTTGTTTAAGATTATTATAAAATAACTTTAAATTATTTCTCTCTAAATAAGACTCTATTAGCCTAGTATCTGTTATGTCTTTTATTTCTCCTCTATTTATCTTTTTTATAAAAATAGTTTCCAATGTCAAAAACTTTATTCCTTGAAAATAAAAAAAGTTTTTAGAGTCATAGACTAAATCCTTAATGGATAAATCATGATACTTTAAATCACCTTCATTCACTTTATTAAAAAATAAGCTTTTTTGATTTTTTAGATCATTAGGATAAATAAAATCTAGATCCTTAGCTCTTCTGATCCCATATAAGCTCAATATGAAACTTGAGTCAACAACAACGCTTTCAAAATCAATTTTATTTTCTTTTAAAAAAATTTTAAAATCTGATATAACCTTAAAATTTTCTTTAAACTTTAAAATATTAGCTTTATTTAAAAAATCAATTGTATTATCATTCAAAACGATTTTGGAAGTTTTATCTACTTCATCTTTATTATCAGTGATATGAATCGAGTGCTTACCAGCTTTACATTCTTTTCTAATTGACTCTTTAATATGAGCTATCTTTTTAACATCCTGTTCCTTAAAATATATAACCCTTAAAGGATTATTAGAAGTAAAACATTCTTTTACTTTTCCTATAGAACCTTTAAACCTATCCTTATAATTTCCTGTCCAATAATCCCCGCTGTAAACTTCTGAGATAAGATAATGAGCAGCAGAAAAATTGAAATTAATCTCTTTGTAATATAGAATATTTTGGAACTTAGATTCTAAATTTGAATTAGTAATATTAGCACGGGGCCATATAAATGCAATATGTATATTGTCTGAAAATCTAATAAAACTTAAAACAGCTTTCTCAATCAAATTTTGATTTATATTTCTTCTAAAAAAATATTTATAATCCTGATTCTCAAATTCTTTATTTTCAGTTATTATATAACTTATATCAAAACCAAGAAATGCAGTAATGGCTAGTCTATGAGATCCATTTAATAGCTCCTTATCTTTATTTAATGGGAGAAAACTTTTATCAGTATCAAATCCATTTTTTTTTATATCATCAAATAATTCTATGAAGACTTTTTCAAAAGCTTGTAAACTATTTTTTTTCTTGTTTCCATACTCTTTAATAGAGAATAGCTTGTTTGCTTTAAGACTTTTAAAATACACAAGTCTTGACAGTGATCTGTTTTTATTGAAATGTTCTAAGAAGAAAAGCTTGAAACCAACATCTAACCTATTTGTTGACAACAATTTTGATGATTTTTCTGTAACCAAAAAATATTCATTTAGTTTTAGAGTATTATAAATATGAGGCTCAATCTGATATTTTAATTCTTCTTTTTGCATCAACAAATGCTTGTTATTTTTTATTATATCTAATGACCTTATGTAAAATAAGGTTTTTAATTTCCACTAAAAATGCTTTTATTATAATCTTTAAATAAATTCCTTTTAGCTTTTTTATTTTATTTAAATCAAATTTTCTTAATATGTATCTAATTACCATTCTAGAGTAATAATATTTTTCAATATCATTTTTAAATTCAATTTTTTGATTTAAAATTTCAGATATCTTTTTGAGATTTTTCTCAAAAAAAGAATCATATAGTAACAATGACTCGCTCATTAATAATTTTGCATTTTGTCTTGATAATGATGTTTCTAGAATTCTATATTTTAATTTAATCTTATCAATGTTACCAAATAGAGCTCCTGCATTATACATGTTTATCCATAAATCAAGATCCTCTGCAAATTTAGCATTCATGCCATATTTCAAATTATTTTTAATTAAAAAAGCTTTTCTTATAACAACTGCAGGATGGGCAAATGGAACTGCAGATAAAAGTCTGATAAAGCAATGCTCATGCACTAATGGAACATAACTTACATTACCTAAGCTACCTTTTTTATCAATTATGTAATGGTGACAGCCACAAATATCTAACTTATTCTTTTTCATATGCTTTATCTGTTTCTCAATTCTATCAGAAATACTAATATCATCACTGTCCATCCTTACTAAAAATTCACCATTAGCAATTTTAATTCCATGATTAAGGGAGTTTATTAATCCTTTTTTTGGATTATTAATTAATAATATTCTAGAATCCTTTTTTAGAAAATTTTTTATTATGTCTAAAGATTTATCCTTTGACTCATAATAAATTATTAATAACTCCCAATTCTTATATGTTTGAGATAAAATACTTCCTATTGACTCATTTAAAAAGTTCTCAGAATTATATACAGGGAATAATATAGAAACTAAAGGTGAATTACTCATATACCTATTGGATTAACTGTAATCTTCAGTACCTGTCAAACTTTTTCTTAATACTTTCATAATGATGTGAACAAGAATCATATGAATATCTTCAGAAATTTGCATATCTAATACATTTGCATTGACACTGTGATGAACAATTTTTTTAAGTTTACCCCCGTCATAACCTGTCCATCCAATCGAAATTCCATTATTATTATTTACATATTCAATAGCTTTTAATACATTTTTTGAATTTCCGCTACCTGAGATACCAATAATTAAATCACCTTCTACATAAAAATTTTTTAACTGCTCTAAAAAAATCTCATCATAGTTTTGATCATTACTGTAAGCGGTTATTAATGGGACATTATCAGTTAAAGCTATTATTTTAAATTTTTTGTCTAAATCTCCACTTACCCCTTTATTTATATCACACATAAAATGAGACGCAGTTGCTGCACTTCCTCCATTTCCACATACAAAAATATTTTTTTCTTCTTCATATGCTTTTAATAATACCTGACAACAATTTTTGATTTCATCTTGATTTATATTATTTATCGTCGATGTAAATTGTTTTATATAGTCGTTAATTTGATTATTCATAGAATATTTTATAGTTTTTTTGTTACACATCCATCAAACTCAAACTTAAATGGAACATATCTAAAGTCTTTAATCATTTTATTTAAAAAATTATCTCTTTTATTTTGTGGGCAATAAAAAAGAATAAACCCACCTCCACCAGCTCCTAAAAGCTTTCCTCCTAAAGCGCCATTAGATATTCCGTAGTCGTAGAGTTCATCTATAATCTCATTAGTTATTTTGTTTGAGATTTCTTTTTTTAACATCCAGCCTTCATTTAATATTTTACCAAACTCATCAAATTCGCCATTCTCTAATGATTTTTTTGCTGGGTAAGTTAAATTTACCATTTTCTTAATGACTGAAAATTTATTTCTTTTTTTAGTTTCAATTATTTGATCTTTTAAGATTGAACTAGCAGACCTTGTTATTCCAGTATAGAACAAGTGTAAATTATCATTTAAGTTAATTAATTTTTCTTTTGAAATATTAATTTTTTTTGCTTCAACTCTCCCATCTGAATTGAACGTAAAATGATTAATACCTCCTATAGAACATGCATATTGATCTTGTTTACCTATAGGTTCTTTTAACTTATTAATCTCAATTTCACATGCTTCTTCAGCTATTTTTAAAGGTGTTTTAAATTGATTTAAATGCTTTAAACATAAATTAATTAATCCAACTGTAAAAGCAGATGAGGAGCCTAAGCCTGTTCCGGCAGGAATATCTGCACTAGAATTAAAATCAACATTTCTTATATTATATTTTGTAAAAACTTCTCTAATTATAGGATGCTTAATTTCAGTCAAAGATTTAATATTTTCACTTTTTGAATATTTTAAGAACAGCTTTCCTTCTTCAAATAATTTGTGCATAGTTAGGTATATATATTTATTAATTGTAACACTAATTACTGATCCTTCTGATTGACTATAAAAAGTTTCTAGATCACTACCCCCTCCTATAAAACTAATTCTTAATGGTGTCTTTGTAAAATACATTATTATAAAATTATTTTTGTTTCGATTAATGTTTGGAATGAGAAGTCTGGTTCTAGATTTGGATAGAATTTTTTATCATCACCTTTCATGCCTCTATCAAGTATTATAGTAGATAGTTTAGAGTCTTTTCCAGCCTTTATGTCAGCAAATCTATCCCCAATCATATATGATTTTTTAGGATTTATATTATACTTATTTATTAAATCTATAATCATTTTTGTTCCTGGCTTTCTACATTTACATTTGATTTTTAGTTTTTTTATTTCACCTTTAAATCCAGATTCGGGGTGATGAGGACAGAAGCTTATCTCGTCAATAAAAAGGTTGTTTTTTAATAAGTGATACTCTAATTTTTCATGAATTAGATCTAGTTCATCGAATGTTATGAACCCTTTTGATATACTTGGTTGATTAGTGACAATAAATATTAAATAATTTTTTGATCTTGCGAAAGAAATGAATTCGTTTACATCACTATAAATTTTAAAATTTTTTAAGTTGACAAATGGGTGTTTTTCATAATTGATTACTCCATCTCTATCCAAGAAAATTGCTTTTTGTTCATAAAGTAAATTTCTTTTTGATATTAATCCTTTTCTAAATAATTTAATAACGCTATCAAGTCTTTCAGGAGTTCCAATATCTTTAATAAACTCTGATGACATATATGCCGCTAATCCATTTTTAGGGACTTTTCGAAAAACATCTTTTGCTAAATCCAATTTTTTATTTTCTTGGATTAATTCAAAAATTTTTGTTGATAAAATATAAAATGCTGCATTAACAATATTTCTTTTTACTCTACCTATAGGATGAGGTTTAGGTAAAGTTTCAACAACTCTATTATTTTGAATTTTAAGTAAATCACTATCAAATGGGTGATCATTAGGATGTGCAAATAAGGTGCCATAAGGACAATTATTCTTCTTATCAAAATCAATAAATCTTTTAATATTAATGTCAAAAAAAACATCTCCATAGAGTACAATAAACCTTTTGCTTACTTTATTTTGAATTTGCTTAATCGCCCCAGCCGTACCTAAAGGTAGTTTTTCTACAATATGTAGAATTTCTAAATTTTTAAAATGTAGTTTGCTAAAGTAATCTGTTATTATTTGATTTAAATAGCCTGATAAAATAAAGACTCGTTTTATTTTATCACATTTATTGAGTTCAATAATCTGTCTATGAATTAGAGGAGTTCCTTCAAAATCAACCATTGGTTTTGGGATATCATCAAGGCCTAATCGTTCACCTCTTCCGCCTGCTAATATTAATGCATCCATTGGTTTTGTAATAATTTAAATGTTGTTTTTACCGCTTCATCTGATGTCATAGTACTTTTCCAACCTAAGTTTTGTATTTTAGATAAATCATATTTGAATTTAGGAATATCCCCTATCCAACCTTTACTTCCTCCAGTGTATTTAATTTTTGGATTTATATTAAAAATCTTATTCATTATTTCAATTATTTTGTTTACTGAAGTAGAAGATTCGGTGCCAAGATTGAAATAATTTATTTTATTTTTTGAGTTATGGTAACAATATAAAATTCCATCAATTAATTCTTTAACGTATAAATAGGGTTTTTCTTGAAGTCCATTCCCAAGAACAGTAAGTTGAGTCTTATCTTTTTTAATTTTATTAAAAAAATCGTGTATAACTCCATGAGTAGACCTCTCGCCAATTACATTAGGGAATCTTATTATCCACGATTGAAAATTATAGTTTTCACAAAATGAACTAATAAATGCCTCTGAAGCTAATTTAGCTGCTCCATAATGTGAATGTGGCAATAATGGACCTATATCTTCATTTATTGCAATATCATGCTCCCCATACATTGCAGATGAAGACGAAAAAATAATTTTTTTAATATCATTTTGTCTCATTAATTTAAGAGCATTAATTGTAGTATTTAATGTGTTATCAAAATCAATCTGAGGGTTTTTATAACTTAAAGCTATGTCAGAATTAGCTGCCAAATGAATAATTGTGTCTATTTTTTCATTTTTTAATAAAGCAAAAAACTCTTCTGAATTTATATCTAGATTATGAAATTTAAATTTATTATTGTTTAGTAAGTGCTCAATATTTTGGATAGATCCTAAAGAGAGATTATCAACACATATTATTTGATTAGTATCTATAAGTTTATCACAAAAATGACTGCCAATAAAGCCAGCGCCTCCAAGAACTAAATACTTTTCTGATTTAATATTCATTTTATTGATCTCTTTGATTATTTAACATAAAATTTTTCTACTTCTGTAATAATATCTTTAATTCTGTTTTTAAAGGTATGATTCAAAATGACATTGTTGTATGAGTTCTTTAATATATTTTTCCTAATCTTTTCATTATTTAAATAATAATTAATTAATAGCGCTGCCTCTTCAAGATTTGAATAGCAAACAACCTCTTTTCCCAACTCAAAGTAATCTTCTAAAAAAGGGACATAATTAGTTAATTGAAATCCATTAGAACTGGGAATTTCAAAATTTCTAGCCTTAATTTGACTCGCATTCTTGTGTTTAGGCAGAAATATTTTTATAAAATTTTTAATTGAATTTAGATTATATCTATAATCATAACTATAACTATTAGGAATATTTAAATTTATTTTAGACAAACTAATTATTTTTTGAATATCCTCATAACCTACAGGACCATTAGGCCATCCATTTCCATAACAAGAAACATCAATTTGAAATTTCTGTTTTAATTGATCAATGAACCACTTTCTGTAGGGAGAATATCCTCCAACAAAAGAAACAGCATATCGATATTTAATATCAGTATTTAATTCTTGAAAGAAAAAAGAAGCCCATTGGCTTAATATAACTTTTGTGTCATTAGCTGCCTTGTATTTTAAATAGGAAAATTTATCTGTTGTTACACACCAATCAAAATACTTGGATCTATATTTTGAATAATTATCATATCTGAAATTATCATCTCCAAAAAAGTTTAAGGTAGTTACATTTAATTTTTTTATAAATTCTAAATCCTCTATTGAAAATTGATCCTTTGATAAAACAAAAAACAACAAATCTGGCGAAAACTCTTTAACTCTCTTAGAAAGCTCTAGAATTAAAGTTTTCTCATTGAAATCATCATAAAAAACAGATTCAGTTTCATATCCTAATTCAATAAAAGTTTTATACCAGGCATTATAGTTATGCGCATAAAGTTTTTTCCCTTTTGATGATAACTCATACTTGTATCCTACGTATATTATTTTTTTTATTCTCATCAGTAATTAATATTTGTATTACTATTCATTTTTTTCGTTTAATATTAATCTATTATCTATGTTTTTATTTGAATAAGTTCTCCTAACTCAGAAAGAATATCATATATTCTCTTTATAATTCTGGATCTAACTTTTCTTTCTTTAAGATTCGAATAGTATAGGTCATTATTTTTGATATTCCGGTCATAACGTGTTATACTTTTTTCTTTATTATTATATTTTTCAAACGTTTTAGAATTTAGTTTAATTATATTATCTAATGAATCATCTATGGCATAATCAACTTTTTTAGATTTCTTGAAAAACTTAGCTCCATTATTTTTTGATCTGACATATATGTGGTCTTTAAAAGCAAGTGCCCATTGCTCAATTTTTTGATCTATAGAAACTGAAAAGTCAATATGGTCCTCAATTAAAACATATTGCCGATTAAATGAAAATTTTTCCTCATTAACAATTTTTTTCAACATCGAAAAGATATCTTCAGTAGATAGCAATAGATTATTAAAGATGATATTTCTCGCACCCTTTTTTCTATGTAATAAGAAAATATTTGTTCTATCAAAATTGAGTAAGAATTCCTTTTTTTGAAATTTATACTCTCTTGATAACTTATATCCGTGATCAGAGAATATTATTATATCATCAAATGAATCTTTATCATGAATCTCAAATATAGTTTTTAAAATTTCTGATAAGATTATATAGCCTTGCTGTTCTCCAATTTTATTTGCTCCATAATCATCCATAGTTCTATGCAAATCTGGAAAACTTAAGAAAATAAAATGATCATTCTCCAATTTTAAATCCTTTAGATACTTAACATAGTCCCCATGATTATTTTTAGAATTTATTGGATTGAAATTTTTTGGATAAAATCCATTTTTTATTTCATTTAATGGAGAAAAACAATCAATTTTATAATTCATTGATTGAAAAAAATCAAAAATATTTTCTTTTTCCTTTAAATAAAATTTTGGCCACTTTAATCGTGTGTTACATCCATTTTTATTTGGGTGTATTCCAGTTAGAAATGCAGATGTAGATCTTGGAGAGTCTGGTCCAGGGGTATAGGCATTTGTATATATGTCTCCACCAAATGATTTTAAAAAACTATCAAAAGTGTTAGGTCTAATTTTATTGTTAAAAGTTGCTAATCTATTTGGTCTTATAGAATCGAGAAAAATGCACAAAATTTTCATATCAGTTTGAATTAAAAAATTTATTAAATAACCATAAAAAATAGACCCCAAAACATATCATAACAGTAACATTTACTAGCAAATCATTTGAATTTACAAGTGAAGTAGGTCCAAGTAGGAATGGAACACTATACAGTAATAGTCTATTAAAAGGCATTTTTATATTTATACTAATCAATTTTTTCATGGAAAAAAAAGATAGAATGAGTATTATAATTTGTGATAAGATCAATACATAGTATATATGTTCAATTTTTGAAAATTCAAAAAAAAGAAAGAAAATTATTGTAATTAACCCTCCTATTACAAATGGCATCATGTTGTCTTTCGTCTTCTTCTCAAAATGAGAAATTCTATTTAACTGATTTATTATAACCCTCATAAATTCAATTACTGCACCTAAAAAAATAAATTTTTTTGAATCGATATAATTCTCTCCTGCAACAATCATTATTGTTTGGTGCGAAAAACAAATAATAAATACAAAAGTCAAAATGTAGAAAAAGAACATTAAAGATGACATATCATTCCAAGTTTGCTCTCTAATTTTTTTTGTGGAATCTAGCAGATTTGTTAGTATCCTATTATTAAAATAAATATTTCCAAAATTTTCAACTGAGCTAAATATCATTCCTGGTATACTAAATCCTAGGGCTGCTATAGCAAGATCTGCTGATGAAAAGCTTCTGTCAATAACAATTCTGTATGACATAGACTGAATCCAAATTGTAAATGTTATTACTGATATTGGATACATAAAATTTATTATTGGCTTTAACTTATTGAAACTTATAGATATATTTTTGAAATTAAGTTTAATGTTAGAGTACAATAAGAGAAGAATAGTTAGGAAAATAACTTCTGAAACAATTACCCCATAAAGCCAACTTATAGAATTTTTTTGAAAAATGTAGATAAAGAAAAGTGAAAACAATAATCCTGAAATAGAAGATAAGATGTTGACTCTAGTAAATACATCCCTTCTTCCCAATGCGTTAAATAATGAAATTATATTTCTTAAACATGTACTCACTACAACTGCAAGAAAAATATATATTATAAAAAGAATTTGATTAAAATATTTATTTAGTTCTAAGTAGTCATATACTAAAAAAAGAAATGGAATTGAAATGAAGCCAACTAAAATAAAACTCAAAAACATTAAAAAGGCTGATTCATATAATTTACCAGTCTTTTTATACTCTAATACTGTTCTTGAATAATACATCCCAATAGGATTTAAAATTACTAGGTTTATAAATCCAATTATTGACAGAATTAAATAATAATTACCAACTTCATCTTTTGATAAAAAGGTTGTCAGTAGTCTAATCGAAAGAAAGGCTATAAAAACTTTAGCAGAAACATTGGCTAAATATGTTATAGTCTCTTTATTTATTTTCATCAATAAATTGTTTAATTTTTTTTAGGAAGAAATTAATGTCTTCCTCAGTTAAATCACCAATATTGGCAATACGAAAACTGGTTTTATTAAATTTACTAGGATATATAGTTATCCCATATTCATAGAGATAATCATGAAGCTTTTCAAATTCAATATTTTTTGGAAGTGAATATAGAGTAATAATTTTTGATTGATCTTCTTCATCTATATAGGTTTTAAATCCTATTTCAATCAATTTTTCATTTATAATTTTCCATAATTTTTGATATCTAGAGTACCTTTTATTTATAGTTTCAATTTTTAACTCAGATATAGCTTGTTTAAGTGCGTATATAGTTTGAACGGGAGGAGTAAATCTTGTTTGATTATTTTCCTCTAAGTATTTATACTGAGAATATAAGTCTAAATAAAAAGCTTTTTTATCATAATTCTTAATTCGCTCTAAACTACTTTTTTTAGCTATTACAAAGCTAACCCCTGCTATTCCTTGAAGATTTTTATTAGAAGAAGAACATAAGTAATCAATGTTATTTGATATCATATCAATCGGTATTGCCCCAAAAGAAGACATTGCATCAATTATAGAAATTAAGTTATGCTTTAATATGATATTATTAAATCTTTCAAGATTATTTAGTAATCCAGTTGTTGTTTCATTATGAATAATTGCTATGTGTGTAGCTTTATTTTTTATAATAAACTTTTCGAGCAAATCAAGATCTACTTGTTTGTAGAAGTCTGATTTAAATTCATGATAATTTAACTCATATGTTTTGGAAATATCTACAATTCTTTGCCCATATGAGCCATTATTAATTATAATTAAACTATCATTACTTGAAATAACAGAAGCTATAACTGACTCCACAGATGCAGTTCCACTTCCACCAAACAAGATTGTAGAATAGTCTAGAGTATTTCCAGCAATTTCTGTTAATTCTTTTCTTATTTTTCCCATTAATTCTCCAAATTCATTAACCCTAGGGCATATGTCATCAACTATTTGTGATTGTTTTACTGATAAACTTGTATTTGCAGGTCCTGGATTTAATAATATTTTTTTATATTTTTTCATTTTGAATAATTTTTGGACTAACTACATCTAATGCTCTCTTATAGTGAATTTGATTGTCAATTTCACACCAGGGAAGCTTTTTTATGTTTTTAATAAAAATTTTATTTTTTAAGGCACAATTATTTAGCAACTCCTCATACTCGATTTTCGATGAGTCAATCCCTTCATAGTTTTTGCACATTTTTTGATAAAGTGGTAATGAAATTTTACTTATACCTACAAATTCTGATTCGGGAATTTCAATTTTATCAGGAGATTTTGTCAGTTTTATTAACCTATCACCTTCTTGAATAACATAAACTTCATCACCTGAGTTAGTAAAATCACTTGAAATTATGATATTGTTGACGTTTTCATTTAGCAGTGACGAAATAACTGATTTGTCATACAATAAGTCTGACTCTAAGAGTAAGAAGTCTTCTTTTATAAGATTTTTCAAAACGTAAAGTGTGTGGAAACTACCTGTTATTGAAAAATCAATATTTTTAAATGTTATTACATGCGGATACTTACTCTTAAGCTGATCATAGAAAGTTGATTTATAACCCGTTCCAATATAGATTTTTGAAATTCCTGCATTTGTTAAAATATTTATTGATCTTTCTATCAGTGAAATTCCATTGATTTCTATAAATCCTTTGGGTTTATGTTGTGAAAATTCTTTAATTCTGGATCCTAATCCAGCTGCTAATATTACTGCAATTTTAGTCATTTTTTTTATTGATAAAGTCTTTAAATCTTTTTGCAACATCTTTAGGTTTTACGGTCGGTCTGCCAAGATTTTTCTTTGACCCTTTTAATATTTTTATATAAAGAAATGTCAAGGATGGGGACTTTGACCATTTGATTATAGATTTACTGATTTCTTCTTTCGATTGAACTTCAATACAACTTTCATATCCACAGTTTTTTGCTATTTCAACAAAATTAATTTTTTCACTTACAGTATATTGCCCACCAGTTGAATCATGAGAGTTGTTATCCAAAAGTATATGTAATATTTTTTTTGGTTTATAATATCCTATTGTTGGAAGATTCCCCATTCTCATTAATAGTGATCCATCTCCATCAATAATTATTGTTTTATAATCTGAATTTAGGGTAAGTCCTAGAGCTAGTGAACTTATACATCCCATGCTTCCAACCATATAAAAGTTGTTTTTTAAATCGTCAATTTCAAACATTTCCCTGCCTGTCTTACCTGTAGTTCCTAGAAAAAGAATATCATCTGCTTTATGTTTTAATATCTCTTTAAGAGATTCGTTTCTAGTTATTATTGCATCTGTGTTTTTTAATTCGGACATTAAGTCATGGTTCTGAAATGTGTCTTTTGAAATCACAAAGAAAAATGAATAACCTCTACTTATTGTCTCATCAGCCATTTTCAATTGGTTGGCAGCTTTAAAATTATCTTTTGATAAGTACTCCCATTTAATATTCATTAACTCTAAAAGATCTGTAGTAATCTCCCCCATTAACTTATGTTGTGGCTCGTCTTGATTACCAGGTTCTCCTCTATGGCTTATAAAGCCTAATAATGGTATTTTAAAAGTTTCATTTAAAGAAGTTAAGGGTGAAACAGCATTTCCAAGTCCACTATTTTGTAGTAACACAACTGGTTTTTTTCCTGCTAAATATGCTCCAGAGCAAGTTGCAACTGCATCACCTTCATTAGAAGACATAATAAAATCACAATAATTTATTGCATAATTAATTAAATTAGTTTGATAACTACATGGAACTCCAGAGTAAAAATCATACCCAAGTTTTTTTAGACTTTCCCCAAATTTGTATGTATCTATCATTTAGTTCCTGGTATTAACTCAAGTATTTCTTTTATTGATAAACAATTTTCTTCCGCTTCTTCACTTCTACCATTGGCTAGTATTTGCTCTGCAACCTTTTTCATATTAGGATATGCTGATCTTAACATATGATTAGCATAAATAACAACATTTACTCCAAGTTCTTTGAATTTATCAAATTTTACTCCATTGTAAGATGTTGGAACAACAACTAAAACTTTTTCTTTTTCGACTTTTCTAAACTTTTTGATAAAATCAAATATCTCTTTTGGATTCTTTTTTCTTGAGTGAATCATAATACCATCTGCACCTGCTTTTAGATAGGCTTTAGATCTTTTTAATGCATCTTCTATACCTTTATCAAGAATCAGGCTTTCTACTCTTGCAATAATCAGAAAATCATTTGTACGTTGAGCTTTTTTACCAACTTTGATTTTATGACAAAATTTTTCAATAGTTTCTTGAGACTGTTTTACTTTGTTGCCAAACAACGAGTTCTTTTTTAAACCTGTTTTATCCTCAATAATTATTGCACTAACTCCGACTCTCTCAAGAGCTTTAACTGTAAATTCAAAATGTTCAGGTTTTCCTCCTGTGTCACCATCATAAATCATTGGCTTATATGTGACATCAAAAATTTCATTTATTGTGTTTAATCTTGAAGTTGTATCAACTGCTTCAATATCTGGCATTCCTTTTGATGTTGAATCTGTTAATGAACTTGACCAGAAACCATCGAATGTATTATTATAGCCATTAATCGTTACAGATGTTTTTTCAACAAGAAGTGCAGATAAAGGGTTATGTGCCTCTAATATTCTAATAGTTTTTTTAGTTTTTATTAGATGACTTAACATTTGTTGTCTAGAATAAGAGCTTATGTTATTTTCTAGGGAAGATTCTTTTAATTTTAAAGCATTTACATCATTTGAATATGGTATCTCAATTAGTTTTCCTTTATTTTTTTTGTAAAAATTAATTACCTCATCCCTATATTTATTTTGAAAAGTATTAATCCAGTCATCACCATGAATAACATAGTTTGGTTTTAAAGAATTAAGATTTTTAAGATAGCTAGCGGTATCTTGCTTCACAACTTTTTTTACATATGTCAAGCTTTCAATGACTTCTTTTCTCTTATTATAATCAATAAACGGTATATCATTTAATTCAGCACATGCATCTTTTGACAATAATCCAATGGTAACATCTCCATACTTATTCCCTTCTTTAATAAGCCTAATGTGGCCCGCATGTATGATATCTCCTATTAAACTAATATAAACTTTCATATAAATTATTTTTTAAAAATTCTAATTCTTTTTTTAAATCAAGATGACTATTTCCAACAAAAAAACCTTGATTTGATATTATCTCTGCATTGATAATTTTATCAGATACTTCATAATCAAAATATTTTAGCATTGGATTATTTAGTATGTTTCCTGAAACTATTGGCCTAGTTGCAATCCCATTCTTGTTAAGTTTATCTAAAACAACATTACGGTCATATTTTTTATCTAAAATTATAGAGAATCCAAACCAGCTGCTAAAATCAATTTCTTTTTGAATTGTAATCTTTTCAGAAGATTGAAATAAAGTCTTGAATATCTTCGCGTTTTCTCTTCTTATATCAATGAAGCTAGACAACTTTTCTAACTGAATAAGTCCGATAGATGCTGACATCTCCAGAGGTCTCAAATTATATCCAGGTAGAATGAATTTAAATGATTCATTAAACTCATTTTTATCCTTTTTACATAGATGGTTTTTTTCAGGTAAATCTCTAGTCCATCCATGGGCTCTTAATGACAACATAATATGATAGATTTCAATATCATCAGTTAAGACCATACCTCCTTCCATAGTACAAATATGGTGTGAATAGAACATTGAAAATGTTCCAATGTCTCCGATAGTTCCAGTATATGTATCGCCATACTTAGCACCCATTGATTCACAGTTATCTTCAAATAATACTATGTTTTTATTATCAATCATTTGTTTGATTTTATCAAATTCATTTGGATTCCCCAGTAGATTTACTGCTAATATTATTCTAGTTTTTGGTGAGATTGCTTTTTCTAGTTTTTTAATATCATAATTCAAAGTAAATAAATCAATATCTACAAATTTTAGCTTTAAACCATATTGTTGAAGTGGAGAGTATGTTGTTGACCAGGATACTGCAGGAACTATTACTTCATCTCCAGGTTTTATAGGGTTTTGCTTCTTAAAAAAAAGAGCTGCAATTCCAAGTAAATTAGCAGATGAGCCAGAGTTAACCATTACTGCATATTTAGATTTAAAATAATCTGCAAATTTCTTTTCAAATTCTTTTACTCTTTCGCCCATTGTATAGTTTCCACTCTCAATAACATTATTTATTGCCTTAATTTCCTCTTCCCCCCAAGTAGATTGTGTAAGATTATATTTCATTTTTTATTTTATTGTAATAATTAATTGTCTTTTCTAAGCCCTCAGATAATGAGTATTTAGGTCTCCAGCCCATAGATTTTAAAAAAGTATTATCTATAACTTTTCTGTTCATACCTGTTGGTTTAGTTAGATCATATTCATATGAACCTTCATATTCTATAAGATTTATTATTTCATCATAATATTCCTTAATAGTATAATCAGATCCTATTCCTACATTAATATTTTGAGGTAATTCATCAAATCGGGAAATTGCAAAATGAATAAAGTCTATAAAATCATCAATAAACATAAATTCTCTTCTTGCTTTTCCGTCTCCCCATATTGAAACTTTATTAATTTTTTTCTTCTTTGCATCAGAAACTCTTTTTATTACGCCAGGAATCATATGTGATACTTCTTCATCAAATTTGTCATAAGGTCCGTATAGGTTGCATGGGATAATAGATTTATAGTTATAATCATCATATAAATTTGAAATATATTCGCATGCTTTAAGGGCAGATATTTTTGCAATAGCATATCCTTCATTAGTTGGTTCAAGTTTTCCAGACAATAATTCTAACTCCTTGATAGGAGTGCTAATGTTTGCAGGATAAATACATGAACTTGATACATTAATAAAATTTTTTATTTTTATTTTTTTTAATGTATTAATTAAGTTGATGTTTATATATAAATTGTCAATTAAATAATTATAGTTTTTTGTTGAATTTGAGATGATTCCTCCAACCCTTCCAGCTAAATTAATTACAAGATCAGGTTTATACCTAGTAAGGTAGCTTTCAATTGAATTGATATTATATAGATCTAGTTTTTCGCTACTAGGGAAAAGGAAAAAATTAGATTTATTTTTATCTAAATTCTTTTGAAGATTCATCCCTACAAAACCTGAGGCTCCTAAAACGAGTATTTTTTTAAAATTCATCTGCACTTTTGAATTGATTATATCCTTGCTCTTTTAGTATTTTATCTTTTTTTGCATCTTCCATATCACTAGAAACCATTTCACTGACAAGTTGATTTAATTTAATTGACGGATTCCATCCAAGTAATTTTTTAACTTTAGATGAGTCTCCTAATAACTCATCCACTTCAGTTGGTCTAAAATACTTTGGATCTACTTTAACAACAACATCATTAATTTTTATGTGTGTTGAGTCATTGTTGATCTTTTTGACAACAGCAAACTCGTTTATCCCTGAATCTTTAAACTCTAGCTCTATCCCTAATTCTTTAAAAACCTTAACAATAAACTCTCTTACAGATATGTTATTCCCTGAAGAAATAACCCAATCATCTGGAGTATGATGTTGTAATATCATCCACATAGCCTCTACATAATCTTTTGCATGTCCCCAATCTCTTTTTGCCTCTAGATTCCCAATGTAAAGGCAATCTTCAAGGCCGTATATCATCCTTGATACAGTTCTTGTTATTTTTCTAGTTACAAAAGTTTCTCCTCTTAATGGAGACTCATGATTAAAAAGTATACCATTTGAAGCAAAAATATTATATGCTTCTCTGTAATTTTTTGTAATCCAATATGCATATAATTTTGCAACTCCATATGGACTTCTTGGATAAAATGGTGTTTTTTCTGTCTGAGGTGATTCAACAACCTTTCCAAATAATTCAGATGTTGATGCCTGATATATTTTCACTTTGTCAATAATGTCTAATGTTCTTACAGCTTCTAGGATTCTAAGAGTTCCCATGCCATCTACATTAGCTGTATATTCAGGAGTTTGAAAAGAGACATGTACATGACTCATTGCTGCAAGATTATATATCTCATCTGGCTTGACTTTCTTTATTAGGTTTATAAGATTTAAAGAATCCGTCATATCTCCATAATGTAAAAACAAAGATTTGTTTCTGATAGATTTATCATTAAACAAATGATCTATTCTATCAGTATTAAAGCTAGAAGACCTTCTTTTAATACCATGAACTATATATTTTTTATTTAACAGAAATTCTGTTAAATAAGCTCCATCTTGTCCTGTAATTCCTGTTATTAATGCTATTTTATTGTTCATTTCCCTTTTTTTAGATTAAAATCCATATATATTTTTGTCTCTTTTTAAAAAATTTCTAAAATCAAAAACAATTTTATTTTTGTCAATATTTTCAAGAGTTCTAAACTCTTCCCAGTCGGTAAGTAATATAAAAATTGAGCCTTCTTTGACTATGTCGTCTAGAGAATTATATATTTTGATTTTTTTATTTATGTTTTTTAGTTCCTTGATTTTTTTGGTTGAATTTAAATTTTCAAGGTCCTTAACAATGTTTTCTGATTTAACCTTAGGATCAAATATTTTGATATCATAACCTTTAATTAGCAGGTCAAAAGCAATATATATGGAAGATGATTCTCGAGAATCATTAGTGTTACTTTTAAAAGCCCATCCTAATATTGAGATTTGTTTAGGATGACCGTTTTCATGTATGTATGAATCAATCTTATGACATATTCTTTGTCTTTGATAATTATTAATATCTATAACTTTTATCCAATAGTCTGCTACTTCATTTAGCCCATAAAATTGACATAAATAAACCAGGTTTAATATATCTTTTTGAAAACAACTTCCTCCAAAACCTGGGGAAACCTTTAAAAATTCTTTTCCAATTCTCTTATCCATTCCTATAGCCTTAGATACTTCATCAATTTTTGCTCCAGTTACTTCACATAATGCTGATAAACTGTTTATAGAAGAAATTCGTTGAGCTAGCATTGCATTTGATGCAAGTTTTGATAACTCAGATGACCAGACATTGACTGTTAAAATCTTTTCTATCGGAATCCATTTTTTATAAATATCAACTAATAATTTTACTGCGTCTTGACCAAATTTAGTTGAATCTCCTCCGATTAGAACTCTATCAGATTTATATAAGTCTTTAATTGCTGAGCCCTCTGCTAAAAATTCAGGATTTGAGAGAATTTCAAACCTCACAGATTTATTATGCTTAATAAGAATTTCTTTAACTTTCTCTGCAGTTCTCACAGGTAATGTTGACTTTTCTACTACTATTTTATCTGATTTAGAATATCTAGCAATATCTTTTGCTGTAGACTCAACATATTTAAGATCTGCAGCCATTCCTGCTCCATCACCTTCTGATTTAGTAGGGGTGTTTACTGCAATAAAGATCATCTCTGACTCATTAATTGATTTAGATATATTATCAGAAAAAAAGAGGTTTTTACTTCTAGTCTTACCAACAACCTCATCTAGTCCTGGCTCAAAAACAGGTAGTTTATCTAAAGGGCCATTCCATGCTTTTATCTTTTCTGGATTAACATCTACAACAGTGACATTAATATCTGGACATTTCGAGGCAATTACTGCCATTGTAGGTCCTCCTACATACCCAGCTCCAATACAGCAAATATTCTTTATTTTCATTTTATTTCTTTAAAAGCCATGAAGAAGATTGTATTTTATTTCCTAATCCTTCAATTAGTTTAATTCCTAGTTTATTACAGATTTTAAGTTCTGGTATACTTTCATTATTTTGATCTCCACCATTTGCAAAATATAAGTCATATTTAGTACTAAATTCTTTAGAAATTTTTTCTAAGCTTTTACAAACAGTTCGGTCATTATCAATAGATAGCATAACATAATTAGTTACTAAAAGTTCATTTATAATAACAACTCTTTCTTTTTCTAGCATGAATTCTTTTGAACCTTTTAGTTCTCTTTGTAAGTCATTATTTACTATAACAAACAGCTTATCTCCCTCTGCTTTTGCATTATGAAAAAGTTCAATATGGCCCTTGTGTAATGGGTTAAAATAACCTGAAACTATAATTATTTTTTGCCTTTTCATTTATATTCTGTTATAATCATCTTCAATTCGAATAATGTCATCTTCACCAAAATAACTCCCAGTTTGAACTTCAATAAAAATCAATTTTTCTTGTCCGTTATTCTGTATCCGATGCTTTGAACCTTGTGGAATTAAAATTGTTTGACCTTTATAATAATCTTTAATTTTATCATCTAACTTAATAGTTCCTTTTCCTTGAACAATAGTCCATGCCTCTGAACGTTTTTCGTGATATTGATAAGATAATCTACCTCCTGGATTAACTTCAATTCGTTTTAATTTATAATTAGATTCATCATGTATTACAAAGAAAACTCCCCATGGCCTTATTTCAGATTCTATAAATTTCATATTAACTTTTTGAATAAATAATTATACTATTCTTTTTGGTTGGTTGTTTAGCAGTTAAAAAGAAGTTTACATTCCTTCCAATAAGCTTTTCAATTTTTTCTTCTAATTGGTTTATATATGTAAAGTTTAAATTATTTCCTACAAGAACTACTTCAATATTTCCTGAATCAATTCCTTTAGCATAATCTCCAATTATTATCATTTTTTCAACATCTCCCATTCTTTCTAAAACAGTGTCAACTATGTCTTCTAAACCTAAATGTTTATATACAACTTTCTTTAGAGTCTCATATAGAGGATGATTTGTGTTAACATTATATTCAATTTTATTATTGGATTTAGACTTTTTAAGATAACCTGCATCATATAAATGATTTAGTTCTTTCCTAATTGAGTTAGTTGATTCGCCCATTTCACTTGCCAAGCCGTTAAGGTATCCTTTATTTGCCTGGGAAATAAAAAATTTAACCAGCAATCTTAGTCTTGTTTTGGATGTAATTAATTCACCTAACATAATATCGAGTAACAAATGTACTTAAATTTATGTAATTATCAAATTTTCTTTTTTTGATAAAATTTTATTTCAGATTTGTTATATAAGTTATATTTTTATGAATAGTTAAAAATTTGATTTTTGATTTTAAACCCATATTTAATTATCATTATTTTAGGATTAAGTTTATCCCTTCATCAATTATTTCATAAAATATATTTAAAAAAAAATTTAATCGATCAAGTAAATGATAGATCTTCTCACATTTCATCTGCAACTAGATCCGGAGGTTTAAGTGTTTTTGTTACAATTTTTTTAGTTTCCCTTTATTATTACATTTCTGGATATACAATCTTTGATTTTTCAATTATTATTCCTTTAGCTCTTTTAACATTTGTAGGCCTATATGATGACATGTATAATGTCGATTTTAAATTAAAATTTGTTTTTCAGATTATAGCTGCTAAAATAATAGTTGATAATGGTCTAATAATTGACAATCTTCATGGTGTTATGGGGCTTTATGAGATAAATAGGATTATTGCTAATTTGTTAACAATTTTTATAATTGTTGCAATAATAAATGCTATTAACTTTATTGATGGTATTGATGGATTAGCACTAACAATTGTGTTAATATTTATATGTTTATTTGAAGGGCTGTCAAAAGAAATATCACCTTTTATAAACTTCTCTTATTTATTAATTTTATCCTCAATACTTTTATTCTATTTTAACTTTAGAAAAAAGAATAAAGTCTTTTTAGGGGACTCTGGGTCTCATCTTTTTGGTGGTATAGTTAGTGTCTATACAATCTTTATTCTTTCTCAAGGCTACACAATAAAAGAAGACTTTGATATTCATAAAATTTTATTTGTAATATCTATTTTATCATATCCAATAATTGATATTATAAGAGTTGTATTTTTAAGAATTGTAAATAAAAAATCTCCATTTGAGGCTGATAAAAATCATATTCATCACTTAATATTGAAAAAAACAAAAAGTCATTTGATCACAACAATCTCAATTGCTACATTTACAATAGTTGTATTAATATTGTTTCAATTATCAAATCTATGAATATGAACAAATGGATTACTCTAGCAATACTAATTCTTTTTATTTATGGTTGTTCTGACCCTCAACCATGTCCTGAACTAGACTTTGATACTAATAATAGAACAACATATGTAAATGGTGAACCCTACACTGGAAGATGCTTAAATTATAAAAATGAAAATAAAAGAAGTATTCAACAATATCTGAACGGAGCTGACCATGGTAGATGGATATTTTATTTTGAAAATGGAGAAGTAGAGACCAATGGTAAATTTAAAAATGGGAATAGAGTAGGGGTTTGGAATTACTATTGGCCTAATGGTAAAATTCGACAAAAATCAATCTACTCAATTACAGGTGAAAGAAGAGGAAATTGGAAAGTTTACGACTCAATTGGAAATTTGCTTTCATCAGTAAAATATTAAAGTTTACTCAATACAAAATCTTGAAAAGAGATCTGTTGCCTTTATTCCATTACTAGAATCTTCATATCTTTTCTCAGAAGAGACTTTTAAATACTCACAACCTTCACCGCTATTTCCAAGCTGAATTTTAAGCAGTCCTTTTAAATATTCTGATTTTCCATCAACAGTCTTAAATTCATAAATTACTTTATCATAATAGCTTATGGCTTTATCATATTCTTCTAATAGTCCATATACAAGTGCAGCATTTTCATAGAAAACATATTCATATTTATTAAGAGAAATTGATGTCTCATAGAGATCAATAGCTTCAGTGTATTCTTTTTCTAGAAATTTATCATCTGCTTCATTAGCAAATAAATAAGACAAGGAAAATTTTTCACCACCAATCTTTATAAGTGTTTCAATTTCGTTGATTTGTTTTGGATCTTCATTAGGAAACTTTTTCTTGAAATCATCAATTAAATACATTAACTTTTTATCTCCCATACCTACAATAGAGTGTCTACTGGTAAAATATTCATACCAATGATTTGGGTTATTGAAGTCTTTTATAATATTAAAGGCCTTATCAAGCTCAATAGAATCCTTAAAGTGAGTCAAAGCTCTAAAGAATACACTTCTGTGAGCATTAACATTGGGTAAATTATAGAATGCGTCTTTTGCAAAGTAAAGTGAACTATCATATTTTTTTTCATTGTAGTAAATATCTGATAATAATAGTTCAGGGGCCTTTATATATGGATTAGAATTTATAGCTTCAAATAAGAGGCTCTTAGCTTTATTAATTGAATCTTCATGAATAAAATACTTGCTCTGTATATACTTCATTGGAAGAGAAGTAAATGTTAAATTAGGATAATTTGCATCAAGTTTTTGAGCATAAATTTCATAAGGAGTTTCATGAGTTTCATTATTAAAATCCCACATTAGAAAAGTTTGATATGATGCAGATTTAAAAATCTTGAATGAAGAATAAATAGCGGCAATTGAAAATATTAATAATACAAAAGCTAATAGTTTATTTTTCATTAAAATGTGTATTAGAAATTTGATAAAAAAGAGCTATAGAAAAAATCAAGTATATAAATGTAACCGCTCTATCCATTGGAAAGTTTAACATAGAATCTACAACATAAACTCCAAAAATTAAGAAAATTAAAAAGTTCAAGGTAAAAATTTTCTCATGAAATATTTTTTTTAAGGTCATATAGAAAGGATAAAATATAAAAAATACAAAAAGCAGACCACCTAGAATTCCTGTCTCAGCCATAACTTGTAAAAAATCATTATGAACAAAATATGGTACTCTATACTCTTTAATAATATCTTTACTATACTTAATAGATATAATTTTCCAGTTTCCTACACCTATGCCTAATAAAGGGTTTTTTTGAATACTCATAACTGCTGTAGAATAAAAATTGACTCTCTCTTTAACAGAATCATCAGAACCAGGATCAGTGACAGTAGAGAATCTATCAGTTATTAAATCAGTGGGATTCTTATCATTAATGAATTGATAAGAAATAAAGCTTAAAAAAATACAAATTAGAATCCCTGAAAAGTTTTTGATGTAAACTTTATTTAAATTAAAAATAAACAAAAATATAAGGGCTAATAAGACAAATACTAAAGCAAGAATTGCAGCTCTACTTAAAAGAAGTAGTATTGTTAGGAATGATGAGTACAAAAGAACAAAAGATACAATTCTCAAAAATTTATTTTTTTTCATAAAAATTATATACAACAAGAAAGGAATTTTTAAAGCAATTGAAAAAGACGAAATATTGATGTTTGCAGTTAATCCTTTAAAATTATTTCCTCTCTCCAAGACGTTACCGTTAGTTATAACAGAATCATAAAACAAATAATTTATAAAGACACTCTCAATAAAAACTCCTATTAGTACAAAAGATAAAAATGTTTTTAAAAAATTTAATTTTTTATTTTGAGATAAGAAAACTATAATCAAGTATGAAGTAAAAAAAATGAAAATCTTTGTTAGTGAAACTAGGCCTGCGATAACATTCTCTGCAGCAAATAAAGATAATGCAGAAATAATTACGAATCCTAGATATGAGTAAAAATGATATTTATCTTGAAAGTTAGAAAGAAAACTATCAAGGCTATGTTTTTGAATAATAAATAAGAATGAAATAACATTAAGTACTGATAAAAAAAGCAATTGAGCAGTAACCCTATCATATACATACATAATATTTGGTATATACTGAGGAATTGTATAACAAAAAAAATACAGCCCTAAAATTATTGTTGTCTGTAGCCTGCCCATAATACACTAAAAATAAAAAAAACCACTTAGATTACCTGTATAATTCTCTTTAGTTTAAACAAAAATTCTGGTAAATTATAGCAGGATTTACATTGGAACCTTTGTCAATATATTTTTTTTCTGCAGATAGTTTTAAATATTTACACCCTGCCTCTTTTTGATTTAATTGTAATTTCAGTATGCCTTTAAGATATTCTGATTTCCCATTTTTTGTTTTGAATCTATAGATTACTTCATCATATTTTTTGACTGCATTATCATAATCTTTAACAAGCGCATAAGCAATACCAGAGTTTTCATAAAAAGTATATTCAGTATTATTAAGTAAAATAGCTGACTCATATAATTCAAAAGCTTTTGAGAAGTTCTTATTTTCAAATTGCATAGCTGCCTCCTTAGCTATTAAAAAGGATTTAGCGTATTGCTCACTACCTACCATAATAACCTTCTCAAGATCATTTATTTTTGTATGATCCTCATTGGGAAATTTTTCTTTAAATTCTTTGATTGTCTTTACCAGCCTAGAGTCACTTTTGCCTGCTATTTCATCTCTGACTATAATATATTCATACCAATGGTCTAACTTATTAAATTCTTTTATCAAAGAAAATGCATAATCTAACTCCACAGTATCTTTTAGAAATTTTAAGTTTTTAAAATATTGATTTCGATGAATATTAGAATTAGGCAATTGATAGAATGCATCTTTAGCATAGTAAAGAGAGCTATCAAACTTTTTTTCATTATAATATATCTCTGAGAGTATTACCTCTGAAGATTTTAAGTATGGATTAACTTTTATTGCATCAAATAAAAGTTCTTTTGCATATGCAACAGAATCAATATTAATAAAATATCTAGCCTTTAGAACTTTAATCGGAACTGAAGTAAGAGAAAGATTTGGGTAATTGTCATCCAGTATAGACAATGTCTCGATGGGAAATGTATATTTATCATTATTAAAATCGTATAATAAAGTAGTTTGAAATCGAGTTGACTCAAAAATTTTATAACTCGATAAAATAATGAGAGAAAAAAGAACAGATATTAAAAAAACCTGAAATCTATTCTTCATTTTTAATGTTTTTTTGATTTATACTATAATAAAAGGCTATAGTAAATAAAAGATAAATTGCATTTACAGGTCTAGCCATTGGAAAATTTAATAATGAATCTATTATGTATACCCCAAAAATTAAAAAAACCAAAAAATATCGACTGAATTGTTTTTTACATGATTTAATCATTTTTTTAAATGATACAATAAAGGGGGAAAAAATAAAATACATATATGCTAATCCTCCAAATAATCCAATTTCAGCAAGCATTTGTAAAAAATCATTATGTACAAAATATGGGACTTTATAGTCTTCAATTATATCCTTGCTATAGTTGATTGAAACTATTTTCCAGTTTCCAACACCTATGCCCAACAGCGGGTATTTTTGTATACTTTGAATTGCAGTACTATAAAAATTCAATCTCTCTTTTACTGAATCATCTTCCGATGGATTAAATACAATTGAAAACCTATCAATCACATTTGATGATGTATTATTTTGATTAAAAAACTTATATGTAGAAAGAGATAAGGCAATAATGAGAAAAGAAAGACTTAGATTAATAATTTTTGATTTATTAGATTTTAAAATTGATATAATAATAACTGAAACTAATATAAAACTCAAGGCTATAAGCGATGCCCTCCCTCCCAATAATAGAATTGTTAAAATTGATGAAAAAATCATAAATAAAACAACCCCTTTTATTTTTGTTGATCTAGTGTTAAACAATAAGTAAAAGAGTATAGGTGTCTTTAAACACAATGAAAAGGATGATATATTTATATTTGCTGTGAAACCTTTAAAATCATTACTCCTTTGAAGAAGGTTTTCTTTTAAAATTACAGAGTCATAAAATAAATAATTGATAAATGTACTTTCAATAAATACAGCAAAGATTGTTAAAATTGAAAAAACTTTAAAAAAGTTGGTATGTCCTACTTTACTCAAAAATACAATTATTATAAATGTCGAAAAGAAGACTAAATATTTTGTTATTGTAACTAAACCTTCAATCAAATTATCAGCTACAACGATTGATATGAATGAAAAAACAATAAATACTAGATAAGAAAGTGCATGATAATTTTTTTTAAATACTGAAAGAATTTGACCCACAGTATTTGTTCTTACAATTAAGAGAAAACTTGAAAGATTTAAAACTGCAAGAAATAAAATTTGAGTTGAGACTCTATCAAATACATTTATACTATTAAAAATAGACTGAGGTATAGTATAACAAAAAAAGTATAACCCTAAAAGTAAATATGTTAATGACTTACTCACCAACATAAAAATAAAAAAAACCCCCCAATATTGGGGGGTTTAATTATTTTAAGTTACTGTGGGGTTATATTAACCTAACCAAGAAACTCTTGTAAAGATTGTTGCAGCAACAGCATTTGAAGTAGCAGCAGCGACCGCGTCTTCTGCAGAAGCAACATCTGTTCTCTCAGCTTGAGCACCAGTATATGCGTTAGCACCTGTACCAGCAGACCAAGTTGTGTTAGCTGTATAGTTAGTACTAAATGCAACCAATGTTGCTTTAGAACCATCTGTAGCTGTTGTAATAGTAGTTAGAGTGTTAAGGTCTGAACCTGCATTCTTAGAAGTCAGGGTAATAATAAGACCGTCATTAGCACTCGCTATAGTATTGTTATCTCCAGTTGCCTTAGTAGCACCGATTTTCCAACCTATGTTACCACCAGTTCTTGAAGACTGTGCAGCTGTACCTTTATCTGACATAGAGAATGTTACAGCTTTATCGTAACCTCCACTATCTGATTGAAGCATCTGAATGTTAAATAAACCATCAGCAGCACCAACTAGAGTTGCAACAGCAGATGCAGATGCAGTACCAGCAATACCATATTTAGCAGCCCATGCAGCTAAAATTTTAGTTTCAATAGCAGCAATTGTAGTAGCACCTGAACCTAATGATACAGTAACTGAAGTACCTCCAACACCTAAAGTCCACTCATCATACAAGTCTACTGACCATACTGAGTCACCTGAAGCATTATCTGTATCTGTAGATGCAGCAGTTAATGCAGCAGTAGTTGCATATCTTTCTCCAACAGCAGTAGTTGCATTTTCAGCGTGCTGAATTAACTGAACTGTTCCAGTTGAAAATCCACCAACGTGAGCAGCTAATATTGCACCAGCAGAGTTAGCAGCAGCAACATTAGTTGTAGAAGCTATCTGTGCAGCATCGTACTCATCATTACCAGTTAATGTATAAGCACTTGAAGGAACATTAGCTCCATTTATGCTAAATCTAACTGTACCACCTGAAGCAGCAATTTGATCAACATACCATCCCATTTTTTGAGCGACAGCAGAATAAGCACCAGCTGCAGTGTTAGCAGTACCTGAAACCATTTTTAGTACAGTTGCTTCGTTTGTTGTAGTAGTAAGCGTTGTAGCACCTATTACATTTAACGTAGTTGTTGTTGTACCTGAAGTTTCAGTATCATCTTCTGAAGAAACAGT
>MDTB01114637.1_pt1 | contig 39384 bp, 47 predicted proteins | sample 811161 | NCBI WGS metagenome assembly MDTB01 (sample SAMN05326650, study PRJNA326480) | marine metagenome | isolation source: seawater | place: Mediterranean Sea | collected 2009 | reverse complement strand
TAAGATCTGTAAAGCCGCCAATGAATTTCTCATTGCCAGAAACGTCTACCTCCACTACCATCGGCACTGTTTGCCAATCATACTTCTTCTTTACATTATGATAGAACTCCGGAGAGTTTTCAACCAGTGTAAGGACGAATTCGCTGCCAACAGAATGCAGAAGGTTTACTGCGTCCACACACCACGGACATGTTGCCTTAGCGTAAACATGATAGTATTTTAACATCATCCCTTTAGAAGTTCCTTTGCAGTGATGATATCGATCTTCTCGCGGACATCCGAAGGGTCTCCTACCACATTAATATCCAAGCCGGCTGAACCCCTGCTTAAATGAATCGTGCTAAACTGTTGGCGCTTGTCCAAGCCCGGAAGTTTACCTTCTGTTAATTCTCGCTTCAGCCAGGGGGCATTACGAATATATACTATATGGTTAGGGTTAATGAATACTTCCTGCAGCGAATAATTGCTGCCGGTAGTCGAGTTGTTCTGAACAATCTCTACGAATTTTACAACTTGGCCAATCATCTTATGTCCTTTATTTTATAGGTGCACTGGGTAGGCGTGCTTTAGTTCTACTGTCCACTTGGAGCCGCGGTATACCACCTCGACCGATTCCCCAGTCATTTCGGAAACCAGTACTGTAACGGGCGAATCCAACTTTAGATATTCGGTAACCGCGGTCGAGCCTAGGGTCGGGTCGAAGCGTTTTAAGTTTACCTCGGAAGGCACATAGATCAGATCACCAGATGTTGGAGACCAATCATTCATCATCGTGGCCCTGCTCTAAAGTCTCGGCGTTGACGGTTGCCATGGCTGCTGCTGCGTTGATCTGATCAATAGCCTCACTCGTAGGAGCAGGCTGGTGCTGGGGCGTTGATAACTGTTGCATACCTGAGAGCATCATTGCGATGTCAGATAAACGATAGTCAACGTCTGCCAAGGTACGACGGATGCTGTCAATCTTTTCTGTTCCGAATGAATAGTTGTCGTACTGCTCGGACTGTTTACAAATTTCTGGGTAGAATTTCACCGCATTACTGGACGCTCTCTCCAGCGTAGATACTGCCTCCGACAACAGGCGTGATACCAACTCTGGCACCTCTTCCACATTGACGGAATATTGAATGTTTACTCTCTGTTGCTGTGTATCACTCACAACACACCTCCTAATATGATATTATTATAACACCTTTAACTTGGTGTTGTCAACTTTTTTATTGACTTACGATAAGATTCCAAAATGTTGCGCTAGCGAGGCCCACAAGGGAAGTCACCAGGATCCACGTTATTCTAGAGCTTGTATCTTTCCACGCCTCCAAAGAGCGCAATCTAGCATACAATCCAGAGTCCGGGTTGTATACCGCTTCCTTGATCTTTCCAATATCCAGGGCCATCTGTTCTTGGCGATCTTTCACAACGTCAACTGCGTCCACTAAGCGTTGCAGTTTGGTATCAAGGGTCATAAGATCTAATTCGATCTCGTTCTTTACATCTTTAATTTCATCTGACATGGTATCTTAAGTAGTTGGCCATTGCGGTTCAGCTTTGTATAATAGCATAATTTGTAGTAATCAGTGTTCCCGCGGCTGAAACCGCGTTTTGCAGAGCCGTAGTGGTAACCTTGACTGGATCTAGGATACCCGCTTTCAGCAAGTTGGTCTGCTCAAGGGTGCGAAAGTTACACCCCATTGGCGCCGGGTCATTCGATACCTGATCTACAATCAAATCTGCACTAAGGCCAGCGTTCTGGGCCATTTGTCTAATTGGGCCGGACATTGCTTCTAAAAGAATATCCACTCCTCTTTGCTGATCTTCGTTGTCTGTGTCAATATTGTTTTGGATAGCTGCAGCAGTTCTGAGAAGTGCTGTTCCTCCGCCGGGTACAATACCATCAATCTGTGCAGACTTAACAGCTTCTAAGGCATCTTCAATCCGGTGCTTCTTTTCTACCATCTCGACCTGTGTTGGGGCCCCAACGTGGATTACGCCGACGCCTGAAGCCAGACGGGTGATGCGTTGCTGCATAGCATCACAAAGCTGCATCGAATCCTCGTTCGCAATCTCTTCCTTTAGTCTTGCAATCTGTGTTTCGATACCCTCGTAGTCTGCTTGGCCACCAACAATAGTCGTGTGCGTTTTTGTTGACTCAATGGTCTTGGCAGTACCAAGGTGCGTCAGGGTAGTTTCGCGGAGTTGCATGCCTTTGGCTCGCGTGATCAGGGTTGCACCGGTAGAGAGGGCCAAGTCTGCAAGCATATCTCGGCGCTCTTGACCGTAGCGTGGGGCCTTGATGGCTGCAACCTTAAGGCTGCCCCTCATTGTGTTCATGACTATAGCTGCGAGAGCTTGACCCTCGATGTCATCAGCTACGATGATTAGTGGCCGGCTCTCACGGGCGGCTAGCTCTAGTATCGGGAGAATGTCATCTACCATCTCGATCTTATAATCCGTCACAAGGATCAGCGGACTGGTATGATTCATTGTGCCGCGGCGTTCATCTGTGACGAAAGCTGCTGCGCGGTAACCAGAGTCAATGCGGAAGCCCTCCATGATATCCAAATGAGTTTCCATCGTACGAGACTCTTCAATCGTAATCGATCCGTCGTTGCCAACTTTATCAACAGCTGTGGCAATAAGTTTACCTATGTACTTATCGTTATTCGCTGAGATTGTCGCGATTTGTTCGACGTCAGCAATAGTTCTCACGGGGGTGGCAACCTCACGCAAGTGTTCAATGGCTACTTTGGCTGCAGCGTCCATGCCGCGCTTAAGCTCGACAGGAGAGGTTCCTGCCGCAAGATAGGGTTGGGCTCCAGTAAGGATAGCTCTCGACAGCACTGTCGCTGTGGTGGTGCCATCGCCGGCATGAGCATTCGTCTCGATGGCGGCTTGCTTAATAATCTGTGCTGCAGCATTTTCAAAATGATCTTCCAGGTGCACGAATTGTGCGACGGTAACTCCGTCTTTTGTAATAAAAGGGGCTTGGCCCTTCTCCTGTAAGATTACATTTCGGCCTTTCGGGCCTAGGGTAGTGGCCACATTGTCGGCCAGTGTATTTACTCCATTGAGAATCTTCTCTCGGAGCGTGGTTTTTGAATCATAGCTAAATGTTGACAATTAATCCTCCATCGTCTTTATACATTATAACCTAGTCACACAAGGATTGCAACTAATTTGTTAAAAATTATTCAGGTGCGTCTTCTGTGCGGGCTGCAAGCGATTTAACAATCGATTTTCCGTGAGTCTGAGCAGTTCGACTGGCTTCGGCTCCGACTGTACGATCCTCAGACGAAAAGTAAGTTCCGATATTCTCCGCGAACTCTTTTGTGGCCTGCAGCAGAGTGATCATATCATCGCCAAGCTTCTTAATGTAAATCTTGGCGACGGCTTCGATGTTCTTGCTAGAAAGATTTAAAGGTGGATAAAACTCTGTTTCCAAAAGAGAAGCCTGCGAAACGATGTCGTTGCCGGAGAGAGACCACTGAGAGCCTGCATCGTCGGAGCCCTTCTTGCCCCCCTCTCTCAGAGAGTTCTCTTCTGCCATAAGTTTTCTTTCTCTCTCATGAAAATGGCCAAAGTAAGATTCACTGACAGGCGCCTGCTCGACTTCGTCGTTACCGGCCATTGTAGCTTCTGCTTTTTTGACTCCCCTATCGAAATCGGCTCGCAGTCGGTCGCCATACTTCTTATCCGATCTGGCACGGGCCGCGTCAGACATCTTAGTACTTCTTGATGCAAAGCCAGCCTCAACTTTGTCTTCGTAAGATATACTTGCCCACCATGTATCAAAGTCTGGGCCATTCTCTCTAGAGTGTTCGAAGCCGGCTGTATTGGCTAACTGTCTCACCTTTAGAGTTGTTTGTCCACGTTGGACCATCGCATCAAAGGGGCTGATCTTAGGTTTGGCATCGGGGTCGGCTGGCTCAACAGCATCTTCTGGTGACTTTTCAAGATCGTCGAAAGCTCCAGCCGCGTCAAGGTTTTTATTGAACATTCCACGTTTCCATGTATAGCCCGGAGTCTGTTCTAAAATTCTAGCCATTTTAACTCGCCACTCTGGTGAGTCCTGCCAGACTGCGATGTGATCCTTTAAAGCTTCTGCTTGATTACCGAGCAGACCCATATTGTTTTTACCAGTGTTGGCAAACACCTGTACAACATTACTGCGCTTAATCTCAAATTCCCAAATACCAAGCTTATCGACATTCTCCCCTTCCTTATTCTTATAAGCAACAAGGTAGCCAATAGAGTCCACTCCACGGCCTCCACGAATGAATAAATAGTCAAATAGGTTAGTAAAACTGCCGTGAATTCCGGTTTTAGGACTTAATAGCTTCAAGCTTACATTTCGGTCATCGCTAGTGATGAAGTCCTCAATTGGCAAGGTACCGCCGACACGGCCGGCTTCTTGGCGGCCCTGAGTTAGCGCAGCCATGAACCCTTCGAACACGAAGCCGGCAGAGGATTCATTGAAGTCGTTTAGCGTAGCCTGCAGGGATTCGATAATTTGCATCATGCTGAGCAGTGTGTGAACTTTTCCGCCGGGAGCTTTTAATTTGGCTGATTCGGGATCTAGGAAAGAGTTAACATGTGCGATACGGTCTTTAATTGAGCCGGCTCGGTTAATAGCAGAAAATACTTTATCGATATCTTTTCGAGCCATTGAGCTGGGATCGCCCCAAGCTTCTGTTGGAACTAACTTGGGAATTGGAATGTGCACGCTGAAGCGGCCTGAGCTTGGGGAGGCCTCATCCTCTGTAATTGCTACGCGGGGGGCCTCACTCATCACTTCTTCGACTAAGCGTACTAGGGCCTCAAAGTCCATGCTCTCGCTGGGCTTTAAAAAGCCCTCTACTAATGTATCAAAATCTGACATTTTTTAATCCTCTATATCCGTGCTTTCCAAAAGGGTGTAGCTAAATGAATTTCCTAATCTGTTAGCGGCTTCTTTCATGGTTGACATGAAGGACTTGAAATCACTATCGTTTTTAAAAACTTGGCAGCCAGCGGACCATTTATCGACTCGGATTGAGTTGCGGCCGGCCTTGTGTAAATTGATCCCGAACCACCCTGTATCTTTAGTTGAGTCGTCCATATCGTGCTTTGAGTCGCGATCAGAGTCGCGCCAAACAGTAACCTCAGCACCCCTTTGGCATAACGCTTCGTATTTTCCTGCGTGCTTATCAATTTTGTGTGATCCTCGGTATTGGCCCGGGCAAAGAATGGCTGTGCCTTTGACGTTCATGGGGCGCTTAAGCCAGTAAAGTCCCGGATCTGTTGTGATTTGGTACGTATCCACTAGCCACCTTTTGTAGGAATCTCGGTAGATTATCAACATTACATCATCGAACTTATTTGCTTGACCGTGCATGTTTCTTACACCAATGATGTTTACATTATATGGTACACTACTATCAAAAAATTTGTAACCCTTTTTTTCAATAATCTTGCGGTACCTTTCTTTAATTATTTCTGCGTGATATCCTCTTACTTTGGCCATGCTGGATCCTTCAAATGTATTTATCGGCAATTCCGTACTGAATTGCTTCCTCTGCAGATAAATAGATGTTAACTCTCTTATCTAACAGTTTCTTGAGAGATCTTTTTGTAAAACTTGTCTCTGAGATTAATACTTCTACATATCGGGACTCCATTGCCTCGATGGATTCGAGGTCGGCAGCCATCGAGGGGAGAGAGCCTGCGATGCCGCCGGCGACATGATGAATCATTACCCTGCAGTTCTTGCCAATGCGGCGTTCGCCCTTTGTACCCGAAGCTAGGAGCAGTACTCCAGCTGACATTACTTTCCCCATGCCATAAGTGTGGATAGGAGTTTCTTCCTGCACAGATTTCATAACGTCATAAATCGCGAACATATCATCGGCATTCCCGCCATATGTTGAAATCATAAAGTCGATGCCGTGTACGAAGCGCTCGACTTCTTTACACTCGGCGTCGTCTGGGTTTACTGGTACGATCTCTTCACTATTGAGCGACATCGAGATCAATTCTTCGATAATCTTCTCACTCTGCTCATCGCAAACCTCACCAAATAGCTTCACAGACCGGGTTGCTCGGCCGCCTCCCATACCAAAACCGGGCAACATCGGTGTAGGCATGATAATAATCTTACTTTTCTCTGTATCTTCTGCTAACTCGGCAAGTTGCTCCAAATTCTGCTGTTCTTTTGTCATTGGGTGTACCTCAATATCGTGCGGTTCGAACTCTTTGCACGTATATTAACTAGTCGTGAAGAACTGTTTTATCGAAAAAACAAAGGCCGCGTGAACGCGGCCCTCGTATTTTTTGGGAGTTGTATAATACTACTTTGATGTATGGCTTCGAATACGTTTTGCGACGCGTCGGACGATGCGCTCTACAAGCTCGTCTTCTAAGGCTGGACCTTCCTCACCGGGAATCTCATCAGATAACTCGGCTTCAAGATCCGCGGGCTCTTCCTCCGGGGCGTCCAGATCCATTCCATCTTCCGGTGCTAGATCTAGGTCGGCCTCTTCGGAGCCCTCCTGCTCAACAGAAAGGTCAAGTTCCGGAATTGCAGCTTCAAGCTCCTGCTCCATAGCACCGAGCGCTGACGCCAGAGCATCCTCGACTTGGGCTACAACTTCAGGCGGCAGAGATTCGCCAGCAGCGTCGTCCATAGCTGGCTCGTCTTCGATTCCCAAATCTACATCCATAGCCGGCTCCTCTTCGGCGCCAAGGTCCATAGCGTCTTCGGGGCCCTCGTCTCCGGGAAGTTCATCTTCCAGAGGCTCTTCCTCTTCTTCTGCGATGGTCGGAAAATAGCCGGCCTCGTTGAGGCCGTCAACAAAGCCGTCTGATAGACTGCCCAGTGTTGCTAGCTTCATAAATCTACGAACTTGCGTTTCGTTTAAAAGTGTTTTTTTGCTCATTTTAGATGAATCTCCCATTATATATTTTCTTTTCGGATGAACATAGTGTATTGTATAATACACCCAAATCAACATTAGTAAATAGTACGAACTTTTGCTAAATGCTGTTCGTTGTGCTAAAAATCAAAAATCTTTCGCTTCTTGAGCTTTTCTAAAGCCTTTTGTTCAATCTGCTTAACTCTAGATAGTGACAAACCCATTCTTTTTGCTGTCTCTGCCAAAGTTAATGAGCCGTGTTCCCATACGGTCACATTTGTACAATTTCTGTCTTCTGGATAGTCCTGCCATAATCGGCAATTGCATCTGTCGCAATTCTTGTCTTCCTTAATCAGATTCATCCAAGCGCCACAAGAAGGCTCATTTTGTTTATTCTTCTGTTTCATAGCTCGGGGTGCTCCTGTTCAATTAGGTCGAAGATATCAGACACTTCAGCCTCCCTAAGTCCATGAGTCTCTTCCGCTTCTCTTCCTTTTTCTATCATCTTGTTCATTTTCTTTCTCTGAGTGGCGGACTGTGTTCCCGCTTCTTGTTTATAGTTATCGATAAATGCTAACAAATCCGAGTCTTTATTCAAATAACCAGTTATCATCATTCGAAAAAACGCCGATTGTGTTAGTCCGTCATGCTGCAGCCGGATCTTCAGGTCTGCGTGGCGCTTGTCATTATCATAGAAGATGACTTTTTTATCATTCGGGCCGTATTCTTCAAACTCAGCCATATCGAACCTTAATGTGAGTCGAGCTTTCCACTTGGCCGGCGGGGGTCTGTTGAATCAACTGGCACTTTGCGGCGAACTCGCTGAGATTGTGTGCGCCGGTATAAGAGAATCCGCTGCGAATTCCGTTATCTAGCTGCTGGAGGATGGGCACTACCGAGCCTCGATAAGGCAACATGCTCGCGACACCCTCCAGTGAAGATGTTCTGCCTCGCCAGCTAAGCTGCGCTTCTGCTGAAGCCATGCCACGATACTCTTTATACTTCTGGCCATCCATCGAAATGATACGGCCTGGGCACTCGTCTGTGCCTGCTAGAAGAGATCCCAGCATAACGAAGTCTGCGCCGGCAGCGAGGGATTTTACAATGTCGCCGCTGTTTTTGATTCCGCCATCGGCAATCAGTTTCACGCCATACTCATCTGCCACTGCAGAGCAGTCTAGAATAGATTGGAACGTGGGCATGCCGTGGCCTGTTTGAATGCGAGTTGAGCAGATGGAACCTCCGCCGATGCCGACGCGAATGCTGTTGGCTCCCCACTTTGCTAGATCCTGGACTGCTTCGGGAGTGGCGACATTGCCAGCCATCAAGTGTATCTTTTTAGCTTGGGCAGTTGGCACGATGGCGGCCAACGTCTTCTGCACTAAGGAGTGGTGACCATGCGCAACATCGATACATAAAACGTCGGCGCCGGCAGCCATAAGAGCGTGCGCACGTACGATGGCTTCGTCACCAGTGCCGATTGCGGCGCCGACAGCGGAAGAGTCGTCCTTTTTTACATCCATAACGGTCTGGACCTGTTCAATGGTGTCCATGTAGCGGTGGATAATTGCCATGCCTCCCATCCGAGAAATAACTGTCGCCATTTCAAATCCGCTCACTGTGTCCATAGGACTGGCTATGATGGGCAGGGTTAGTTCAAGGTCAGGTGACAATCGTGAGGATATATCAATCTGCCGGCGGCTCTTAATATCACTATACTGTGGTTGCAAGAGCACATCGTCGTATGATAGTGTTTTTCTCATTGTTCTTCTTCCGTGGTAGACTCGGGTGGTGGCGCGAATCTCTCCGCCATCGACTCTACAATATTGATAGCCTTCTGCCAACAATCGGGGCAATACAAGTTTACTTTTTCTTCTGCTTCTCTGACTGCCACATGCCAAGTTGCAACCATATCTCGGTCTGTCTTATCAAATGGGGCGTGGCATGTCAAGCACTCGTCAGGGAGATGACCGAAGAGCGCGACCTTCTGGCCGATGTCGGTATTCGCCTTTTTGGCCTTCTTTATCGATTGCCGGCGAAGTGCGTCGTCGGCCCGGCGCTGCTTTCTATTCACTTGCTCTTGCCTCAGTGGAGGGCCGGATTCGGCGAGACTCGACGGTCGCATCCGTAATCGTTCCTGGGGATTCTTCTTCCTCTTCTGTTTCCTCGACTTCAACCTCTGTTGTGGGTTGCAGGGCCTGGTTCCCGGCAGCGAGAATATCTGGTGCATACTGTTGAAGAGTCAGCATTGCACCCTCTAACTGTGCCAACTGCGCAGCCAGGGTCGATATTTGGTTTACATCTTCGGCCGTGGTTGGACGGCGGGCGATGTCTTTCATTCGACCTAGGCGTTCGAAGGCCTGTGAGCGAAGGTATAAAATTGCGGCTTGCATCGTTTCGTCTGTCATGTGTTTACTCCTTATTGTCTTTTACTTATTACTAACGGTTCATTGCGCCGAAGATTTGTTGGCCAGCATGGCTTCCATCAAATACAATCACGGCTGAGGGGAACGGGGCGCAGTTCTTAGCTGCTCCGAATTTGAGTCGACCCTTGACGAAGTGCACCTCTGCTGCCTTCATAACATAGGAATGCCAGTACTTTGTATCGGTCCTTGCCGGGATCAACATTACTACTCGGGAATTCTCATTCTTTGCTGTATTGTAGGCCTTCTCGATCCACTTCTCAATACCTCGCCCATAAGGGGGGTTGACAAACACTGTGTGGCCAGTCCAATCTTTGGATAGTCCGTCCTCAATCTCCGTGTAGAAGTTTGCACACTTTGTATTGTGGGTGCTTGCGCAGGGATCTAGATCGAACGGTCCATATCTCCAATTGAGTTTATCAAAGAAGTCTTGAGGGGTTGCCCAATCTCCTGTTTTCGAGGAAAACATTACTTTTTGTACATTACTATTCATTTGTTACCTTTTGTATTAATCTGGACAAATACCAGTGGGCCTTTTTCAAGTCCTGCAGGGCTTCGCCTTTGTGTCGTGAGCGGGCAACATACTTAATCACATTGCCCTCGCAGAAGTTTAGATCCCAATCCTCAATCGCATCTATAACTTCAATCTTTCCTTGGTTATAATGCGAAGGGTGATCAACCATCTCCCTCCTAGGCATCGGTGCTTCCCAGGGCCCCTGAGCCGCGGTTACTAATTGTCATCGGCTCCGCATAGAGCGCGTCTTGGGAGCGCTCTGTGGGTCGGAAATGCACCACGGGCGTCATCACAAGTTGTGCGATTTTCATGTTTTTCTCGATAAGCTGCCGATCTCGACCTACATTATGTAGGTTTACGAATACCTCGCCATCATAACCAGAATCAACTACACACGCGCCCACTAGTAGGTGTCGCTTCGCTGCATTTCCGGATCGGTTCTTTACTTCTAACATGTACCCGTGGGGCACTCCAAACTTGAGACCGGTCTGAAATAGACCAGATTCACCGGGCTCAAGCCACTTGCCAGTAAGAGATGAATCCTCTGGGCAAAAATAAACGTCTAGGCCAGCATCCGAAGGGTTTGCTCGGGTTGGAGTTACGACGTCCTTACGGGTCTTATAAAACTCAACAAGCATCTTAGGAATCCTCTTCCGTATTGTTGTAGGTCGCAGTGCCGCTAGCTGGGCGTACCAGTGCTTCGTACACATCATACAATTCGTCCAAATCGATCTCACTCCTCATCAAGCGATACGCCTTTGTTGCGAGGCGCTGTTCAGTCTGAGTGAGCCAACCCTGCCTCTTGAAGTCCATTCGAAGATCTCGCTTCTGCTCCTTATAGGGCTCCATCGCATCCTCGATTGTCTTGAGATTACGAATGTACTCAATGATTTTGGCCTTTTTGTCGTCGTCTAAGTTTAGCATTTTTTCTCCTTTGCTATACTATTATTATACTAAAGTTTTGTATGAAAGTCAATAGTGATTTTGAATTATATTAGTCGCGCTCGGCTACGGTCATGACCATGAAAGGGTCGGTACATAGCGGGGATACATCGCTTGGGATGCTGGATCCAAACGCAATGCCATAAAATTCGTGTGTGATCCACACAGGCTGCTGTTGGTCTAGCGTTGTAGTGGTGATAGCCGGAGGATCGTCGCAACGCAAGATCGTTCTTCCGTACACGGTCTTATCTACTGTCACTATCGTACAGCCGGCGGATCTGATATTTGCTAGTGTCGCGTCTAGACACATGCTGCTTGATGGCGTAAACTCAATGCTCGTCGATGGTGTGGTAGTGTGTGCACACCCACCAAGTAAAGCGAGAAGGATCATCCTATACATACTAACCTTTTTTTGTTTGTTTCTTGATTATCTCAAAGTCGAAAACCCAGACATTTGGCTTTTCATTCTTTTTATATGGTACACCACTTTGGCGTAATTTGTCAACATCTTTTTTATAAATTATTGTTGCGTCCCAGCCTTCAGCACCCCAGCCGACGCCAAAGTTGGCGTGGCGCTCATCGAGACGAACGTGGACTTCAGGGCCTGCGAAGCTCTTTACTAGGACAATATCGCCTGTTTTGTATTCCATTCATATAATATAACAGGTTGTTAGCTTCGTGTCAAGTGTTAATGTGGATTATTATCGGGTCTGGGAATACGAGCGGCCAGCAAACTTCGTCGCTTCCGACCGACTCAATCCTTGATCTCTCATCAGTTTCTCAATTTTTTCTTTTTGAGCGGCTTCGCGTTTCTGGCGTTCGGCGCCACCTTCCTCAAGCTCTTCTCCACCTTCAAGCGAGTCTTCGGGTTCGATAGCATTAGCACGCTCCCTGCCTTTTTCGCTGCTAGCGGAGAGCATCTTGAGGGCCTCGTCGTATGCTAGTTGTGGTTTGCCACTCTTGATCATATTGGCAATCTTCTCCAAAACCTTTTCGTAGTCGTTTCGTCTTGCCCCCATCCGAGCCTTGTCGGATGCATCACCATCTGTGTCGGTGAAGATCATTTCGCCGTCCTTGTTGATGACTTGGCCGCCTTCTTCCATGGGCTCGTCGTCGTAACCACCGTGGCGGAAACCCTTGTATCCTGCTGGGTCTGGGCCTTCCATCTCGGCCTGTAACTGTGCCAGGATATTTGCGAGGTCGTTTTCAATCTTTTTCGGATCCTGGCCTTGACGAAGCTGAGCACTAAGTCGATCCAGGGCGGCAGCAGTGTCGGTGTCATCACCCATCTCAGGATCATCGCCGCCCATATCAACGACACCTTCTTTGTGTGGAAGCCTGACATCAACTGAGTCTTTGGCTGTCTCTTTGTCTTTGCGCTTTTTGCGCTTTTTGTTCCGCGCGCGCATGTCTTCAACGCCTTCTTTGATAGCCTTGACAGTTTCCTCGTGGATGATTCTTGCGAGACCTTCCTTGTTTAACGTTCGGTTGCCGAACTCGTCTCGGTCAGCGAAAGGGGCGTTGCGCGTTGTTTTAAGTGGGGGCATATCATCGATGGCCTGCGTGTGGCCGCCTAGAATGTGGTGCTGAATTGTTTCAAGTCTGTTCCTCTGATCATCTGTGAGATCGAGTGTGTTAAGCAGGTCTTCAAGGTAGGCTTCAATCTGCTCATCATCTAGTTGGCCGGGGGGGGCAAGTTGCGGGGAACCATCGAGGGCTTTGACGTTGTTGGCCATGGCCAACTCCTTTTCCCATTCTGCAGGTCCGCCGGCTTCAGCCATGGCCTTGACTTCTTCTTTGATAATCTCTTTAATTCTTGCAGTGGTAATCTTCATTTTTAATCCTTATATTTTAATCTAGGGTTCGCTCTGCGGCGGCCAATTGATCTCATCCTGTTAAAAGTGTCTCCCGTTCGGTCGACTTCTGGGCCAAGGTCAAGGGCTGGCTCCGAGGAGTCTTCTTCACCCGCTCCTGAAAGATGGTTCAATACTGTATTTATATAGTCGTGAGCCTTTGTAATCTTTGATTCGACCCACTCGTCTAAGTTGTCTTCATCGCTAATCATGCCCTGCACTTCGTCGACCATCTGGGCGAGTCGTCCGAGTTGGCCAACGGCCATGGAGCCTTCTCCATCGTGACCTTCTTCAAGCTGATCTTTTACCACTGTACCGAACAGGTCCGCGGCTTCCTCGTTAGTAAGAACAACCTCAAGCTCTTCTTTGATCATCTGTTTGATCTGTGTCATTGTAAACTTCATTACCAACCCTCCATGTTGTATGCTTCATCTTCAGTTGCAGGTTCTAAGTCGAAAGAGTCTTCCTCAACATAGGGCTCCAGAGCTTCTGCGAGCGCGTCGGCAATCATTTGTGGCACATCAGACAGAGCGTCCATCACGGCGCCCTTAATCTCTTTACGCAAGTGTTTCATGGGTGCACCGCCAGAGTGGCGCTGCTCATGACTAACAACATAGTTGCCTACTACAGAAATAAGCTCGTCATATGATAAGCCTTGGCCCATAAAATTCACACCCTCAGAGGCGTCGATCTCAATTTGATCTAATTCTCGCGAAAACTCTTCCATTGCCTCTTCTGCAGCGGACACAGGTGCGTCGGCAGTGTTGGGCAGTTGTGTCAGGTAATCGTCTTTAATCTCGGCAATCATTTGCCGTAACATTTTGTTGGTTAAAAACACAGGTATCTCCTTTTAATCGAACATTTATAAATAGTAGCGTAGTCGTTAATCGTAATTTTATTTAGAGTGCTTATCTGCAATAGATGCTGCGGCAAACGCATCAGGTTTTATTTTTGTCTCAAAACCAGCACCTCTGGCAAAGCCTACCAGCATATCTGAGAACTGACTTGTACTCTCTTTTTTATCTGATGCGCTAACATCTAAATGAATTTCGACTTTGATTTCTGGGCATAGTTGCATGAGTTTTAATCCTAATTGAACCGAACGATTTGTTTCTTCTGTTATTCTCGCGATCAAAACATCATACGGACCCTTGTCAGAATCTGTTCTGGTTACAAAATATCTGCCCCCGGATTGCCCGAGGGCGCCATGTAGAACCAGCGCGGTTGAAAAGGTGCATCGCTCTTTATTTACAAACGAGTCAGTGCCCAAATATACCGTTCCGCCGGATGCTACATGATCTCCAATATGCTGCATTATCCTATCAAAGTCTATCAACCTTCCGGATCCGGTAAACCATCTTGCCATTACAACTAACTATCCGAGTAAACGGAAATTGTACTGAATAGACCGGGTGCTAAATCCCCATTGGGTATTGTGATCTAGTTTTGCCAAGTATGGCCGGTTTAACAGGATGCGGTCTTTTTCGGGCTTAACACCCCAACACCGAATCTTGGTCAGTGCGTTGGTTGAGTCAATCACTTCAAGGATCCAATAAAGTTTACCATTCTTGGTCTTCTTCGGAACAACCTTTCGTGGAATAAACCATGCAACCTGCAGATCTGGATCAAACTCTGCGATGGGTGGAATGAACTTCTCCTCTAGCCTCTGCATAATATCGTCGTCAATCACACGGGACATGGGGAAAACGCCAGTCAGATCAACAATAGACTGAATCTTTTCTTCTTCGGTAAACTCGCCTTCAGGTCGATACACTTCTACATTTTCAATGAACTTCTTTTTGTTCTTGGGCCGATCTACTGCTACAGCAGACCAAAAATGCTTTGTACCCGTGAACCTCTCATCCATTAAGCAATCAAGCGATTCACTACGGATTAGTACATCCAGTGCCTTCTTATTAAGCTTTGAATAAGAAATCTTATCATTGAACAGGAACTCTTCAATATCTGCATAGGGTCGACTATTCAAGATCTGGTCGATAGCAGCATCGCCAAGACCCTTGATGGAGCTAAATGGCTGAATCAGTGTCGTACCTTCCGTGTTAATCTCCCAGACTCTGCCTGAAGTATTTACATTTAGCGGACGGATATCGAAACCAAAGTTCTTTGCGACACTGATAGCGCGCTCCTTACGAGATTCGGGCTCCTTATCGAGGAAGGCTGCGACCCACTCAGCTGGATAGTAGTTGAGAAGCCAAGCACATTGGTATGACAGGATGCTGTATGACACAGCATGCGATTTGTTGAAGCCGTAGCCTGAGAAGTACTCAAAGGTTTCCCAAAGGCGTTGGGCTGTGCTCTTCTGTAGGCCCTTTTCGATACACCCATCAATGAACTTCTTAAGAATCTTGTTCTTTTCTTGGGCGCCCTTTCCGGTACCCTTCTTTGTCAGCAGTTTACGAAGCTTGTTACCTTCATCTAGGCTAACGTCTTTGCCGAGCTTATGCGCCAACAGGGCGATCTGCTCTTGGAAGATTAGAAAGCCAAAGGTCTCCTCTGTAATCTCTTGAACGAGGGGGTGCACATACTTAATATACTGCGGATTCTCTTTCGCCTCGACATATTGATCGTCAACGTCGGCCGAAAGCGGGCCCGGTCGGAAGATAGAAGTGATAGCGGAGATGTCAATAATGCTTCGTGGCTTTGCGCGTACGCAGAAACTTTGGGCGCCGGACTCAGTAAACTGGAAAACTCCTGCCCACTTACCCGCATGAAAGATGTTCTCGTATACAGCCTGATCATCGAGATCAATCGTATCTGGGTGGAGGTTCTTTTCATAGTATGCCTTAACATCTGCAAACGACGGATTCTCAATATTGTGGTGCCGAGTCAAGATATGACGAATTGCTCCGTCAATCATACGCAAAGAGGCAAGACCCAACAAGTCAAACTTGATAAATCCCATCGGCTCAAGGTGGCGTACGTTTTGACCCTCAGACCAGGGAGTCTGTCGGACTCCTCCCGAATTAATCAGTGGCATGTGATCGTCAAGGTTTTCTGCGACAACGACACCGCCGGCATGACGGCTACAACTACGTACTTGGCCAACCAAGGTCTCAACGTGAGTCTTGATATCTGGGTATGTCTCAAGGAAGGTACGAAGGGTTGGACTAAACTCAACAACCTCTTGCCAAGTTGGTGTATAAACGCCGGCTTTGATTCCGTGCTTTTGTTTGGCTAGCGGAATAGCTTCCGACATCATAACCGAAGTTACTTTATTTACTTCTGTAAACTCTACGCCATAAAACTTAGAGATGTCTTTAATAAGAGAGCGCAGCTGCAACGTGTTCCAGTTGGAGATCGGGGCAACGGTATCGGCACCCCACTCATCAATCAACTGCTCCTTCAAAATCATCGGATCCGCAACATCATAATCAATATCTGGGTAATCTGTCGCGTCGGATCGCAGGAAGCGAGAGAAGAGCAATCCGTACTTAATGGGATCGACCTGTGTGATGCGTAGTGCATACGCAACAAGGGAACCAGCCGCTGAGCCGCGGCCCGGGCCAGTCAGCATGGAGTCCGTTGCTCGATCAGAGATAGCCTTCATCGTCAAAAAGTACTTGGAGAAGCCGCGGTCGTCAATGACCTGAAGTTCGTGGCGCAAGCGAGCGAGATACTCCTCATCGTTTGCGAAACCCAGTTCATTGAGGCCATCCATCGATAGCTTAATCAGAGCATCAGTTGCGGACATGCCCGCTGGGACCACAAAGTCTGGTAGGCGGACTGTGTTGTCAGGAAAGAAACTCTCTACCCGGTCATGCGCAATGGAGTATGTGTTTGTGAAAGACTCCATAATCATGTCATCGTCGTACTCGACGTTGCAGAGTTGGGAATACTTTTTATATGACTCCCACATCTCATCGCCATTCTTAGGATAAAGCTCGTACCCGACCTCGTCAACGTCAACGGGCAAATCAGAATCGTCTTCTGCCCACGAGGGTCGACCCTTGCCCAGCCAACCGAGGCGATTATAAAGCTCCCGGTCTTTCCAAGCATCAGGATTTGGATAATGACTGTCTGCGGTGGAGATCAACTTTACATTGTGCTCCTGTGCCACCTGAACAATTAGCTTATTTAGATGATGTTGTTCTGGAATATTGTTCCATTGCAATTCTGCATACCAACGATCACCAAAGACGTCAAGCATTCGGCGTGTAGTCTCTCGCATGGATTCCAAGGCCTTATCAGCGTTGAAACCAGTGCGATTGCCCTCCTCATCATAAGTACTTGAACCCCAGAAGTCAGAAGCATAAACGCCTCCGAGGCATGCACTAGCTGCAATTACACCTTCGCCATACTTCTCCAGCATCTCATAATCCATGCGAGGATAGCGATAAAAGTTTTCTTCCTTATAGGATTCTGAAACCAGCTTGAACAAGTTATTTAGGCCAGTTTGGTTCTGGGCCAGGAGAATCAGGTGTGAGCGGCGCTTGAGGATGTTGTTTGTTGCGCGCTTCGACTCAGCCGAATCTTCTACAGTGGCTCCCGATTGCTTACCTTTTGCTAGCTCCCGAGCCTTCTTCTTATCCTGCATTGCCTGCTCGTACTCGTTGCGCCAGCCTTCCAGTGAGGGCACAAAATAGGCCTCAACCCCATAGATCGGCTTGAAGTCCTTGCCCTGTTCGACCATCTTTCGGCCATGAAGTACTTGATATGCAAGACCATTCATGTTTCCATGATCTGTAAGAGCCAAGGCATCCAGACCGTTTTGGTAGGCAAAGTCCATATGGTCTGCTGGAAAGCCAATCGCATCGAAGATGGAGCCGGCAACGCTGTGGGCATGAAGGTTGACGAATTTAATTTTTGGTTGTGTCATGTAGTTTCCTCACTGTCTATACACATTTTACTCAATTTTTTGCCTCTTGTCAAGTAAGAAGCGCGATATTCTAAAATTTTATTTGAGGCCATATATTCTGCATAAGAGGCCCAGGTTTGGATGTTGTGGTAGCTTTCGATCTCAACTGTATTATCTATAATAACAGGTTTTAAAACTTTGTCAAGCGTAAAATGGCGCGCAGAGTATCTTTCTTCTAAAGGCAACTTCTCTCTTGGATATAGGCCATCTTTCATTTCATTAGAAGTAAAGGCACCTGTTCCAGTTCGGATGATTCGGCGCATTTCCAGCCACTCGTCTTTGCCAAAAGTAAAACCAAGATAGCAATTCTGCTTTACAGTTTGTTCAGCATGGCTAAGAGCAAAGACTTCCTCCTTCTTTATTGTGTCGCGGTGAGTTCGTATCAGTGCAGGGTCATAAATACCATATGGGAAAGAGACATAATAACGATACGGGGCAACCCAGCCGCTCAAAGTCTTGCCAATCTTAAAGGCAGTTATTGCACCGTATAAGATAGACCATGCGATGCAATCTCGCTTGTTGACATCCTTTGAATGTATCGGAACATAGAAGATGGGTATAACGCGTCGGGACTCACTCGGGTATTTATCTTTCCTATAATGATACACCGGATCGTAAACGTACTCTCCTATTCTCGCCTTTACAATTGGTGAAATATCATCATTGCATACAACCCAAATTGTTTTACAGCCGGCGTATGCGCACTCCAATACTGAGCGCTCAATCGCGAGGAGATTATCACCAATTGGTAACATGCAGTCTGGCCACGGGAACCCAAGACTGTCTTCTTTGCCCGCGATTGGAATAACCCCTGCGATGTGGCGTCGTCTTTGTCTCACATGGTTTCCGTCAGATACTTTAAATATTTGTGTGTTGTTGGGCGAGGCAAGACATCAACAAGAGGCTCTGCCGTACGTACCTCTCTTCTGTTGGTTTCGATTTTGAGTGCGTAATACTTGTATTTTTCCGGGTTTTTCGTGTCGCGGCCGTTGCGGGCGCCGCGTATTCCTAGATTTCGCATGCGATGCAGTATACTAAACCGAGCATATGTATCAGAGTACTCATAACTGTGCAGTTGCTCTTTCGTCAAGTATGACACCGATACTAGGTCCTTTTTGTTGTGATTTCCATCTACTCTTTCTGATGGATAAAAGTGTATCCGATTAACGAAGTCTGCTTCGTTTTCTATTGTATCGAATTGGTGGACCATACCAGATCTGACGTCCATCCAATCTAAGACCTCATATTTCTCTGGGCTTGTGGAGGGCTCAAGCAGATTATTTCCCACGATGATTGCGTTATTATATGAAAAGGTTACAGATCTGGCACGATCTAATATCATTCTTGCTTTGCGGTCGCCGGCCGGGCGCATAGAGATTCCGGATCCAGCAAAGGGCAGGAGGCCAGCAAGAGACATCAACATCACCAATCGTGTGTATACTTTACTCTTCTCTATACCAACCTCAATCTCGGAGGCCTCAGTTGTCAAGACCCTCTTGCGATTATCGATTCCCAGAAATGAAAGGTCGACGTCGGGTGAGAAGTGCTCGTAAAAAAGAGGTTCGGAGGAATTGAGAGTAATGACCGGGCAACCCTCTCGGTAGCCCAATAATAAGGCCCCGAGAGAGTTGCCGACAACTATCTTATCAAACTGATATTCGTGTTTATCCACATAACGCTCGGTTATAGGCTGCCGATAATGTGGTTCTGTAAGATTACCGTATGTACGGCACCATTGAGTTCAATATCTTCTAAGAAGTTTGACAAAACCACAATCTTTGTCTCCGGCGGGATTCTGTCAATAAACGAGCAGTCCGGGGAGGCCCGGAGGACCCGAACAACCTCGTAAGGGTTTGCCTTCTTGACATAGTCTTCTGGCAGTAAGATTCCGGGGGCTGCTTCATCCGTGTCGTTTGTTACGCGGGCAACCAGCACATGTCGGTTAAATGGTGTCATACTCATTAGTACTCCTGTTCTTTGATTGAGTTGTTGATCATTCTCTTCTGTAACTCGTATTGGTTCGCATTCAAGATTGCAGATTCGGTTTCACCGCAGCGGCTGCAGCGCAAGTTTACAAACATATTGCCTCCTAGTGAGGCTTTAGGCTCGCCGCATGCAACCCAAAAGTGCGTCTTTCCTGTACCTCTACAGGTTTGATTATTTCTTTTCTTTTCTACTAAATGATTCAGCTTTGTGTGTGGCACTTTAAGCTCCCTAGTCTACAACACAGGTGTCTCCATCACAGAATTTAGTGCCGGCGCCGCCGGTAGTTATATCAGCTCTCTGGAATGGAGTTATCTTGCTGGACATTTCTTCATACTTTTCTTTCGTAATCGGCTCATACGGAGCCTGCTTATACCCAGTCTCCTCGTACCTTAGAAATGATACTGCCTTTAAGCGAGTTTCATACATCTCCAGAGCTTCTCGGATTTGGGTGCCCTCTTCCGGCTTAAATGAAACTGTTACTGACACAGAGTTGTCTGCCCAGTAGTGCTGGTACTGTGCTGCGATCTCAAGCTGCTCCCACATCGAGGCGTCTCGCTTTCCCTTACGGAAATAGGGTTCGTGAACCGGAAATTCGACAACAGTAGTGTTTGGCGAATATTCGTCCTTTTCAATATTATAACCGTTTTCCTGCAAAATTTCAATTAATTCTGAACTATCCGAGAATCTAATCCTTCGAATATAATACTCATCCTCTGGGAAGTGGATACCTGGGGTTGAGCCATTTAGAAGCGAAACGGTTCCCGAAGGTTTGATGGAAGTCATGCGAACAGACTTTGGAATACAAAGCCAGTTTGAGTATTCGTCATCAAGTCCCTTAACGTGGGTATATGCATTGTCGCACCACTCTAACATCTGTCTCCGACCATGCTTGTTGAATGCCTGCACTACTCCAGATTGGGACAATCCGATTCGACGATTCTTGAGCATGATTGCGTTTGTTTCAGGCCAGTGGGTGTTCACCAAGGTTACTGTTTTGCCGTATAGATAGGCGATCTTGAGGGTCTTAAGATAATCCTCATAAGTCTCATGCTTGGCCGGGAAGGTTTCCACCAAACAGCATAACTCAGCATCTTCTAGCTGCTGTTCAACGCAAGGGTTGAAGCCCATAATATTCTTGTCATCATAACGCTCAGGATCCTTAAAGCGGCCGCGGGATCGAGCGTTGTTCAACCAGATATAGCCGGGTTCACCATTCTTTTGAGACTGCTCAGCGTGCCAAGTGTAATCCATTCCGACTTCTGCCACAAATGAATTATTTGAGCCCCAGCGGTGATGATAAAGGGCCTCCTCGTCATTTTTCATTTGTAGATAATCCATATCATCATGCTGCCCCAGTGCTAGGGCTGCTGAGCGACGGACGTTGCCAGAGACCACACAGCGTCCAATTAAGTTCTCGGTATCCACAATGTCAACAGAGCTAATCAGCTCTCCGACCTTTTTAGAATACATCTCCTTGAGATTGTTGTGGAGTTCGATCAACGGGCCTGGGCCAGAAGACGTTCCCCCAAAGCCCTTAATCAGGGCGCCCAAGGGGCGAATTGCAGAATAATCATACTCTGGCACGGATGCGCCAAACAGATACCCATTGAGCAGCATCCCGACACTTTCTACCCAGCCTTCTCTGGAATCTGGGATGATATGGCGTTCGTCCGTCCAATTGGGCTCTTTGACCGTGAGCGTCTCTGCTCCCAAAGTATCAAAACCCACCCCAATGCCAACCATGAGGGCATCCATAATCCAAGAGAATAGATAGCCGCCTTTTGCAGACAAATCACGTGTCGATCTAAAGGCACAATTGAACAGGCCGGCGCCGGTTCGGTTTTCAATAAAATCCGTACCCATCATCCAAAGGCCGCGGCCGGGTGGGGTCCACTTTAAAGTAAACAGTCTCTCATATGCATCCTTGGCGGTGCGCTGGGCTTTTGCATCGTTCCATTCCAACCCCAGCATATAAACATGCCGTTTTTGGATAGTAAACATTCCCTCGATTACTCGGCGGCAGGTTTGATACCATTCTTCTGTGCCTTCGGCGTCGAGTGTGAACTCACTCAGGCGGCGGGCATATGTTCGCTTGAAGGTGACATAACCCAATGGGCCCCACGGAACATCGCGGTTGCGATATGGTTCAATGAAGTTGTCCGATAGTCCGAACTTTCTAACTGTTAACTCTTTCATTTTTAAATCTTCTCCTTAAACTTTTTATATTTTTCTTTTAGCGACTTCTGCTGCTCTTTTGCGGAGACAGCGGCGATGCCTTCAATCGTTTCATTTTGGCTTGCAAAGACCTTAATCTTTACGCGGCTGGTGTCCATGTAAATAGGATATATAATTCCATCTGGCCCATTTCTATTCTTAGCCACAAAGATTCTACCACTGTTTGTGGTCTTGTCTTGTACCGTTCTCGACACTGAAAAGATGAAGTCTGCTACAAAGCACTTATTAAATGCTTCTGAGATTGCCTCCATCGTTATGACCTCTGCATTAAGGCCGGAACGGTTCGTCTGTGAAGCTGTCCAAATTCCGCAATCAAACTCCTGTGCTAGACCTCGTAGTCCTTCATAAATAGACTCAAGTTCCATTCTTTTCTCTCGATGATTGCTAATAGATCGTAACAAATCCGCATAGTCAACAATAATCATATCGGGCACAATATCTCTCTTTTTTAGAGTTTCTAAGTGCGATTTGATGGTTTTAACACTAGCAGATTTTGTCGGATATTCTTTAATAATAAGCTTTCCGTCAATCTTTTGGACAGATTCAAAAATATCTTCTTTAAAGTTAGTTAACTCCCCCAGCGGGATACCCGTCAGACAACTGTCATAGCGGCCGGCGATAGTTGTATCACGCAATTCTAAAGTGTAGTGAGCAACAGTTTTACCTGCTTGTAGAGCTTTCGTTCCCAGGTGCACCAGCACCATCGACTTGCCAGCACCAGTAGGTGCAATCACAACGCCAAGCTCTCCCTTACCCAAACCCTGCTTGCAGATTTCATCAATCTCATCCCAGCCCGTGGTTACTGGATTGCGAGCCTTAAACAGGAACCTTTCTTCAAAATCCACCAAATAATCATATCCGAAATTGTTGTCGGAGCCAAGTTTCAGGGCGTTATTGATTGTCTGTGAGATCTCATCGTATGATGACGTCTTCAGAAGCTTCACCGATTCCAGCATTGCTTCTTTGAGCTTTTGCTTTCGACAAAAATCTAGTGACACCTCTTTGATATAATCAGAGCCCTCAACATCATTCTTGTGGATGCGCGCGAAATAAGTACGGACCTGTTTTTGCAACACCTCAGGTTCTTCTTCCAGTTCTGTCCGGAAGATGGTCATCATTGTATTGTAAGTTGGGTGAACTCCGTATTTCTCGCGATATTGAACAATCTTTTTTGCAAAAGTTTGCAAGTATGACAATTCAAGGAAATTCAAATCAAGGACTTCCATGATCCGGTCTGCGAACGGGCGGTCTTCTAGGATAAGCTGACAGAGGCCTTCCTGAAAATTCTTCCCGTATCTGCTAAATGATGCCTTTTCTTCCATTTACTGTTCTCGCTTTTTATTATCGGCGACGATGCGCTTCATTGTTGTGAACAGCGTGGACCAATCCCAAACGCCCATTCCGTCTTGAAGCATCATAACATTAATTTCGGTCTGATTAAAGAACTTTTCTGCATTTTCTACAGTATACTTAATTTTTTGCTTTCCTTGGGCCGATATCGACGGTACGTAAAGCTGCATAAGTCCATAGTTTTCTTCAATTAATTCTCTACCCTCGATGATTGACTCGTACACCTTGAGTTTTGATTCTTCGTGTGACTCACAGTGCTCCACCAAATGATCAATTGTGCAGTACTCGTCTTCAGCCATAAACGGAAAGCGCTTAGCAATAGTCTTAAGGCCGATTCCAGGGATACCGTCTAGATTGTCAGACTTGTCTCCCACAACTGCCCGGGCAAGGGCCATATTCTGCGGGTGGATGCCGTACTCTTCGATCACCTTTTTACGATTCATTACAACTTTCTGTATTGGCCGATACAGTACTGTCTCGTCATCGCACAGTTGTAAAAAATCCTTATCGCTAGAGACAATAACCTTTTGCCAACCCTTGTAATAATTTAGATTTGTAATTGCAGCAATAACGTCATCAGCCTCAACTTCTGGTAGCATAAGCTGGGCTATTGGCATTTCATTGAGATAGTCAAACAGTCGGGTCTGTTGCCAAACTTTGTTCTCCATTTCCTCGTTTTCGGTCATATTGCGAATCGAGCGATTTAGACGGATTGGTTTGCGACCTTCTTTATAGTTCTTATTAACTGATTTACGCTTACGAGAGCCGCCATGGCCGTCCCACGTAATAATAACCTCATCAGGCTTAGTCTCTCGGATCTGTTTCTGGAGGATCTTTAGAAACCCCTTGAGGCCACCAATCGGCTGACCATTGGTGGAAAGACTTGGATCGACGATATATGCTCGAAAAAACATATTTAAACCGTCTACGATTAATACTCTACTCATGCTACCACCTTTAATTGTCCACTCATCATATCACGATACTGCAGAAGTGCAAGCTCTTTGTGCTTAGCCTCGATCATGACGTCAAGGTCATGTCCGTAGTCGTCAAACGGCCGTACAATGCGGTCAGAGTGCGCTTGTGGCTTGATCTTGGGGTTGTTATGCTCTAGTGAGCGGGACTCAGCATAATGGACTACAGGCTTGATGTCACCCCATGTAGACAGTGCTAGCTCTAGAGCATCTTGCTCGGACTGGCCGCCGGGATGGAGCATGTGATGGTGATAATCGAATACGATAGGAATGCCTATGCGCTTGTATACACCGTCGTACAACTCTTTGGTGGAGTATAACGAAGCTTTGTCGTCGTTCTCGACAGTAAGGCGAGTGCGGACAGACTCTGGCAGGCGTTCGAAGTTACGACAAAAGTTGTCAAGGGCGAACGGCTTGTCACCGTAGGCAGCGCCGACATGAATGTTGAGTTTGGCGTATGGCGTGCGGGGCAAGCCGATGAGATCGAACAAGTCAGCATGTACAGTCAGATCTGTAGCAGTAAGCTGATAAACACGCTCTTTGGGCGATGCTAGCTTATTGAATGGGCCGGGGTGCGATGTAATACGCATACCGTGCTGGCGTGCAAAGTTGCCGGCAGATAGGGCTGCAGCGTGGATGGCGCCATAGTTGGGCATGTCACGTAGGTCGTACTCGCTAGCCCATGGAATAATGTCAGAAGAGATGCGAAAGAAGTAAATGTCGTTCTCTAGGTTCCATTCTAGAATAGTGCGCAGATCGCGTAGATTTTGCAGTGCTAGCTCTGAAGCATACACAATGCCACGTTCGTGGAATGTGCGCTTGATCATCGTGCGGTTAGTAGTAATACGCCTAGACTTGGGGCGTGTTGAGAAGCCCTGGTTAATGCATGCGTAGCCGAAATTCTTCATGTGTTCTCCGTTAGTTTTTCTACAGTATGATAGTGTACATCTAGTGTATCACCCTTGTACAACAATGTCAAGTAAGGATGTTTAAATCCTACAACTAATGCCACTTTATCTGCCCAGTTGTCGTCATTATACTCAAACTTAAATGAAACTAAATCACCCATCTTTGGCACTGGGGGATTCATAACCTTATGCACCCGACATTCGTGTCATCGATGCTATAGTATATCTTTTTGATTCCTACGTGTGCCAGTACTTGTTGGCACATCTCGCATGGCTTTGACATTTTAAGCTGGCCGGTCTTGCCGATCCGAGCAACGTACACTGTCGCGCCCGTTGTCTTTTCTCTAGCCATTCCCAGGATCGCACCTACTTCGGCGTGATGAGTTGCATGGCCGCAGTCTTTGGCACGAAACTTGTTAGCCCAATTAATATGGTTACTTTTGTTAAAAGCAGTATTTAAGATTGAGCCGCCGCGAACCAGAAGGGCCCCATGACGATAGTTGGGAAACTCTGAGTCTTTTGCTGTTCGGGCTGAACTGTCGATAAACCGCTTGTGTCTACCTGATAGCTCTTGTACAACTCCGACAGTTTCTGAATACATTAAGACCTCCCTATCCATTAACCTTATAATAGCAGATAGGGAGGCCTAAGTCAAGGGAAAATTATAAATATTCTACAACTGTTTGATAATTCCCATCGTAGTCATATGCCGTAGTATAGACTTCATACTGCTGGTATGAGTCACATCTTAGAGCCGTCATATTTTCGTATTCAGACCTCATCCAGACACCATCTCCATATTCCGTCTGGTATCCATAGATCTCTGCACCGGGGGCGTCGAGAGGGTAGTACAGTGCATTCGAATCGTACAACTCAAAAGTTACTGACTTGGCGCCAAAGTAGACATCAACCCAGACGGACTCAATATCCTCGGTGTAGTCCGGACCCCAAGAGTGGTGGGCCGTAGCATCGAAATACCAACCATAGCCACCGCCAGGAAGGCGCCAGCATTCGGCGTACGTATCCGCTAGCACTGGTCCTGAACCACCTGTGTGATGTTGATCGAACAGGTGAGACCCGTGGTTGGAGCCTCCGGCGCCTCTTGGGCCGGGTTCCACGTAACCTTCGGCGGCCCAGTGACAACCAGTTAAAAGCAATAATGCGAACGTGAATAGTTTACCAGTCATAGACTCCTCTATCGGCGGCGGGTTGAACGAGACTTAGAATGCTTGCACTTACTTGTGTGTCGATGTGTCGTAGAACGACGAGTGCGACTTGAAGATTTGCCCCTATGCCGATGCGTTGTCGTACGACGAACGGTTGGCCTAGGAGACGTTGCGCGGTGAACCCGAACAGCGCGGCGAGGTGCTGAACTTCGGTAGACGATCACAGTATTTCGGTAGCGAGGATGTGGACGATGGGCTGATCCAACCGGAGGTGGGCCTGCGCGTCGAATCCAGCGCGATGATACATATACGTAGTGGTACCGAATAGTGACCACTGGCGGGGGGGCGGGGGCCACAATAACTGCAGGGGCCGGAGGGGCGTAGTAAACATGTGTGTTAGTGTGCCCATGGGCAGCGCAGCCTGATGTGACCAATGCGAACAGTGCGATAATTGGTAATTTCATTTTTACTTCCTTATATTATAAGTATAACCGCTGGGGATTCTTTTGTCAAGTACTTTCTTCCGTGTTTCCATAAAATTCTTCAGCAGATCCCTCACGGTTGTCAAATTTCCGGACAACTTCAATGTCCATTAACTCTTCGACGCGATCACTAAACTTTTTATTCGAAAGTTTTTCAATCCACTTGGAAGCTTGGAATCTCTCCTCTGTTCCATCCGCATATACCAACGTAAACCATGCGCCGGCTTGCTTGATGCTGTCTGAGCCCTTAATAGCCTCAAACCATGATTCGCGGTCCTGAACTCCGACTTCGTTAGTTCCCCACAAAATCTTAAAGTTGCATTGCCTCCCTTGCGTTCCAAACCGAGACTTTTCTAACTTTACTTTTACCTCTGAACCGATCCTATACCCCTTTTCATCTGTAATGAAGCTAGCCTTCGCCTTTCTGCGGGTAAGCCAGATTCTGAGCGAGTACGCATAAATCATAGCCTTCCCGCCGGGAGTCATATAGGGAGTAACGAGAGCTTCCGATGGAGAGCGCGTAATATTGGATTTCAACTGGTTCAATACCAGAAATGTACTTTGAGAATTTGCGATTGGTACCGTAAGCTTACTCATACCCTTTGCGAGAATTCTGGCCTTCATTGCCATTGAAGACTGGGGATTAAAGTCTCCCTCAACATCAGAGACAGCAGGAGTCAAAGCCAGAGAGTCCCAAATGAACAACATTCTATTTTCGTTGTTGGCCAACAAATCCTCAATTGTCTCTAAAACAAACTCAACTGATGTAGCTTGTACATAGAGCAGGGTGTCGACATCGCATCCTGCGCGTTGTAGGAAAGCAGGATCAATCGCAGATTCGGAGTCAAAATAGATTACATCAATGCCCATTTTTTGAGCATTTGCAGCAACCTGGGCTGCGAGGAAGGATTTTCCAGATGCTTCCAGGCCGGCGATCTCTGTTACTTTACCTACAGGGACACCGGCTCGTTTGCCGCGGCAGACAATTGAGTCTAGCCATCGAGATCCAGTTGGGATCCAGCTCTTTACTTCTGTCGGGTTGTCGCCCGAAAGATCATGGGCCACCTCCATGCCCGCCTTCTTGTTGATAATTGCACGCATATCGGAAATAGACATTTTTCCTGCGCTAGTTTTCGTCTTTTTTCTTGCCATTAATAACTCCATTAAAATGTGGCGCGAGTTTCCCCGCGCCACTTTATATTATACACTCTTCACCGAAGTATTCAAGTGTTTTCTCCAGGTACCCTTAACAAAAGCACGATTGACAATACTTGATAGCTGATTCCACATGGAGGCATCAGCCACGAAGTCACCGTACCTAGACTTATAGTCTGTAGTAAAGCTGGCTGAATGGCGCTTTTCAATAGCGCGCAGAGTGTCATAGCCAGAATCCAGCCACAGCGCCTTCATCTCATCCAACGTCAGTTCAGTTTCAAATCGACCAGAGTCATCGTTATATTCAAAGCATGCATTAAAAATAGCATGCAGAATCATTGGAAGAACATCCTTGTTTAAGCCGTGCTCAATAGGACGCACACCATCAAAGGCAGTAGTTTTAAACGGCTTGCGCTTCGTAACATGCTTATCCATCTGACTCTTCGTTGTCATCTTGACGATACCAAAATTTGACAACTTTGGCCCAAGAATACGTCCTGTGGTTTCTCGGATATAATCCGATAGTGCCAATACAACGTCGGTGTGTTCAAAAGTGGCCTCAAGCAACTTGCCCGTAGTGGGATCTTTGAGGTGTTTGATGCTCTTGTTACCACCTTGCTTGGCCCAGGTACTAATCTTCTCAATCGTGTGCGCTCGACTGAATGTCAGGGGCAGGAATGCACCAAAAAGAATAATCACTTGACCACATTTACTTTCACAGCCGATCTTGTCACCAAGCTCGTTCCGCTGGTTTTGGGCCCACTCAATATTCTGAGTGTTGCAGTATGTAATCTTATTCTTGAGAGTATCGAACCCACCAATGATATTGTGTTCGCTAGCGTCCGTCTGTTTACTGCGGAAGTTTGTGGCGAATGAGACACCGCGCACCTCATCCAAGTCCATAAACGCTGAGTTCGGTACCAACGCTAGAGTATAGTGCTGGTCGAAACTGGAGCCTCCTTCCATCTGGTTTGCATGGTCGACGGCGTTGCTGTTGTGCATTCCATCGTAATGTCCACACAGAGTCGCCTCATCACACTCGAAAGAGACGTATGGAGTACCGTCTTCAAACTCTCCAAACTCCAATGTATCGGCTGAGTAGATGGCTTGCATCCCTCCGCAGCCAAGCGAAAATAAGGGATCATTACAATAGGAGTCGGTGACTGCCTTATAGACCTTACTTACGTCATCGATCTCGCGGGGATTTGGCCCCTTTGGGATCTGCCCTAGTGGGTACTCTAGCGATGGTTTTACAAAACACATCGTACGACTTCCTCGACTTGAACCGTCTTCAAAATCGGGTAGATTTGCTGCCATATAGGCATTGCTTCCTGCAAGTGGCAGGATCACTTTATTTTTTCGCATATTTGCTCCTTTTTGATTAATACTGCATCTGGGCGATTCGCCCGCAGTTTGCGAGTGGGGAAACTATATAAAGAGTGAGGCACCTGATAACCCTATGCCTCCCTGTGGGCGCGTCGTTAAGCTAGAAGCTGGTCAAAAGCTTCATCCACACTGCTGGTTTCACTCTCAGACTTAGTATAGCGAACGGTTTCACTAGAGCGTGCTTCTGCATCTTCATCATCCGACAGGAACGCGTCTAGGAGCGCTTCAACATCTGCGGGATTCTTCTTCTCAAAAAGAGCTTCGAACTCGGGGATGTTGTTTAGCAGCTCAGCTAATTGCTCAGGGTTTTCCACCAGTGCGCTGGTGCGACGGCGAGGCTGGATCTTAGTCTGCGGGAAGGATGCCCCGGCAGGCTTTCCATAGTTGACAGTAAGGTCCGTACCTTCATCAACATCAGTGATATCTCCATAATCCGGGTTAAGAACCAGATTCAAGAGGGTTTCGTAGGCGGTCTTGCCATAGCCCCAGATACGAACTCCGTCCTTCTCCTCGCCGCGAACGACGACGGGACTAAAGAACCGCTGGCGCGCAGTCAACGACTTGGCCATCTTAATCGATTCTTCTGTGCTTTCATCATACAAAGCACGAACAAAGTTACATACAGCGCATTCTTCGCCATAGTTCTTCTTGGGACACAGGAAACCGCTAGCATTTCCTACATTGTAGTGAAAATAGAAATCCTTAAAGGGATCACCATCTTCGGGAGTGACGATTCGAACCGTCTGATCTCCGTCTTGTGGACGCCAGAATACATTACGCTGGCCTCCGTTCTTTAGTGCGCTTAGCTTGGCGCGCATTGCCTTCATATCAATTGCCATTAGACATTTCTCCTTTTGCTCTTGGCTATAGTAGAATCGGTAAATCTCCCGATCCTCTGTTTAGTATTATAACACCGTTTATATGAAAAATCAAGCAATATTTTCAAAAAAGTTGTATTCTTCGGTTTCTTGCTCGCAAACGTCATCAACCGTGGTGTTCCAGTTGAAAACGCGAAAGTTATTAGCCTCTAGATCCCAAACGGTCTCTTTACCTTCGGCGACCATCTTCTCCTTTGCACTGGTTCGGGCTTCTGTTACCTCTCCCCCTTTTACTCGCGCTGAGAGGAACTCGTCTGGCAAGTCTGTCAGTCGGGCGAACCGCATTGTCCGCGCGCTGCCGTCGGCCTTAGTAAATGTTCCGGTATAAACAATCATCAATACTCCTGAGTTTGATTTGTGTATGCTTTGCAGTATACAAAGCTTTTTTCGTAGTTTGTAGCATAGACGCCATATGAAACGTCGATGTTGTCTTCTCTGGCTAATTCCAGAAATTTCTTAATTTTCGTGTTTAAGGATGCATCTTCTTCAAGCTGTTTCCTATTGATAGCAATATAATAACGTAGATGTCGAGGGTTGTCAAGAGGAAAAAACAACTTTTCTTGATCTTTTTCTTCTAAGCTGGAAATGCCGTAAGTTGAAATACGATATACTTCAGGTATTTCAGGCAAATCTGCGACCACTGGTTCCGAGTGCTCAAACACGTTAACCATGTGTACCGTGTTTACTAGCAATTCATTGATGGCCTCATAATACCCAATCACGGGCAACTCACCGATCACCTCTTCAAGTGACTTGTTGCTAATTAAGCTTATATTTTCAAATAGCCCAGATCGAGCATATTCCTGCAAAACTCCGAAAGTAGACCGTCCTAGAAGGCGCTTATAATCACCCTGGCGGCGTTCATCAGACGCAATCAGCATTACATCAATCTTCCTATTCTGCACCTGCTCCAAGATTGCTAGCGAGGCAGCTGATATGTGGCCGGCACTGGAGAGCACCATTGTCATGGCAGGTGTCGCTCCTTTTAGAAAATTCTTAACTGACGGGCAATTCTTCTCGTACTCTTCGGGGCTCTTTTGGCGTGGGAAGGCATAAATACCATCTTTTTTATGACCCTTAAGGTCCACATCGATACAATATCCTGCATATTGCGGATATTTCTTAAATTCGCCAACAATGTTGACGCCGGCGCTACCCAAACCTACAACCTTATCCATGAACCCTTAGCTCCCTCAACTTACCAAAGTTTTTACCTGCATTAATATTTACCATAAATTTGCCAAGTCTTGTAGAAGAAAATTCATTAATTAGCTGTGGCAGCATCTGACGGTCTTCATCTGCCAAGTCGAGTACAATGCTGTCGTGTACTATAAAAGCGATTCTAGAGCGGTTAGAGGCCAGTAAAGAGTGAATCCTACATGCCTGCTCAAGTACCATGTCTGCACATGTACTTTGAACAATATAATTTAGTGCATGGAACCTGTCTGCTGGGATCTTCCTGTTAAACTCTGTACTGACCGCTTCTCCGTCCCAGTGGTGATCAAGTACTCCGTCGCGATCATAGATTTTGTTCATTCTGTGATCTGTGGAGTCCGGATTATACAGCCAAGCGAAGGCGCGTTTCTTGGCTTCTGATCGAGAGGTGTCATCACGGAACACATTGTCGATATTCCACTGATGGATGTCCCCAGAGGGTTGGGGCTTCCCTGCCAGAGACAACAGCACCCTTAGTTCTGCGGCATTGAAATCCAGTTCAACAAACCAGTCGTTGTTAGGCTGTAGCACAGAACGGTGCTCTTTCTTGAGAGTAAGAATCGGAAAGCCCGAAGGTTTCATTGTTAGTCGGCCAGTTTTTGTACCGTCCACGTTATATTTGCAATAAGGTGCAGTATTTTTAAGTTTTTTAAGAAAGTTGCGGGTCTGGAGATTTGCGCGGAGTTGCTTTATGTTCCCAGGCTCGATATTGAGCTTCTGGCTGGAGATGTCTGCTACTAGCTTTGTTACTGCCAGCAAGTGGTCATAGTTCTCTGGTTTTTGTAATGTTTGTAGCACATGCTCTGTTATCTGGTTCTTAAGCTCACAAAACTCCATCAGATACCTTGGAGGAACAAGATCATAAAAACAGTTTTCTTCTAGGGACACGCCAGAGGTCATAAATGCCCGAAGATATGCGCGCATGCGCTCAGTGGATTCCTTCCAAGCCGGCAAAAGGTGTGGTGGACACATATCCATCATCTCGCTACCTACGCAATATAAACTTGCATATTCAACCGTGTCATCGGGCAAAAATGCAGAATAGGCCCAGGTCTCGGTGAGATCTGGCGGCAGCTCTTCATATATAAGGCGGCCATTTGCATAAATGCCGACACATTCTTGTTTGTTATCCAGGGCCTGGAATATCACTTTTTTTCACCTGCTTGTGCTTTAGCTTAACTATAATATAACCCATCCTGGATCTGCTGTCAAGCACTTTTTAATAAGATAATGAGCCCGGCTTTCTTTGCTGCTGCAAGTCCTGATCATCTTTGGTGTTTTTCTTATTTTGGCGATTTGTGGTCTTCTCTGCAAGAGAGCCTGGGAGGTGGTCTGTGACGGCGAAATTCTTATTTATCATGTACAGACAATCCTCTTTGTTTTTTATCTTGCCAAGCTTGTTCGCGCGGTCGACTACCTGACTTACGCGCGAGACTGATAGTGGGCTTGATTCTTCTAGATTTCTTATTTGTGCGTATTTTTCAAGAAACCACTGTTCTCCGTATTTCAAATTCAATTCTATCAGATTTACTGTCTGCCGGTAAGTTCTTTTTGAAATATATTTGCCGCTCTTCTGCAAATAAGGTGTCACAACCGTCGGATAGTTCTGCACAAAGGAGTTATAGTATATTGCGAACAAAGATTTAAAGTTGTTATACCCAACTAAATGAGCCGTCTCGTAATGGTTGGAAAAAATACTAGCGAGATTCGGATATCCTAACTGGTTCATATACCGGATCATGGCCGGGGATTTTAAGTCTGCCACTAGGCGCCATGGGAGGTTCTTATCGATGCTAAACCCGAACTGGAGGGCCATATTCTCATAAAATGGGTAATTCGGATTATCGTATACTCTTTTGACCTTCTTGTTATCCAATGAGGCATCTCCCTCCCATATATCTACAGCTAAACCAGTCATCATTACGTTTGAGTAACGACTCCTCATGAATCCACTAAAAGTAAACGGGACTTTGGTGGTCGCTTCCTCCACAAATTGGTCGAAATATGGTATAAAATCTTCAAAACTAGTAATATTGACATTTACTTGCTTATCTTTTGATATTTTTTTTGAAAAGATTTCATACAGAGCAGTTCTATATTCGAGGTAGTGGCTAATTGGAGACACATACCCAGCCTTAGGTTCTGGGAATGTTAAAAATCCCTGATCTGGACTGATTTGTCCTTTTTGTTCTGCATTCTGGAAGGCCTTTTGAAAGTTTTTGAATGCTAGCTCTACAAAGTCAAAAACTCTGCACACCATTTTTCCTCCATTAGAGTTAAGTTCTCGCATTTTCGCCTCGCGTGGAATAATCGGTATCATTTCGTGGTTAACTCTACCATACATGATTCTTTCAGAAAATTCAAAATTTGTTATGCTTTTTCTTACATCACGCTTGGCTGGGCCAACGCTGGAGAAGGTTACATTATACAGCAGCCTGTAGTAGTGCTGTGCTATAGTGGACTGTTTATTGATTCCCTTATATTCTCCTAAGTCTGTGTTTCTTATAGTCATTAGTCAGGAGCCTCCGTTGTCTCGGCTGGCTCGGCTGGAGGCACGTGGCCACTACTGGTAGCCAGCACTCCTGTGGTTGGCATAGCTTGACATGCTGCAGAAGCTCTAACTGGGTTTGAAGCTGGGCTGGTCTGGTTGATTTCGCCGGCGGGGCTTCCGCGGAACACCCAAGTGGCTTGGGCGGTGGATTCGAATTGGCCGGAGGCGATATGATGATCAACGTTGATTATCATGTGATATCCGCCTAGGCCAAGTAAATGGGCATCTGAGGCTTCCTCGTTGGGTTTTCCCAGTTTATAGCCTAATCCGGATGGATCAACAAAGATAGTTTGGCCCGGGAACACCTTTGAGTTTCCGAACATGTCTATCGTCACTTTGTAGGGCTCTCTTAGTTGTGAAAGGCCTCCGTATCCTTGGCCAAAGTAGCGAGCTTCGCGTAAATAAGGTTGATCTGTTTTTTCAAACTTTATTCTTTTAACAATTCCTTTATTAGCCCCAATATGAAAATGAAAAACTCCCTTCTTCAAATCATCAGCATAATCTCCCTGTAGATCTCTTGGTGTTGGATCTGCAGCATATAATAAAACATAGTGATACATGTTAGATGAGCTTCGCTCTTCATCTTCAGTGTCGTGCGATAGTATTGGCACGTTAGTCTGATCCTCAGTCAGAAACTCATCAAGAAAGAGTCGACCTGTTTGGGCAGTTGGGCCATCTGCTGAGTCGCGTTTAGCTTCGGAGATCAGGGCCCCTACGGGGTCATTAACATCAGAAGGATCTGGGGCGCCTCCTACAAGGTAAAGATTCTGAAATGAGGATCTCTGACGGAAGGCTTCACCGAAACAGTCTGCCGATCCTAGCGTACGTAACACAAGGTTTCTTGTGATGTCTTTAACAAAATCCACGATATACCATTTTACTTCATTCTTTGCGATGATTCTTTCCAAAAACCATTCCATAAAGTAGTTAACCGATATAGGCAGATCTGCCAAATTAATTTGCATCTTGTTGGTTGGATCCATGGGATCCACGATTTCGACGGGCCCGAGCAGAAGCCTCATATTAGAAAACTTTCGAGGGGGAGCAACCCACTCTTCTTGTTCTTCTTCTGACAAGTATGAAGGTGGGGTGGCGGTCATTTGATCGGCCAAATCAATGTTCTCTAGAGCCACTTGAATCAAGTCTCCTAGAAAAAAGTAAGGTATTCGAAGCTCTAGGTTTGTATCGATAGGTGTATAGACGGTAGCCAACATTTGTTCTGAAGTTGGATTAGAGTCTGATTCGTTAAAGTCGATCACTTCCGGAAAATTTATTGCGGAGCGGAGGGTTTCAGACATTTGGGTAGTAGTTGTTGTCGTAGCTGCTGTTGTTGACGCAGAAGAGGGTGTTGGGGCGTTAGTGACATATGCACTCCAATCGCCGGCGCCTTCCATGGCAGGAGCCTGGAGGAATTGCATCATTTCGCCCACACTAACGGTATATAAGTAGACACGAGAACCATCTGGGCCGTTTTCCAAGCCCTGAATTAGGGACACATGGGCATCCTTCTTATCAAGCTGTATGGAGTTTGTGATTCTCCTCCTCAATTCAGCCATATCGTCCTCAGTACAAGTTCCATCGGGATCCGACATATCCTCTCTCATCGCCGCTAGTGCCTGATTCCTGTCATGGGTACGATTTAACATTTCTTGCGAAACCAGAATATTTGCTTCTGGAGAGGTAAAGGCTCCTTCAATATACGCTCGATATTCAATCGTAAAGTCTACCGAGCCATCTTCTAGGATGTCAAAGGCGTGATCTATAATCGTAAGGTACATTGTTGTACGAGAATTCTTGATTGCCTTTATCTCGTCGTCAGTAAATCCAATATTTTCTGTATCAGCTTCAGGAAGAGACCAACCAGCGACAACCTTGAGCGTCTGGTATAAGACATCGGGCGCTTGCATGTGGTTTCGATTTCTCCGGATGGCCAAATCAACATATGTCCACTCATGACTAAACGATTGCCCTTCGGCAGTGCTCAACGTGCACTTATGGCGTTTAAGTAGATCGTCAAAACCCTGCGCATGTAGCACTAACTTTGCTTTGATATCTCTTCTGCTGGTTGCGGGATTCGAGCCTTGGTAGCTCCAGTCAAAACTTTTTAGTCCAACGGTCCCGCCGCGGCCGCCATATTCGCCGCTCATAATATCTTCGATGGCTTGTTGCGTAATGTGTTGAAAGAAGGGTGTCTCAAAATCAACTGGGGTGCCCAAGTCTTTTGTAACTTTGGCTCCGGAACCTTCTGTCGTATAATATTGATGCAGGACTTGGTAAAATTTTACTGACGGGACCAAGTAAGACAGTTTATCCGGTGAAAGGTGGTAATAAGCGGCATATGCAGGATCATAAGTGAGAGCACTGACAACTTGGCCCGGGGAACCCTGCACACAATACGCGGCAGGGCCTTCTGCCGTAGTGTCATATGCCTGACCACCGTCTGCGACGCGTTTGCGAATGTGTGCGGCAGCTAAAGGGAGTAAATTCTTTAATAAGAAGCATTGCTCCTTAGCTCTAAACTCAGAAGCATACTCGTCAGTGTTGAGTGCCAGCAATTCTGCTGTTGCCGCTCTGGCTTCCGCGGTGGATAGGGCATCTTCCTGCGCTATAGCTGCTTCTCTAAGATCCCTAAGTTCAGCTTCTTCTTCAGCCGTGAGGGTAGCTTTACCTTCAAGTTGATCGATCCTGTCCTGATCATCACCCGCTTCGGCTAGACTGTCCAACAGGGCGTCGTAGCCTTCGGGGTTGTCTGCTAAGTTTTGAGCGAACCCCTTGAGGACTTCATTGACCTTACCGAGGCGGGCCCTGAGAAAGGCTAGATCATAATATTTTTGAGCATACCTTTGTGCGATTGACGGCGCAGGGAAACCGTACCCGCCCTTAATCACGCCGTGAGGAGAAAATGGAAACAAGGCATCGGATCTCAACCAATCCCTATTGTTGCCTTGAATAGTTGAGTACATATCATAAGCAGACCCGCCGTAGCGGGTGGCCAGCGTGTTGTACGTGCCAACCATGTGTTCCGGGGGCTCAGTATTAGCGAAGCCGGCTTCCTTCGAAAACACGAAGAACTGAACATCATCTAAACTCACATTATTTCCGCCCTGAACGGCGCTTGGTGTCCAACCTTGAGGCATAGCATTCCATTCAAGATCTGTGCCGGGCATATTATCAATTATTTCGCTATTGTAAAATCGCGTGAAGAAGACATTGCTGGTACCAAGATTAATATATACGGGACCGAATTTACTGCCTGGGCCCATGGCCCGGGCCCATGCGCCGATTGGGGTGCCGTTGATGACGTTGGGGGAATGGGCTTGGAAAGTGACGATTGCGGCGTGGTAGCCGGATGGGTCTGCAAACCCATCATTGGTGGCCCAGTCGATGCCGTCATTGAGTAGATCCTCTTGTGAGATGGTGTGTACTTCGGCGGATGTAGGGCCATAAGAGACTCGATGTTCGTGATATGCCCCGGTACCATTGATAGCGTGATCGCACTGAAGTGCAGCTGCGACGGCTCTTACATGTGAAGTCCAGACATAACAGAAGTCTTCATGACTTTTGAAAGATTCCGGAAGGAAACCATATTGATCAACTCCTTGCTCGTTTACCGCGGCATCTCGGGCAGCGGTCAAGGCATCGACACCTTCTTGCTCGACGGGCTCGGAGATCAGCAGATTGTAGTACTCCATGCGATCTTTCGAAGCAGAGTTCATTAGACCTTCATAGTAAAACGACTGCAAGATTGCTGCAGAAGATACGTATTTCAGATCGTCTGCCGTAAATTTTGAAGTGAACTCTGTGTCATAGCTCATCCGGGAGTATGTGCTGCCCGCGATATGCACGCGGTTAATCTCAGTCAGAATAGCGCTGTGATCCGCGGGAGTGCACTGGGCGGGATCTGCGGCCATTTCTTCCGGCTCGGCCATGGCTCCACCTGAGTTACTGTTGGAGTATGTCACCTCACTCATCTTACCTAGACCCCTTTAGTATGTTCATTACCGTACTCAAGGGGCCGGGGATTCTTATTCCTTCTCCTAACTCTACATGAGCCTCAGTTGGTCGCAAGTTCCACCACGCGATCACCCACCAATATCGAGCTTCTCCGTAGTGTTCGTGCGCTAATTTATAAAAGCGATCTCCTTCTTTCCAAATATGCACTGATTTTGTCATTTCTTCGCGCTGTTGGCTAGTTGGATGGTTTAGTCTAGGGGTAGAGAAATGACGGATGCGCGGTACACCACGTTTCTCCAGGGCCTCTTGGTACGACTCTTGGTTCGTTACTTTCTTTTTTCTTCCGTTGTATCTACTACTCATAATTTATACTCTAACCTCTTCTTCCGGAGGCGTTGCGGAGCGCTTCGTTGACATCGTCAAATGTTTCTCTAAGTGCGTCACCCTCAGTGGGGGAAGTGGGAGTCGGTGCGGGCTCTTCCGGTGGTGGTGGAGCGTCAGCGCCTGAGGCTGTTGCCGTGGCAGCATCTTCGCCTCCACTTGGAGGTCCAGCAGATCCTGGGATGTGAGGACTGGTTGATCGGCCGTCTCCCCAGGCATTGTAGGGATAGCCAGAAGCCTGATCTTCTCCTAACCAATCTTTACTGTTGTTATCCCAACCTAGAGTATGTTGATGCAATACCTTGAGATTTGTGCTTAGTTTGAAAATTTTTGGAGTGGCGACACTGAGTCCGTCGATAACTCCGCCATCGAGGTCAGTAGTGATCTGTAAGCCGTCCATTGCGCACAACAATCCGGATTCCTTGGCTCCAGGATCAGAGAGTTGACTCTTACTGTCGACAATGAGGTTTGCAAACCTTACTTTTACAAGCGGGGCTTTGGTCATTGTTCCAACTTTCAGATCCTGTGCTACTCCATCATTTATTGAAAATGCCAACGATTCCATCTTATACGCCGGATATAAGAATTGGGCCAATAATGATACTCTGCCTAGGTTTTCTTGGGCGCTCTCCGCATCATAGGCGACTACGTCCCAACTTACTGCGATTTCTCGGTGTGTTCCCTGAAAGGTGTGTATGAGGTCGTTTCGACCAAAGACATCTTCAGAATTGTAGTTTGATTGAAACTTGTCATCCCAGCTTGTCAAAAACGCTTTAAATACTACAGACTTGTCTGAGGGTAGATGATAAAACTCAATTGTCATCTTATTCTTGTTGGCGTAAATGTCTGAAGGACCGCCACCTTCCGAGAATGGGGCAGCATTTCCTACATCATTTAGTCTGTCTAAAAATCCCATCTCTTACCTCCTTAGGCACTTGCCGGGTTAAGGGCATCGATCATCACTTCTTCTGTATGTCTTGCTAGTACTCTCTTATCTAGTTCCAAGGTTACATTTATGTTAACCGGCTGTGTGGGACCACCGCCCAAAGCTGCGCGAGTATTTGCTGCCTGAGACTGGCCAGCTAAGGCCCGGGCGGTCTGAACTGCTGGTGACGTTGTTTTGGCTGGGGCTACAGAGGATCTAGGGGGCAGAGTGACCATTTCTGGGCCTTCCTCTCCCACAAGAGCCATTCCCCCTGAGTAGTTGTGTGCGCCTTCGGCCATGGCAGGGACAGTCATGCCGTCCAACCAGCCGGGAGTAGAAATTG
>MDTB01065724.1_pt1 | contig 39387 bp, 34 predicted proteins | sample 811161 | NCBI WGS metagenome assembly MDTB01 (sample SAMN05326650, study PRJNA326480) | marine metagenome | isolation source: seawater | place: Mediterranean Sea | collected 2009 | reverse complement strand
TCAGGCTCGCATGGAGATGGACCACTATGGCTGGCGGCGTGACCGTGATGCGGTGTTGCTGGACTATTTGAATGAGAACAAGCAGGTGTTGGCAGAACGACTGGTTGAACTCGGCGTGCTCGATGCGATGCCCGAAGAGCTTCCCATATTCTGAGTGTTGATCCGCTGGCGTTTCTAGCCGGTGCACGGGGTCATTCGTGAAGGTGCTTGACCTACCTCAAAATACTGTATATATATACATATCCTAGAGCATGTATATATATACAGTGTCCTCGAAGCCCTCAGTCACCTCCGGTAAATCTCCCCTCGCCTCCCGGCAGCGTGCTGAAATTCGCGCTGAAAAACATGCTCAGGAAAAAGAACCGGTAGCAGCTGAATATGCCGAACTGCACTGCATCAGTAACTATACGTTCCTACGTGGCGCCTCTCACCCGGAGGAACTGGTCCACCAGGCATCGGCACTCGGGTACCGGGCCCTCGCCCTGACCGATGAATGTTCCATGGCAGGCGTGGTCAAGGCCCATGTCGCTGCGATGGAATGTGGCCTCAAACTGATTGTCGGTAGTGAATTCGAGCTTGATGACCAGGACATACGGCTCGTACTACTCGCAACCAATCGCACGGGTTATGGACAGATCTGTCACCTGATTACCGAAGCACGCAGACGTGCAGACAAGGGAGCCTATCTGCTCAGGTTTCGGGATCTCGAATTCGGTTTGAACGATTGTCTTGCTATCTGGCTGCCTCAGCCACTGATTCATCGACTACCTGCCACCCTTTCCCAGATCAAACATCAGGACGCCCGCTACGGCACTCACCACAGCTCTCTCCACAGCAACAGTAACGATCAGTACCAGAACGCTCGAGCCGGCATGGCGCTCAGGAATATCTTTGGTGATCGGCTGTGGGTCGGCCTCGAACTGTTTCCAGATGGTCGAACGTTCGAGGTCTTCCAGGAGGCCTGTCGGTTGTCACAGATGCTGTCGATTCCCCAGGTCGCCTGCGGTGATGTACATATGCATCACCCGGACCGCAAGGCCCTGCAGGATGTCCTGTCATCGATTCGTATCGGTCAGCCCGTCAGGGTGGCAGGCAGGCTACTTCAGGCCAACCGCGAAAAGCATCTCAGGTCGAGGGCATCGCTGACCTACATCTATTCACCTGCAGTATTGGCGGCGAGCGTCGACATTGCGAATCGATGCCAGTTCAGTCTGGCAGAACTGCGCTATGAATATCCCCCGGAGTTGGTCCCTCCGAACCTGTCGCCCGCCGCCTATCTACGTCAGCTGGTCGAACTGGGTGCACATAGACGTTACCCGGAGGGTGTACCCGGCGACATCAAGGCACGCATCAATAAAGAGCTGGCACTGATCGCAGAGCTACACTATGAGTACTATTTCCTGACGGTCCACGACACGGTGCACTTTGCCCGCAGCCAGGACATTCTGTGCCAAGGACGCGGGTCTGCCGCCAACAGTGTAGTCTGTTATTGCCTTGATATTACCGAGGTTGATCCCACCCGTATCAGCCTGTTGTTCGAACGTTTCATTTCCAGGGAACGCAACGAACCCCCTGATATCGACGTTGACTTCGAACACGAGAGACGCGAAGAGGTCATCCAGTACATCTATCAGAAATACGGGCGCCACCGGGCGGCCATTGCAGCCACCGTCATTACCTACCGTCCGAAAAGTGCCGTACGTGATGTAGGCAAAGCTCTGGGCATGGACCCACAACTCGTGGACCACCTGGCTCGATCACTGTCATGGTGGGACAAAAGAGAGGAATTGCTGGCCCGGTTTGAGGAAGCCGGCATCAACCCTCGCAGCCCGATCATCAGCCAGTTCATGAGCCTCGTGCAGTTGATCCTGGGATTCCCACGACACCTGTCACAACACGTGGGCGGATTTATCATCTCAAAGGGCCCTATTTCCCAGCTGGTTCCCATCGAAAATGCGGCGATGGCCGACCGTACGATCATCCAGTGGGATAAAGATGACATCGAATCACTTGGGCTCCTCAAAGTCGACATCCTCGCACTCGGCATGCTCACAGCGATCCGCAAGAGCCTTGATATGATCAATGACTATCGAGGAGCTGCAACTGGTGACGAATTGGATCTCGCCTCCATTCCACCCGAAGATCCCCTAGTCTACGAGATGCTTCAACAGGGTGACAGCATCGGTGTTTTCCAGGTGGAATCGCGCGCCCAGATCTCCATGTTACCTCGGCTGAAACCGGCCAATTTCTACGATCTTGTCATCGAGGTGGCCATCGTCAGACCGGGCCCTATTCAGGGCAATATGGTCCATCCCTATCTGAAACGTCGTGCCGGCCTTGAGCAGGTCACCTATGCCAACGATGCAGTCAAAGAGGTACTGGAACGAACCCTGGGAGTGCCTATCTTCCAGGAGCAGGTCATCAAGCTGGCAGTGGTGGCTGCTGGCTTCACACCAGGAGAAGCCGACCAGCTGAGACGCGCCATGGCAGCCTGGAAACGACGTGGCGGTCTCGATGGATTTCAGAAAAAACTTGTCGAGGGCATGCTGGAGCGTGGCCATGACCGTGACTTCGCAGAACGCATCTTCGAACAGATCAAGGGATTCGGCGCATACGGTTTCCCTGAATCCCATTCAGCCAGTTTCGCCCTGCTGGTCTATTTTTCTGCCTGGCTGAAGCGGCATGAACCCGCAGCCTTCTACTGCGGGCTTCTGAACAGTCAGCCCATGGGCTTCTACTCTCCTTCCCAACTGGTGCAGGACGCCCGAAGACATCAGGTTCAGATATTGCCAGTCGATGTACTCTATAGCGACTGGGAAAGCACCCTCGAGCGGCCACCCCCGAATGCCAGCCTTTCCGGGGCCGCGATTCGACTGGGCCTGCAACGTATCAAGGGAGTCCGTGAAGACACTGCACTGCGTATCGTGCATGCCCGTGAGCAACGCGCCGTCAACAGTATCCAGCAATTGGCGCGTCTGGCCCGCCTGGACCGCGGTGATCTTGCCCGTCTGACAGACGGTAGCGCCTTAAAAACCCTGTCAGGGGACCGCCACCAGACCCATTGGGCCGTCCAGGGTATTCTGCCAGAACCAGTCCTGCCCGGGCTTGATCAGGCAGAAGTCGCAGAACGCGCAGCAACCTATCTGCCAAAGCCGAGTGAAACTGATGATTTGCGCGCAGATTATCAAAGCCTCGGGCTCACCCTCGGGCGACACCCTATGGCGATTTTGCGGGAACAGTATCCTTTCAGTCGCATGAAGCGGTCTACGGACCTCCCCTTCATGAATCATGGTCGATTTGTACAGGTCGCGGGGGTTGTCACCGGCCGTCAGCGGCCAGGGTCCGCCTCTGGCGTCATCTTCCTGACCCTTGAAGATGAAGGCGGCAATGTCAACGTCGTGGTCTGGACACGCATCCAGGAGCGCTTCCGAAAGGCAGTGGTTCAGGGACGCCTGCTCCGGATCAAAGGCGTTGTGGAGCGCGAAAACAAGGTGGTGCAGGTTGTCGCAGGCCACGTAGCTGACTACAGTCATTACCTGGAACAATTTGCTCTGAAATCAAGAGACTTCCACTAAGTCCGCCCCAGGGTCCAAAGGCTAGAATCTCGCACAAGCATGACATATGTTTTTTAGTTAGAATCAGGCCTTGCCATAATCTGATCGTATCCCCATGCATTCCCTCGTCGATCTGAAAAGAATGCGATATATCGTTGAGGTTGCCAAAGCCGAGGCGATTACCACTGCCGCGGAGATCCTGGCTATTTCCCAACCCGCACTCACCCGAAATATTGCCGAAGTTGAATCAGAACTGGGTGTCCAGCTCTTCCACCGGATGCCACGAGGGATTCAGCTGACCGACGAAGGGACCCGTTTTGTCTCTCGTGCGAAGCAGATACTGGGCGATGTCGACAATCTACTCACTGAGATGCAGGAGGAGTCGGATCTGCTCACCGGTCGGCTGAAGATCGGTTTTGTACCAAGCGGCTATGCCCATCACGTACGCGACGCGCTGACTCATATGGTGGATCAATACCCGGGAATATCGATTGAAACAGTGTCCGGTAACCTCCAGACCATCTGTCCTCGTCTTCTACATGGAGAACTGAACCTCGTCGTCGGCTCAAACCGTTATCTGGAGCGATGGCGCGAATTGCAGATCACCCGCGTAAAGAGAATGCACTTCGCGTGCATGTGTCGAGCCGGTCATCCACTCGCCGGGAAAAACAACATCCAGGAACTGGACGTCCTGAGCTACCCCGCTATCCTGACACCCACCATTGAAACCACCGCATCAGACCTTGCCCAGCGATATATCGCCAACAAACTGCCTGAGTTTCAACCCCGTTATGTGACCGACGATGATCAACTGATCCAGCGACTGCTTGATAAGACCAACGCCTATTCGCCGATTCAGTTCCCTGTGCCGATTCCGGGTGGCGTTCAAGGAAACAGGTTGTTTCTGACCGATGTCATTGACCTGCCGGATCACTACATCAGTATTGCCACATCGCCGTACCGCCCGATGACCAAACTGGCAGAACGGTTCATTGAACTCGTCAACGCCCAGTGGGAACGTTTGGGGTCAGAGTAAAAGACCTGGGCTCAAGGGGCAGCGAGCAAGCGCTCGACCAACAGATCCAGAAAGGCGTCGTAGTCTCGCCACTTCGTCGCGACACGCATCGGCGTCCCGTCGTCCTGGATTCGTGTGAAGCCCTCGTCATCAACCCTGATACGAAGCTCCTCAATTTCAAGCAGATCCTCGGAAAACGCGAGGTAGATCGCGACGGTGTCAAACAACGTTGAGGATCTAACCTCCGCAATATCCTCATTCTTGTCGATCGCCGCGAGCCAGGCCCGATAGTTTCCAATGACCGCCTGCATGCTCCGGTTTCCGGCGGTAGCAACACGTTTCTGCCGATCGTCTTTGAGACGGATCATGCCGCAGGTATCAAGTGGCGTAATCGTGATTGGCCAGTCTGCATGCAGGCTCGCCTGCGCATCTTCCAGATGGAACTTGACGTTGTACTCCGCATGGATTTCATCAGTACCCAGATAACCTTTGTAGACACTGCCGTGCATACCCACAAAGCGAACCTTGTTGACCACTTCGGGCGCCCGTTTCAGTAACGCCCCGATGTTCGGTAATGGACCGATACAGACAAGGGTGACGACCTCCGCACTCGTCAGGATCATATCCGCCATCGCGCGAACGCCATCTTCGTGCACCGTACCGGGATAACTGGACAGATCGTAATCGCCTACCCAGCGTTCCTGATTCTTCGGGCCGACATCTGTCGGTATACCGATAGCGATCTCAATATCGGTACGACCGACCTGCTCCAGCATCTTGCCGACAATGGCAGCACGATGCCGCGTATCACCGGTGGCAGACACCACCATGCGCAGATCGATTTCGGGACTGCCCAAGGCCATCGCGAGAGCCCACGTATCGTCGATATCGGAACCGATATCGGTATCCAGGATGACAGGGATCGCCATCAGTTGAATGCACTGATGATGTCTTCTTCGTATTGCTGCAACAGTGCAACATTACCCGAAGGAATACCCCCGAACATCACCTCCGCAATACCTGCGTCCTGAAACTCGCCAATACGATCGATGATGTATTGTTTCGACCCCGCAACCGTGCCCTCTCCCAGACCTTTCACAATCTGCTCAATACGCGCCTTGTCTTCTGTGATGTAACACGGCATCAGCAACGTTCGACGAATCTCGGAGGGATCACGACCACAATCCTCACAGTGTTTCTCCAGAATACTCGCCTTGTGCTGGTAATACTTGAGTGACATTCCGCCACCTGCCCAACCATCTAAGTTCATCACGTCACCATACCGTGCCAGGGTTCGGAGCGTTCTCTTTGGACCCGTACCACCCACCATGATGGGTATCGGCTTATCGTCATCATAGTTACCAGGAGACAGCCGGGCGTCATCAACCGAATAGTATCCCTGGTGCGTCACAGGGTCTCTGCTGCGAATCAATTCACGAATCAGCTTGCATGCTTCTTCGAATCGATCCTGTCGATCCTTCATTGAAGGAAACTCCCAGCCGTACGCCTGGTGTTCACGCGTGTACCATCCCGCGCCCAGCGCCAACGTAAATCTCCCTTGACTCATGGTATCGATGGTTCCCGCGATCTTGGCAACATGAGCGGGATTCCTGTACGTGTTTCCCAACACGAGATTCCCAATGCGCAACTTGCTGGTCATCCCTACCGCGGTCGCGGCAACGGCCAGGCCTTCGAATGCAGTCATTGCTTCCTGTTCACGATTGGCGCCGGGTGGTATGAAGTGATCCGCATACCAGACGCTGTCCCAGTTTCCCGCATCCATGGCAAGTGTTGAGTCCCTGATCTCATCCCAACTGGTTCGATAGACGTTGACCTGTACACCAAATTCCATCCTGCTCTCCTCAACCGGGTATCGCCCAAATTGTCTGTTATCGCTCCTCGAACCCGACGATGCCAGGCGCCCCGATTACACCAGTCTCGTGCAGGGACGGCAACACGAAAAGGCAGACCGGCACTGGTATCATCCCAGGCTTCGAAACCAGTCATAGGCCCGACATGTCCTGGGAACAAGAAATCAAAGAATTGCACGAACGCGCCACTGCAGCGGAAGCCATGGGTGGTGAAGAGAAAGTTGCCCGGCAGCACGAGTTCGGCAAACTCACCGTACGCGAACGGGTCGACAACATTGTTGATGAACAAAGTTTCCATGAAATCGGCAAGCTGGCAGGTGTTGGTGAATACGATGAAAACGGAGATCTTCAGGCTTTCACGCCGTCCAATTTTGTATTCGGCACCGCCGATATCGACGGACGTCCCGTGATTGTCTCAGGTGATGACTTCACGGTACGTGGTGGGTCCGCAGACGCTTCGATACCGGCCAAACGATCGCAGGCGGAGGGCCTGGCATCAGAATTGCGACTTCCGCACATCCGTCTCGTCGACGGCATGGGTGGTGGCGGTTCAGTCAAGACGATCGAGACTTCAGGGCGAACCTACATACCCGGTGTACGAGGATGGGAGACGGTTGTCGGTCACCTGGGAATCGCACCTTCAGTATCACTCGCTCTGGGGAGTGTTGCAGGGATCGGGGCTGCAAGAGTCGCGACATCTCATTACTCAGTCATTGTTCGGGATACCGCCCAGATGATGATTGCAGGACCTGCCCTCGTGGATTGGGCCAGTCTTGGAGATGTCAGTAAAGAGGAACTCGGCGCCAGCAAAATTCATACACGCAACGGCGCTATCGATGACGAAGCGACGTCTGAGCAGCAGGCTTTCGACATGGCGCGTCAATTCCTTTCCTATTTGCCTTCGAATGTCGACCAGTTGCCCCCAAAGGTCGACTGCAAGGACCCTGCAGATCGAAGCGATCAGGATTTACTCGATATCATTCCCAAAGACCCCAGAAAGGTCTACAAGATGCGCACCATCATCAAGTCGGTGGTAGACGAGGACAGCTTCTTTGAGATGGGCCGTAAGTGGGGCAAGAGCATAATCTGTGGACTTGCTCGTATCGACGGTGTTCCAGTCGCGTTGTTCGCAGAAGATCCTATGGTATACGGAGGCGCGTGGACCACCGACGCCTGCAGAAAGCTGGTTCGTCATCTCGATCTCGCTTCCACATTCCACTTGCCGATCATACATCTGGTCGACTGTCCTGGATTCCTGATCGGAAAACAGTCGGAAGAAACAGCGACCATTCGTTATGGCTCACAGGCACTCGCTGCACTGGGACAGGCTAATGTGCCATTTGCGAGCGTCGTCATCAGAAAAGCGTTTGGCGTTGCGGGTGCGGCCAACAGCAAACCTGGGTCACATCATTTCAGGTTCGCCTGGCCATCAGGAGATTGGGGTTCCCTCCCGATCGAGGGGGGCATTGAAGTCGCCTACAAGGCAGAACTTGCCGAAGTATCGGACTACGACGCACACCTTGCGGCAATCAAGGCTCGATTGAACAAGGTGCGTTCACCGTTCCGGTCGGCAGAGTACTTCGAGATCGAGGAGATCATTGATCCGCGACAAACACGTTCACACCTGTGTAGGTGGGCTAACCTGGCCTATGCGGCACTGACACCAGGCACCAGTTCGTTTACCTACCGTCCATAGGATGTGATTTTGGTGGCGGGCTACGGCCTGCCGTAGGGCATTCCCTGCGTATCAGTATAGATGCTGAACAGTGATCGACCGGCGGTGATAAACAGCCGGTTGCGCTTGACGCCACCAAAACAGAGGTTGGAAACCGGTTCCGGCAGGTGGACCATCCCCAGCTTTTCACCTTCGGATGAGATGGCCAGAACCCCATTCTCTCCTGCAGACCAGCCTGCCGACGTCCAGACGTTCCCTTCAATATCGACTCGAAAACCATCCGAAGACGCGTTACCCATGTCATAGAATACACGTCGCCCGTTCAACCCCTTACCATCGTCGGTCACATCAAACGCTTCGATATATCGAGGATGTCCGCGCTTATGCGACGCGCCGGTGTCAGCAATGTAGAGCACGCTGAAATCTGGAGAAAATGCTAGGCCGTTCGGTTTCTCCAGTTCAGACGTCACAACCGTCATGTCACCGGTTGCGGGGTCAAGTCGATAGACGTTGGTGTCGAGTTCAAACGGCGCCTTGTTTCCTTCGTAATTCCAGATGATTCCGTAGCCAGGATCGGTAAACCAGATACTGTCATCCTCGTGGACCACGACATCATTTGGTGCGTTGAGCGGCTTGCCGTCAAAGCTGTCCGACAGGACCGTAATCGTGCCGTCATATTCGGTTCGGGTCACACGTCTTGAACCGTGTTCACAGGACACCAGCCTTCCCTGATTGTCACGAGTATGTCCATTGGCGTTGTTCGAGGGTTGCCGATAGACCGAAACCTCACCGGTTTCCTCGCTCCATTTGAGGATACGATTATTAGGGATATCACTGAACAGCAGAAAGCGGCCATCACCAAACCAGACGGGACCCTCTGTCCAGCGCGCGCCTGTAAACAATCTCTCGAGTGGTGAACTGCCAAGCATGTAGGCACCGAAACGTCCGTCGAACACTTCCCATGCGGGATCGGGGTATGGGACTGTTTCATATTCCCAGTCTCGATCCATTCTGCGATCTACCATCGCCGGTCTCCTTGGTTTCATCTCTGGTGGTCACATCAAAGTAGGATACACGTATCGTCATGTCCCTTAACACTCCAGCAGGTGTCATTGCCAGCCCTCCACCCGGGGTCGAAAGCTGATATTCTCCGGCTACTGGGGAAGGGAGCAGCTATGGACACGTTGGCAGGCAAGCGAGGACTGGTGATTGGCATCGCCAGTGATAAAAGCATCGCCTACGGGTGCGCTCAGGCATGTCGTGATCAGGGTGCTGAACTCGCCGTCACATACCTTAACGACAAGGCTCTGCCATTTGTCAAACCTCTTGCCGAAATACTGGACGTCCCCGACGACTTGACACTGCCGTTCGATATCACCCAGGAAGGTGAGCTCGAAGCCGTATTCGAACGGCTCTCACAGGCCTGGGGAAAAGTTGATTTCGTCGTTCATGCCATGGCCTCGGCCACCAAGCTCATGACCAAGTCTCGACTCATTGATGTTCCACTCGACGACTTCAATTTCGCCATGCAGATTTCATGTCATTCGTTCCTGGCCGTCGCCAAGGCGTCCGAGGCGCTGCTTTCGGGAGATGGTTCAATTGTCACCATGACCTACCTGGGTGGCGAGCGGGTCATGCCGAATTACCAATTCATGGGGCCCATGAAATCAGCGCTTGAATCCTGTGTACGGTATGCGGCGGTTGAACTCGGATCTCAAAATATCCGGGTCCATGCGATCTCGGCGGGTGCCATCGCAACCCGGGCTGCATCCGGCATCCAGGACCTGGATGGATTGCTCGCATTGACCGAATCAAAATCTCCCCTGGGACGCCTGTGTACGCCCAAGGATGTAGGCGCACTGGCCGCCTTTCTCGTCAGTCCATCTGCTGCTGCCATGACTGGAAGCATCTACTACGTCGATGGCGGCTACAATATTATGGGATAGACCTTCGGAGGGCTAAACCTCAGGCATTCCCCTCTTCTTCCATCTTTCTGCGTACTTCAGGGTCTATTGCAGGATACAGATGGGGATTCCACTTGGAGCCGATACCTAATTCGTTGCCGTCACGCTGCCAGTTGTCTTCCCCTTCTCGCGGTACTGCCAGTCCCCACGCCAGTAATGAATTGGCATTGTCACGGATTGACTCTTCAACCGTATGCGGTTTCAGCTTCAACTGGGTGACGACCTTTTCAAGTACTGCGACTGGTGACTTGAAGGTTCTTCCCTCCCGGTAGTTACCAGCGATCCCGACCCCCGGAAACATCCGCTTCAAGTGCGCCTGCACTTCCTGCTGGGGGATCAGCCCGGTCTCGTCGGTCGCGACCAGGTTATACCGTTGACCGTTACTGTTTTCCTTATTTTCAGCCATGAGCACCTGCGCAGCAGCAACGTCACGTACATCGATGATGTTCCAGAACATACGTGGGTGACCATAGCCCTCAAGCATGTCACCGATACGCGTCTGCCACGCCCAGGGTCGATGATGGGTCTTTGAGAGTAGCGGACCAATGACATGACAGGGACACACACCGAACGCGGCGAAACCGTTCCTGTCCGCTTCCTCGTAGACAAAACGTTCAGACTCAACCTTGGTCATAGCATAAGCGACCTCGCGATTTTTTTTCACGGTCTCCATGTCCCAGGTGCTACCTTCCTGACGCATCTCCTGGTTCATATCCGCCCAGGCATCTTCTGTGTATTGATAGCCTTCTTCGCAGGGATGCCCAACCGCGGCAAACGAACTCGTGTAGACCAGACGTTTAATCGACTCTGCCTTCTTGATGGAATCCATCAGCATCTGTGTTGCGGCCAATCCGCCTTCATACACCTTCATGGGAGTTGAACCCTCAAGGTTTCCCATCTCTGCCGCTGCATGGAATATCGCCGAGCAACCCCTGAAAACATCGTCGTAGACACCAGGGATCGTCATGTCGCAGGTGTACAACGTGACTGAACCTGGACCGATGGCATTCATCGCGGTCAGATGTGCTGTATTACTAAGGTTGCTGGCATCCCGAACACAGGCACGAACCTCGTAACCTTTCTCAACCAGATTGAGTACGATATGAGAGCCGATGTAACCGGCACTGCCAGTCACCGCAACCGGTCCGTCGGCAGGCGTAATAGGTTGTGACATAAATCCTCCTCGTTCTTTGTGCTAACTGATCGGGTAAGTTTTCAACTGTTCGAGGACAGCATCGCAGACTTCACCTTCCGCTTCCTGGATCAACCAGTGACCGACGTCGAGTTCAACGAACCGATACGGGCCCGACATGAGCGGTGGTGTCGCGTCAACACCCGGACGCCCAATGGCCATATCTTGATTGCCCCAGATAAACAGGGTTGGCGTCTCGATTTGGCCAACAGGTTCACGAAGGTGATCCGTTGACAACGCACCTCGATACCAGTTGAGTGCACCGGTGAGCGCACCCGGTTGGCGGAATACCCGCAGATACTCCTCTCTTTCCTCTTGAGAAGACTGGTTCCATATGGCTTGCAGCCCGGCAAAGTCGTTGGCAGACATCGCCGTTTCTGCCGCACCTTCCTGTTGGAAAAACAGAATGTACTGGCTCTTTTCAGATTGCTCCGGATCGTTTGCAATGGCAGCGCCAAAGGCGTCGATATGAGGGACTGACATCGCTGTCCAGCTTGCAATCCGATCAGGAAAACGTCCGGTCACGAGCCACCCCAGGCCTGCACCGTGGTCATGTCCGATCAAATGAAAACGATCCCAGCCAAAATGATCCGCCAGCGCCAGGACATCCTGTGCCAGAGCATCATAGGTGTAGTGGTGTTTCCCTTGGGGTCTCGCACCTTCACTGTAACCTCTCTGATCCGCCGCCACCGCGTGATAACCAGCTTCCGCCAGCACCTCCATGAGCGGCAGCCACATGTGTGAGGTTTCAGGAAAACCATGCAGGAGAATGACACCCTCGCCACCCGTACCGGCAACGCGGACGTCAAAAGTCAGCTCACCGAGTTTGATCGTTTCAGTTGTCACCGTCATACGTTGTTCTCCTGACTGTTCTGTCTATTACCGCCTGTTGACGAGAAACTGCTCATTAACACAGTTCTCAAGTCGACCCGTACGCAGATACTTGGCCGCGGTTGCCGCCGAGAAGCCGCGAATATCACGCATGCTTTGCGGAGTGAAGAAGGCTGAGTGGGGTGTAATGATCAATCGGTGGCGGATCCACTCCTCTTCGGCCTGCCACGCCTTAATGAGCTTCTTGTCCATGTTGGCGGGTTCTTCGGGCAATACATCAAGACCCGCTGCCAGGACAGTGCCGTCTTTCATCTTGTCGTGCAGGGCATCAATATCGACGATGGGACCCCGTGCGGTATTGACCAGGATGATCCCCTTCTTTGACGCACCAAGTACGTCCGCGTTGATCAGGTTCCGGGTTTCTTCATTCAAAGGCGCATGCAACGTTACGATATCGCACTGAGCAAACAGCTCCTCGAGTGAGTCCGCACGGCGAATACCGATGGAAATGTCTGATCCATTCGGCTTGTAGGGATCATAGAACACGACGTCCATGTCAAATGCCTTCAACCGGAGAGCAGCAGCTGAACCGATGCGACCCAGGCCAACGACACCCACGGTGCAGTCAGACATCCGTTGACCGAAAGGATTCAACGCAGGACGCCAGTTCTTGACGGGGTCGGCGCGAAGCGCCTCATCATGAAACGCAATGCTCTTGGTCAGCGTCAGCATCAATGCCATCGCGTGATCTGCCACCTCACGGGTGCCGTAGTTAGGCGTATTGCAGACCGGAATACCAAGTTTGCCCCATGCTTCGAGGTCAATTTCGTCAAACCCAACTGCAGGCTTCACGTAGATGCGGCACTTCGTCAGGCGGTCCATGTATTCGGGAGGGATTGGTGGACCGACAATTGCATTACAGTTGGCCCATTGTTCATCCGTGACTTCTGAGGGACGACCAACGAAATGTGGCGTCATATCGGAACCGCCCAAACCATCAATCTCAGGCTTGTAGTCATCCTGCCATCGAGTCATGGGCCAAAGCACTTCAAACATATCATCTCCTATCGACATGGTTACTGCGCCGCTACGCGGCGCGTCAGAAACGGCTCGCAATGTGCTTGCACCGGCCGCCAAAGTCAAATGACGGGTTCGAAGTATCGCAGATTCAATTCTGAACAACGCATGCTAGAGTGCTTCGGCCGTCAATTACGACCGGTTGAGTGCCCTTCGTTGAATTCCGTCCTGACCACTGCACAATCGCAGCCGAACCCCGATCCCCGTTACGGTTGGATCATGGTCGCTATCGTCTTTACCTTAACGACGTTGTCGTTTGGAACCCTCGGCGCAATATCGGTTTTCCTGAAACCTCTGGCCGCTGAGTTCGGCTGGTCACGGGCGGATACGGCGCTTGGCTACACCGCCATCGCTTTCTCATCGGCACTATTCGGGATTCTCTGGGGAATCATTGCGGATCGATATGGCACTCGCTGGTTTGGCGTGCTGGCCGCCATTGCCATGGCTGTCGCACTGATACTGTTATCTACACAAAACTCCCTGCTCGAGTTCTATCTCTTCTATTTCTTGTTTGGTGCGCTCGGAAACGCAGTGTGCTCGCAGCCACTCTTCGCCAACGTCGGGTTCTGGTTCCAGCGAAAGCCTGGGCTGGCATTGGGAATTACGGCGGCTGGTGGCGCGATGGGACAGGGCATCGTGCCCTATTTTGCGGGAATAGGTATCGAGCACTGGGGATGGCGAGCAACCTACGAAGCCATGTCGCTCATCTATCTCGTCATTGCACTGCCAATCGCTTTTTTCATCAGAGAGTCCCCGGAACGACAGCGTGTACTCTCTCAATCAACCACTGAGAACGAACCACGTACGTTTCCACTCAGTGCAGTCGAGGTCATCCTGTGGATCAGCATTGCTGTCATCTTCTGCTGCAATTGTATGGCCGTACCTATAGTTCATCTGGTACCACTGTTGACCGACAACGGACGTTCATTGTCATCCGCGACCAGCGTTCTCCTCGTCCTCATGCTTGCGGGTGTCGCCGGTCGGATCATGGGCGGCAAATTGGCGGATATGATTGGTGCGTTACCGGGGTACTTCCTGATGTCACTCGGGCAGACAGTCTTTGTGGCCTGGTTTGTGTTCCTGGACCACCTGCTGGCGCTCTATGCCCTCGCCATCGTTTTTGGATTCACGTATTCGGGGGTCATGTCATCCATCCTGGTTTGCACAAGGATTATGGTCTCAGCCAGGCTTGCGGCTCGTGCAATGGCCATCACATCTTTTTTTGGTTGGGGCGGGATGGGTCTCGGCGGTTACTTTGGAGGGATGTTCTATGACCTGTCCGGGAACTACGTCAATTCATTTGTATTCGCGGCGATAGCGGGATTTGTCAATTTGATCATTCTGGCCGCATTCATGACGCGGATCCGGCGTCATGGTCCAGGCGACCTGGCAACCGCGTAGTTATTCTGGAACGCTACCGTCCAGTGTCAGAATATACGCAAACAACGTTCGCGATATCCGCATCCGTCAGATCCTCGGCCATCGGCTGCATGATCTGACCGTTTACATCGTCGTCGTGGGTGCCTCTTGCACACTCCCTGAAATTCCTCAGTTGTGTGACCAGGTACCAGTCATACTGATCGGCCAACTTTGGCGCCTCAAAATCTTCGCCACCTCCTGCGTTTGGTCCATGGCAGATGGCACAGGTCTCAAAGATCTCTTCACCCCTGGCAAGATCTGAACCGTGTGATCCATGCCCATCGGCCAGTACACCAAGTGGCAGTGACAGGATGAAAAACACACAAAGTACAGAGCGGTGCAATCTGCGGGTTCGTTCCACTGTTCGCTCTAGTATTGGACGCTCAGGCCTTTCCATAGTCCAGTCCACGACAGATTATTTCTGCTTCTTGGCAATATAGTCTTTCTGAACAACATCTTCGGTATACGCCGTCAACGCCGCCAGTTCTTCAGAATCCCAGGGCAGCGTATCGTTCTTCATAGGCACCAGCATGCAGAACTGAACCATACCTTCGGCGCTTATACTTTCGAGTTCTGCACGTTTTTGAGCCATCTTGACCGAATGTGGATACGGTGCGAGAAAGGTCTCTTTGAATTGTTTGATGTTGTCCTTGTGACAGGACGCGCAGGCGAGTTTACCCTTCGAGAACAGTGTCTTGTCGTTCCAGAGAGACTCTCCTTTGGCAACCAATGCTTCGCGATCGCCCGGGAAAACCTGGAACCCTGGCTGACGAACAATGTCGCCTTGACTGATCGCGGCGCTCGCAACAGAGGTCAGTAGACTCAGCGCCAACGGCAGCGTGGCCTACCAAAAAACAGAACGTATCGGTTTCATACTCCACCTAGGGTCATTGAACGCACAGTTAATTAGACCGGCCTTCGGCCCAAATAATTCACAGGCACCCTATAAAACTCTGGGCGGATAGGATGGTCAGTCCTTATAAGTATCGGTCCCCTTGTACGGACCGTCTCTCCACTCCAAGGCCGCCTTGAAGCCGTTATTGACCATCTGGTCACGCCAGTCATAGGCATATTCCGTCATTTGGGCCATTGCGTCGTGTTCCGTACTGGAACGGATAGAAGAGTAGATACCCATGTTTTCATAAAACCGGTTTGCGTTGACCTTGAGGATTGCAAGATGATCTGCCGACATATTAGCAATACGGTCGGCAAAGGCGATCGTTCGATCCTCCAGTTCGGCGCCGGGCCATGCGTAGTTGATCATTCCGATTTTTTCCGCCTCAGTACCAGTGATGTACTCGCCGGTGTAAGACAATTCCTTCGCTTTCCGCATCCGTAAGACGTGCGGCCAGATCACGCCGTTTCTCGCCACACCCAAACCTCGGTGTCCCGGATGACCGATACTCGTGTTCTCATCCGCGACCACAAGATCCGCCATCATGGAGAGTTCACAACCCCCGGCCGCTGCATATCCATGGACACTGGCAATCGTCACCTTGGCCATGTTCCAGAAATACATCTGAATATCAGTGATCTGCTGCATACTGGTCCGAATACCCATCAGCAGTACCCGACCCTTCTCATCTGTCGTTGTATAGCGTCGACGCGGCGCGTAAGGCGAAGTCCCTCCTCCGCCTGTAAGGTCATAACCTGCACAGAATGCTCGCCCTGCACCCCGCAGGATGATGACACGTGCGGAATGATCCGCCTCCATATCGTGCAACGCATGATCCAGTTCATGCAGCAGATCTCCTGACAGTGCGTTGAGCTTCTCGGGACGGTTCAGTGTGATGCGACCAACGCGATCGTCGGTACCTACCCTGTCGATGATCAGATTCTCATAATCTGCCAAGTGTGCTCTCCAAATGATTTTAGGCTGCCCGGAGTGTAGCTAAACTCACTGAGACAAAAAAGCCAGCGCAAGGCTGGCTTTCCTGATAGTGGTCTTCAAGTCTCAGGACTGTTGATACATCAGCTTTGAGAACGCAGCATTTGACCACCACGGTGGCCCGTGTGTTCATCATCTCGAAGCGTGATTGCACCGTTGCACAAGGTCGCCTTGTAACCAACTGCTCGCTGGATGAACCGCGGCGCGCCATGGGGAAAGTCATTCACGAGCTGTGGCTGACGTTCAGCCAGGCTGGCAATGTCGATAACGTTGATGTCCGCCTTCTTGCCTGTCGCCAGCGTCCCACGATCACGAAGCCCCAGAAACTCTGCTGGATGCCCGGCGATTCGCCGAACCGCTTCTTCTAGGGAATACAATCCCACATCTCGATACCAGTGCGACAGCACGAACGTTGACCAGCCGGAATCGATCATCTGCGATACATGCGCCCCCGCATCACCAAGACCTGGCATTGCCCAGTCAGTGGAAATCATCTCGGCCAGGGCATCGAGGTTGACATTGAAACCACGATGGTGGAACAGCATCTTGCCATCGGTTTCCAGTGTCAGTTTCAGCCAGACTTCTGCTGGATGGACGCCTTGCACTTCTGCCATACGGAGCACACTTTCGTCACGATCCTGCGTATAGACGGGGCGTTCATCCACACCCATTGGATACCAGTGCTTCGTAGACTGCCTGATCTGATCCGCATGCGGGTGATCTTTGAGATCATCGACCAGCGCCTGACGGAAATCGGCGTCCCTAATAGCATTGACCCGTTCTTCAAACGTCATTCGTCTGAGTTCGTTCCATTTCTTCGTCCTGAAGAAGGTATTGGTCGCAAGACCGCCAACACCCCCACCCGAGCGAGGCACCGTCACCGCGGTGACATTGTGGCCGTTGTTCCTGAACTCACTGACACGTTCATCAAGTCGCGTACCCAACTCCGTCGTCGGACCGGCCACGGCACTGAACAACGCACCACGCGCCAGTGCCGCCCCTTCTCCGATGAGATCCATTTCTCTTTCCATATCCTTGAAATTCATGACCGTCTGCATAATGCCACCAGCTTTTCCGACTTCAGCGGCAACAGCCCGGACCTCCTCATGTTCAGCGTGTGTGCCCGGTATACAGCGCCCGTCTGGCAGCAAATGGCCCAAGTGTCGGTTGGTGGAGAACCCCAGGGCACCCTGACGTACGGAATCCCCTGCGAGTTTCGCAATCTGGGCAATCTCTTCAGGCGATGCAGGTTCTTCCACACTACGCTCACCCATCACGTAAAACCGAATGGCACAATGGCCCGCGAGTCCGCCCACGTTGATCTGCGGGCCGGCGCGTTCAATGGAATCCAGATAACCCCCATAGCTCTCCCAGTCCCATGGCAGCCCGGATAGAATGGCTTTCTTTGGAATATCCTCAACGGTCTCCATCATTCCCGCCAGAAATTCCTTGTCGCCTGGCTTGCACGGCGCAAAGGTCACACCACAGTTACCCAGCAGCGCTGTCGTGACACCATGCCAGGTAATCGAAGTCAGATCGGGATCCCATCCGATCTGAGCATCCAGATGAGTGTGTAAATCAACAAAACCCGGCGTCACCGCCAGTCCTTTGGCGTCGATCTCTTCGGTTCCCTTGTCGCTGACCTGTCCAATGACAGAAATGCTGTCACCATCAATTGCGATGTCCGCCTCGAAAGCCGGTGCACCGGTACCATCGATGATATTGCCATTTCTAATTACAACATCATGTTTCATATCAACACCTTATGAGGTTTTTGTAATGTGTTTTATAATACTTGGATCCCGTATCTAGGTTCCGACATTGTGGCGCGTCACTCGATTTGATCGACTCATTCTTGCGTCTGCAAAGGCCAGTCTGTCGTTGGCGCATCCCGTGATGCAGCCCACTTTATAGTCCGTTTATCCCAGACTCTCAAGCACGGCCCAGATGAGTGTATGGGTCTATGCACAGCTTGTTATAGGACTCATATGGTGACGCTTGTGTGACCTGTCGTTTGACCCGTTCAAATGCTCCCCATCTGAAGATACCGGAACGACGATTGAAGGTGCCGGAGATGCTAGCCCTCCTGGTCACGGGCTGGAGTGTGGTCGACGTTGACTTACGGTAGTGTGCGCCTAAGATACACGCAGCGCGCCATCTTCCGGCGCCACTCGGAGATCATGCCCGTGAAGATTCTGTTCATCCCTTAGGCCACCTGGCGCAAACAGTGCCGTCCCTATGCCCTTTTGACCAAGGCGGGCATATCCGACGTGCCTGCCAGTTTGCAACCATGTCTTCGAACACTTCTTCCTTGAACACCGACCTGGGAGGCTCCATGAGCAAAAAAATCAAGAACAGCAAATCGAACAAGCGCGATCACAAACAACGGTTGGCGGCGCGTAACCGACGCCTGGCGAATCAGCATAGCGCAGCAGGCGCCAAGCCAGACGGGAAAGCCGCAGACGGTGAAACCGTTGAAGTTACGGCTGGATCTGCCGAGGCCACCGAAACTGCGGAGGCTACGGAAACCTCTGATGAGACAGACCAAACCCTGTCGACAGAACAGGATCCTGAGCCTACGAAGACTGGCGCCGACCTCAAAGGGAAAGGCCGAGGCAGGGGGAAAGGCAAGCGGAAGCAGCAACCCGACCGATTTGACTCGCAACCCAGGAACGTCGGTAAACGGTTCTGGAGGATGTAACAGCCGGGGACGTCTTTAGCGGCCGGTGAAAGTATCCCTTGTCAGAGAGTTCCTGTAAGGGTGACCGACAGATCGTGAAGTCCGGGGACGCTCGCTTCCAGCACGTCTCCCGGCGTCACAGCCCCGACGCCAGCAGGTGTACCTGTAAAAATCAGATCACCGGGTTCAAGACAGAACAGATCTGAAATTCTCGAAATCACTTCAGGGACTTTCCAGATCATCTGATTGATATTGCCGGACTGACGGACATCGCCATTGACAGACAGCGAGATTGAACCTTCGTTGAGCTCGCCTGATTCCGTAATGGGCGTAATGGGTGCAAGCGGCGCGGCGTGGACGAAGGTCTTACCCGCTTCCCAGGGGCGCCCCTTCTCCTTCGCCTCTCCCTGTAGGTCCCTACGTGTAAAGTCTATACCCACGGAATAGCCGAAGATCATCGACGACGCATCTTCAACACTGACGTTACGTCCACCTTTGGACAGTGCCACAACCAGTTCAACTTCATGGTGCAGGTCCCGGGTATGGTCGGGATAGCCCATATCACCGCCCTCCGGCAGGACCGCATAGCGCGGTTTCATGAAGAAAAAGGGCGCTTCCCTGTCCGGGTTATGCCCCATTTCAATCGCATGATCGGCATAGTTCCTGCCCACACAATAGATCTGTGCGACTGGAAACAGCGCGTTGGATCCATGAACCGGCAAGGTGACCGGAGGGTTGGGTGTGATTGCAAATTCAGTCATCGCACATCCATATCAACTGTTGAAAATTCATGATTCGTGGACCCGTATCAAACCTTCCTGAATACAGCTCGCCACGAGAGTACCGTCCTGCGTATGAATGGTTCCTCGGGAATACCCCCGAGCGTGGCCGGCATTCGGGCTGGTCAGCGAATACAGCAGCCATTCACCCACGTCCACAGCCTGGTGATACCAGATGCTGTGATCAAGACTGGCCACCTGCATCTGCTTACGCTGGACAGCCTGCATGTGGGGAATCCGCGAGGTGCCCAGCAAAGCGGAGTCAGACTCATAGGACAAAAGGGTCGAGTGAATCAACGGATCGTCAGGAACAGGACCCGTCGTTTTGAGCCAGATGTACTGGGTCGGTTCGTTCTTGCGGGCCTGCGCGTCATCTGAGGCTTGCTGCCGGATGGAGAGAAATGGTCGATCTGCCATTGCCTCAGTGATGCGGGATTCATCTGGCGGTGGTACATCCGGCATCGGTACGCTGTGAGAAAGACCGGTTTCTACGACCTGGAATGACGCGTCCATGTTGAATATGGCCTGCCCGCGTTGAATGACAACAATCCGCCTCGTACTGAACGATCGACCGTCGCGTATGCGTTCAACGTCGAAGATTGCCGGTGTAGACGGGTCACCAGGGCGCAGGAAATAGGCATGAAGGGAGTGCACCGGTCGCTCACCATCAACTGTGCGCGCGGCGGCCATCAACGCCTGCGCGATGATCTGTCCACCAAACAACCGGTGCTTCCGCCCTTTAGGGTGAAACCCACGAAACAGGTTTTCCTCGATCTGTTCCAGATTGAGCAGTGTCAGTAGTTCCTCGAGCGGCGTTTCAGCCAAAGTCACCTCATATCCTGGTTGGTCTTGCCATAAGCCGTGCCACAAGTGATGCCACAAAAAGATCGGTCGTTGTGACTCGTGGCCATGCACTCAACCTTGAGCCCACGACGGGACGCAGTATAGTAACTCCGATCGTCGCAACCATCGTTCCCATCAATCTGAACATCCAACCATGGCTTCTGTGATCATCGATATCTCAATACCCGCCCACGAGTTTATCGCTCTGTACCAGGGGACCAAACGGGATGTTCAGGTCATTGCCCGGGATGGGACCAGGGTACGGTTCCCGGCCAATCATCTCCGTCAATTCGTCACCCGCTCTGGTGTCGAAGGCAGTTTCCGACTGGAGTTCAGCCGCGATCACCGATTCCTGAACATCTGCCAGATCAGCTGATCGGTCTCGACAGACCTGCATCTGCCAGATCGGTCCACAATGCCTCGGGAATATCTGCTGCAATCAACGCCAGGTTCTCATGGACCTCCGTCAGTTTGCGGGGACCAGGAATCACCGAGGCCACCGCAGGATGGCGCAACGGATAGCGCAGCGCCGCCGCACGAATATCGACATTGTGTGATTCGCAGATCTTCCGGATAGCCTGGGCTTTCTCCCAGAGATCATCCGACGCCGGTTTGTAGTCATAGGTGGCGAACCGTCGTTCGGTGACGGCGAGCAATCCGGAGTTATAGGGGCCGCCAATGATCACCGACGCGTTGTGCTCAAGACACTTCGGCAAAAAGACATCGAGCGGTTCCTGCTCCAACAGCGTGAACCGTCCCGCCAGGAGAAAACAGTCAGCTGGATAATGTTCAAGGACGTCAGCACAGACCTGCCACTCGTTGACGCCAAGTCCAAAAGCCCGAATGACGCCCTGTTCCCGGTATTCCGCCAGCGCGCGCAAAATACCGTCCATCGCGGTCTTGAAGATTCCAGGCTGCTCGGTTTCACCGTGGGTCCAGACGTCAATATCGTGGCAAAGCAGGATATCCACCCTATCGATGCCCAGTCGTTCGAGACTCTCCTCAAACGATCGGCGCGCCCCGTCGTACGTGTAGTCGTACTGAACTGCCACCGGATTGGTATCGAGCATCCCTTCAAAACGTTCACCCTCCTCGATGGACACCAGCAATCTTCCGGCTTTCGTCGATAGAGCAAAGCTATCCCGATCGTATCGCATCACCCCTCTGCCAACCCGACGTTCACTCTCGCCGTGTCCATAGAGAGGAGCGGTATCAAAGTACCGGACGCCGCCTTGGTAGGCCGCGTCGATCATGTCATCGGCCTCCGCCTCCTCGATCCTGGGTCCCAGAGCGCCCACCGGCGCGCCACCGAACCCCAGTTCTGTCACCATGACTCCACTTTTTCCAAGCTCACGTGTCGGAATACTCATTGGCCCTCCAGATGTCCTCTGCGCTTGATGCGGCGCGCAGTCTATCATGCCCCTCGTTCAGGGCGGTTGATTCCATACCACACAGTCGTGACATAATCCGGGATCACCCGCAAAACGCGGTTCGACATCAAGGAACACGACATGCTGACATTTGGAACACTGGGAGCCGCGAAAATCGCACCTGGCGCGCTGATTGCCCCCGTCCAGGAAAATGACGACGTCACTATTCACTGTGTGGCGGCGCGTGATCGCAGCAGAGCAGAAGCGTTTGCGAAAGAACATGGCATACCGGTGGTCTATGACAACTACGACGCGGTTATTGAGGACGAATCCATCAACTGCCTTTACAACCCGCTTCCCATCTCCGCGCACAAAGAATGGACGATCAAGGCGCTGCGTGCGGGAAAAAACGTCCTCTGTGAGAAATCGTTTGCACTGAATGCGACCGAGGCGCAGGAGATGGCCGACGTCGGCAAGGAAACCGGACTGGTACTGATGGATGCGTTCCACTATCGATACCATCCGATCTTTCGGAAAGCGAGAGAGATATACAGTTCCGGCGACCTCGGAGACATCCACACGATCAATGCTGCGTTTCATGTCGGGGGCCCCATACCAGAGACTGATATCCGGATGATCTACGAAACAGGTGGTGGCGTGACCATGGATATCGGGTGTTACCCGATCTCATGGGTGCGCCATATCACGGCCGAAGAACCGATCGAGGTCACTGCGCAGGCCGAAACCGGACCAGAGAACGTCGACACCTGGCTTGAGGCGACCATGAAGTTTGAAGGTGGTGCGACGGCGACCACATCAGGAGACATGCGTGCTGGCGCAAAATTTACTGCCGTGCTCAAAGTTGAAGGCAGCAAGGGCACCATGGTTGTGAACAACCCGTTGGTGCCACAGATGGGCAACAGTATTGAGCTCACCATTGGTGGCAACACCACCCGGGAAGAATTCCCCAAGCGGCCCACCTACTCCTATCAGCTTGACGCGTTTGTGGACGCCGTGACCAACGGGACGACGCCATTAACCAATGCTGAAGACGCAGTGAAGCAGATGGCTTTGATTGATCGATGTTATGAAGCAGCCGGTCTTCCCCGGCGCGGTACATGAGAAAACCATGAGTGCGATGTCTGAGGGTACGCAGACCGTCCTTGTGATTAACGACAATCATGAGGTGCGATCATTGATGGGACATCTGCTCGAAATGCTCGAGTGTGCGCCGCTGCTCTGCGCAAGTGGCGCTGAGGGTCTCAGCCCATTGCAGGCCTCTCCCGCCATCAATCAGGTGGTGGTTGATCTCAACATGCCGGACATGGACGGCTGGACCTGCCTCGAAAAAATCAGAACCACTCACCCATCGATTCCGGTCGTGGTGTGCAGCGGTTATCAACACTCGTATCACCCTGATCTGACAAAGCTTGCACCGGTTACGTACTTACAGAAGCCATATTCGATGGCCGCGTTTCGGGATGCATTGAACCTGCAGCCCGGTTAGTTTTCGGAAGGTGTTCCACAACAATCATTCCACGCATGTTAGATAGCGAGTTCGTTCACAACTTCCATACCCACACCTTCCGTTGCAAACACGCCAAGGGCGATGTCTACGACTACTGTCGTGCAGCTCTGGACCGCGGTATGCAGACCGTGGGTTTTTCTGACCATTCAGCAATGCCGGATGATCGATGGCTCCAGGTTCGCATGGAATATAACGACCTCGACAATTACATCGACGCTATCAACCAGGCAAAAACCGACTACCCGTCTCTTAGGATTCTCCAGGGGATGGAATGCGAGTGGGTGCCCAGGTTCAAACACTGGTATGAGGATGAGCTTCTTGGTGAACGCGGCTTCGAATACCTGGTCGGAGCCGCGCACTTTTTCCTGGACGACAAGGACCAGTGGCACGGAACCTACGGCGGCACAAATTCTGCCCCCGCACTTTCGCAGTTTGCGCGATATACCATCGACATGATGGCATCGGGTCACTTCGACTTCATTGCACACCCAGATCTTTTCGGAAACTGTTATGCCGATTGGGATGAAGCTGCGGCCTCATGTGCAAATGACATCTGTCAGGCAGCGGCAGAACTGGATGTCGCTCTGGAGATCAACGCCCTGGGAATTCGTAAGCAGGCCTACAGGAAAGCAGACAACCCTTATCCGATGTACCCGTGGTTACCTTTCTGGCAGACGGCGGCAGAATGCGGAGTCAAAGTGATCATCAACTCCGACGCACATCGTCCCGAAGATCTACAGGCACGTACCAGCGAAGCTTTTGAGCTGATGACACAGTGTGGTCTGACGCACACTGATGTTCACCAGATCGGCGACTGAACTCTGGCGCGACTGTTTGCCGGTCAGCATTGCACTGAACAATTTCTCTGCACCGTTCTCGTTCAGCCCTGCCTCGACCTGGAGCGACCCGAAGGCGGAGATTTCTTCTTTCCTGTCCGCTTACCCTGGCGGTTTCCCAGAGATACTGTGCGGTCCTCAGGACCCCGGGGGTTGTGAGGCAATCCGGTGTGCTGGGTTTTGAACGTCTGATAACGCTTTCCGTGTCCGTATCCAGCCCCCTGGTGCCCAAAACCCGGCAGGAGCTTGTCTGTGCCCGGGCCCATCAGATCATCTCGACCCATGGCGGTGAGTACCTTTCGTAACAACGGCCAGTTGTCCGGATCGTGATAGCGAAGAAAGGCCTTGTGAAGGCGCCTCTGACGCGTTCCCCGGGGAATCACGACGTGTTCGCTCTCACGCCCGATACGCTTCAGCGGATTCTTTTCGGTGTGATACATGGTGGTCGCCGTCGCCATCGGCGATGGATAGAAGTTCTGTACCTGGTCTGCGCGAAACCCATTCTCCTTTAACCAAAGTGCCAGGTTGAGCATATCCTCATCACTTGTTCCAGGATGACCCGCAATAAAATACGGGATCAGGTACTGCTCCTTCCCTGCCTCTTCAGAGAACTGGTCAAACATCGCCTTGAACTCGTCATAGGTGCCAATACCTGGTTTCATCATCTTGTCGAGGGGGCCAGCCTCCGTGTGTTCCGGCGCAATTTTCAGGTAGCCACCGACGTGCTCCGTCACCAGTTCACGTACATACTCGGGTTCCCTGACAGCAAGGTCGTACCGCAGCCCCGATGCAATCAACACTTTCTTGACGCCTTCTTCAGCACGCGCATTGCGATAGAGTTGCACCAGTGGTTTCTGATCCGTGTTGAGATTGCTGCAGATAGTGGGATGAACGCAGGACAGCCGCCGACAGCTCGCTTCCACCTTGGGATCTTTACATTGCAGTCGCCACATATTGGCCGTGGGACCACCCAGATCAGAGATCACGCCCGTGAAGCCAGGCGTTTTCTCACGGATCTCCTGGATTTCCTTGAGGATTGATTCCTCTGACCGACTCTGGATGATCCGTCCTTCATGTTCAGTAATCGAACAGAACGTACAACCGCCGAAACATCCACGCATGATGTTCACGGAGAAGCGGATCATCTCGTAGGCAGGAATCTTGGCATCGCCATACGCCGGATGCGGAACACGCCGAAAGGGGCGCTCAAACACCCAGTCCATTTCTTCAGTCGTCAGCGGTATTGGCGGCGGATTCAACCAGACGTATCGGTCACCGTGGGATTGAATAAGCGGCCTTGCGTTCCCTGGGTTTGTCTCGCGATGCAACAGGCGTGATGCATGCGCATACAGGGCCCGATCATCGCGTACCTGCTCGTAGGACGGCAATCGTATTGCACTGACGACATCGGGCTGTTGCATCCGCAAAGCGCGTACCTGGCCCGCAGGGCGTTCGTCCGGCAAACTCGATTCATCGACGACACGAACATCCGGCGGCAGCGATGAGGTCACAAACGCGGTGCCTCTCAGATCGCGTATCGATGAAATGGATTCGCCAGCGGCGAGTCGATGGGTCAGCGCCACGATCGCACGCTCAGCATTACCGTACATCAGAAGATCCGCTTTCGCATCCATCAGGACGGAGCGTCGAACCTTTTCACTCCAATAGTCAAAATGTGCAATACGTCGAAGACTCGCCTCGATACTGCCGATAACGACTGGCACATCGCGATACGCTTCCCGACACCGTTGCGAATAGACGATCACCGCGCGATCGGGTCGCTTCCCCCCAACGTTACCTGGCGTATAGGAATCATCACTGCGAATTCGTTTGTCCGCGGTATAGCGGTTGATCATTGAATCCATATTACCGGCGGCAACACCGAAATAGAGATTCGGCGGGCCAAGTCGCATGAAGTCATCAGTGGATCGCCAGTCCGGTTGCGCAATGATGCCAACCCGAAATCCCTGGGCCTCGAGCACGCGACCAATCACCGCCATACCAAAGCTCACATGATCCACGTAGGCGTCGCCCGTGACGATGATCACGTCACAGCTGTCCCACCCCAGTGCATCCATCTCCTCGCGAGAGGTTGGCAGAAACGGTGCGATACCAAAACATTCCGCCCAGTACGGCCGGTATTCGAACAGTTTTCGATCGATGTGGGTATCTGTAATCGTTGGACTCATGGCGCGACTTTAACCCAGGGGCCGACAGTCACCAACCGCTCTGGTGGAGCTGCAACCCCATTCCGCTGAAGCTTCACAATCGGTCTTCTATGCTATAGTCCGTCCACCATAACGCGTACAGGTAGAACAGGTAGTCGCGAATGACAGAAATGAGACACGACTGGACCCTTGATGAGGTCGTTAAACTCTACGAACAGCCGTTCAATGATCTGCTGTTCCAGGCCCATACCGTGCATCGGGACAACTTTGACCCGAATGCGGTTCAGATGAGTACGCTGCTCAGCATCAAGACGGGTGGCTGTCCTGAAGACTGCGCCTACTGCCCCCAGAGCGTCCACTATGACACTGGCGTTGACGCCCACCCCCTCCTCCCTGTTGACGATGTGGTCGCTGCTGCGAAACGCGCAAAGGAAGGCGGCGCGACCCGATTCTGTATGGGTGCTGCGTGGCGCAAACCCACCAATAGGCAAGTCGATCAGGTTGCCGAACTGATCGAAGCCGTACGCGATGAGGGCATGGATACCTGCGTGACCCTTGGTATGCTGACAGAACCCCAGGCTCAAAAGCTCAAGTCAGCGGGTCTCGATTATTACAACCACAACCTAGACACGTCGCCGGATCTCTACAACAACATCATTACAACTCGCACGTATGAGGATCGGCTTGAAACGCTGCAACATGTACGTGATGCGGGGATGAACGTCTGCTGTGGGGGCATTGTGGGGATGGGAGAAGACAACCGAGGACGTATGGGTCTTCTCATTGAACTGGCGAATCTACCCGAACACCCTGAGTCAGTGCCCATCAACATGCTTGTGCAGGTCGAAGGAACACCAATGCACGGCACTGAGGAACTGGATATCTTTGAGTTCATCAGGACTGTCGCGGTTGCCCGCATCCTGATGCCGCAGTCGTTTGTTCGACTCTCGGCAGGTCGAACCGATATGACCTCCGAAGCCCAGGCGCTCTGCTTCTTCGCCGGTGCCAACTCGGTGTTCTCCGGTGACAAACTCCTGACGACACCAAACCCCGAAGTTGATGAAGATCAATTGCAGCTGCAGAAGCTCGGGATCCGTACCTACACGTCCGCAGAGGAAGCCGCACCCGAGGTCAATCGCGCCGTCTCCGGATGAAGCACTTTCTGGAGGACGTACCGGTGGGTTATGAAAGTACCATCGGTCAGTGGACTCTGTCCCGTGACGAGATCATCGATCTTGCGTCACAATGGGACCCCCAACCGTTCCACGTTGACGAGGCCGCCGCCGAGAAATCTGTTTTCGGAGGACTGGTGGCATCCTCGCTACATCTGTTTGCAATCTGTACCCGGCTCTTCTTCGACCATGAGGACAGGATCCAGATCCTCGCCATGCTGTCGAAAGACAAGATTCGCCTCCATAACCCGGCACGCGTCGGAGACACGCTCACCTACCAAACAGAATGCATCAGTAATACGAGGTCTTCATCGAAACCTGATCGCGGCACCATCGTATTGTCTGACACTGTCACAAACCAGAACGGAGATACCGTGCTGACGCAGGAGGTCACTCTGCTCGTTGCCGCACGGCCGGAAGTCTAGGCAACAATCAGGCTGTCCAGCGCTTTTCCCATCGCCTGCGTCAATCGGGTCAATTGTGATGCTGATATCACGTACGGTGGCATCAGATAAATCAGATCGGAAAACGGTCTGATCCACACACCTTCGTCAACAAATATTTCTTGAAGATCTGCCACCGGCACAGGCGCCGAGGTCTGGATCACCCCGATGGCCCCAAAGGTGCGGACGTCCTCGACTGCCGGGTGATCCCTGTAGGCGCCAAGCTCTGTTGCGAGCTGTGACTCAATCGCTTTAACGCTGCCCTGCCAGTCACTTTGAAGCAACAGGTCTATACTCGCGCAGGCGACCGCACATGACAGCGGGTTGGCCATAAACGTCGGGCCATGCATAAGAACACCGCCATCTTCCGATAAGCCCTGGGCAACTTTTGTATTGGTCAGTGTAGCGGCCTGAGTCAGGTATCCACCGGTCATCGCTTTACCCAGACACATGATGTCCGGTGAGCGATTCGCATGCTGACACGCGAACAACTCCCCGGTGCGTCCAAAACCGGTCGCAATTTCATCCAGGATCAGTAGCACATCAAATTCATCACACAGCTCACGGAGAAGCTGCAGATACGCCACAGAGTAGAACCACATTCCACCGGCACCCTGAACCAGGGGTTCCACGATGACAGCCGCAAGCTCTTCATGGTGCTCCACAAACAACGCACGGATACCCCTGTCCTGATCCGTTAGTGATTCGCCGGGTCTGGCCTCCGGCCTAGGCGCAAATACATGTTGCGGCAGGACGCTGGTGAATCGCTCATGCATCCCGTTGACCGGGTCACAAACACTCATGGCACCGAAGGTATCTCCGTGGTACGCCCCCTCCACGGTCAGCAGACGGCTCTTCTCCGGACGACCTTTTGCACCCCAGTACTGGATAGCCATCTTGATGGCAACTTCCACTGCTATCGATCCGGAATCGGATAGAAACACCTGCTCCAGTCCCGGAGGCGACATGCCGATCAATCTCTCGGCCAGGCCAACCGCTGGTTCGTGAGTGAGCCCGCCGAACATCACATGGGCCATCTTTTCCAGCTGCTCGGTTATTGCGGCGTTCAGTTCCGGCCGGTTGTACCCATGAATCACACACCACCAGGACGCCATGCCATCAATCAGCTTTCGCCCATCAGCCAACGTCAACTCGACCCCCTCGGCACCGACAACGTGGTACGCCGGTAGCGGATCTACCATGGAGGTATACGGATGCCAGAGATGCTGGCGATCAAACTCGATCAGATCTGTCATGGAATGGCTCAGAACTCAGTGGCGCCATTATACCTGAGCATCACGCGAAGGCTTCGATACGCGTTACCGTCGGTATGCCGTCAACAGGTTCAGACCAGCGGAGGGAGCGTCAGATAGTCAGCTGCAGATTCAGGTCCGTGACCGTCACAGTCACCAAGGTATGGCACGACACCGAGGCACGGTGCGTGCATCCGTTGCCTCAGGGTCACGATGTTGTCTTCAATGACCGGCATTGGATCTTCAGTGACCGTGTTGGCCACCCATCCTGCTATGGTCAAGCCGGCCTGCTCGATCGCCGCCTGTGTCAGCAGCGCATGGTTCAGGCAACCAAGTTTCATACCGATCACCAGTATCACGTCAAACTGAAGAAGAAGCGCCAGATCAGACAGCGCATCCTCATAGGATAGCGGTACGAACCAGCCTCCCGCACCCTCCACCAACGTGACATCGGGTGCCTCGATGTCCACGACTCTTAGACAGTGTTTCGCAAGATAGTCGGCGCTCACCTTTTCTCCGACCTGCGCCAGCGCAATATGTGGCGCGATAGCCGGTTCAAGCGCAATCGGATTGATCTCGCCATAGGGTAACTGCGTACCTGATGCATTGATCAGCGCAAGGGCATCTTCATTACGGAGGCCTTCATCGGTGATTTCACAACCGGCGGCGATCGGTTTCAAACCCAAAGCCCGCCTGGATTGCTGACGTACCAGGGTCAGCAACCCCGCCGTAACAAATGTTTTGCCAACCTCCGTGTCGGTACCTGTCACAAAATAGCGTTGCTTATCCATACTTCAACAGCCGAAAGATCAAACGCTTGCCCTGGCTCTGTGCGTAACCGCGTCATGGAGCGCTTCCAGCAGGCGATCCACATCCGACTCCGTATGAGCAGCGGTAAACGTGATGCGCAGGCGTGATGTGCCTTCGGGAACAGTGGGTGGCCGTATCGCGGTGCACAGGCAACCTGCTGTTTCCAGATGACGACTGACAGCCAGCGCCGATGCAGGATCACCAATCACCAGTGGCTGAATAGGCGAACTTGATGACATCGGTTCAAAGGGCAGATCAACTGCACCGTTTCTGAACCGTTGAATGAGTGTTTTGAGATGATCTCGCCGCCACTGCTCAGCACGCACGATCTCCAGACTTCGGGAAGTTGCGCAAGCGACTGCCGCAGGAATCGCTGTCGTATAGATGTAATTCCGGGACCGCTGTATCAACGTTTCGATCAATACGTCGTCGCCTGCAACGAACGCACCCGCGGTACCAAATGCCTTGCCAAGCGTACCGATCAGGACGGGAACATCCCTGCTGCTGAAACTGGCAGGATCCACGGTACCCACGCCGCCTTGGCCGTGAACACCCAGGCCGTGTGCATCATCAATCATGAGCCATGCGGATCTCTCCGAACTCAGTTTGACCAGGTCATCCAGCGCACACTGATCTCCATCCATGCTGAACGTACCGTCACTCACCACCAGTACACGTTGCTGAAGGCCATTCACCAGCGCCAGCTGTTTGGCCAGATCCAGCATGTCGTTGTGGCGGTACCAGTTGAAGTCTGCGCGGCTGATCCAGCCGCCATCCAGAAGCGACGCATGGTTCAGACGATCTTCAAACACCTGGTCACCGACCGTCAGTAGCGCATTGATCACACCCACATTTGCCGCGTAACCACTGGAATACAGGAGCGCGCGTTCACGACCGGTAAAATCCGCGAGGGCTTCCTCCAGTTCATGGTGAGCACCGGTATGACCACAGATGAGATGGGACGCTCCCGCACCGGTTCCCCACCTGTCTGCGCCTGTCTTAAATGCCTCGGCGATACGCGGATCACCGGCAAGCCCCAGATAATCGTTACTGCAGAAGTTCAGCAACACGCCGCCGTCAATGGTCAGCTCGCGCCCCTGACGCGAGGTGACCTGTCGGCGACTGCGATACATGTCGATATCGCGGAGCGCATCCAGCTGGGACGACAGATCTCCGAAGCCGCGTGTGTGCATGAGATAGACGGTGCCAAGTTGAGGAACGCGGGACTAAACCATGTTTTTCATATCATGACAATTTGTGCCTTGTGCCAAAGCACCTCAGCAACATGCGCCGCCAGCGCCCTGATCATCGCTGCTCGCAACTGGAGAAGGGCCGCAATCAAACAACCCATAGTGGACAGTTTCGTCACCGATGATCCGAAAATGTCCCCCAAGCCTGGTCAGAGCAAGCATTCTCGCTGTGTTGCTGCAGATGGGCTCCGCCTTGCCTACCCTGAAAAGATGGTGATCATCGAGCCGATAGGCATGAGGAGATTGTTCAATACCCCCCTGGTAAACCGCAACCTGACCGAAGTCCTCACAACGATCTTCCACGTCGATCTTGAACGCCCTGATGGTCATCGACACAAAATCGACCATACCGATCTTGGCCTGCATCTCGGGATTGTCGATGGTCACACTGGACTGGGACATCACGCGGTAATCGTTGATACCCAGTTTCAATAGCAGTCGACGGAAGTCTTCCGTATAGATAGCCCCAGCAAGGCACTCACCGTGCAAAACAGGATCCGCCATCAACGCTGACGGGATGCGCTGCAGCGCGAAGATGTCGGAAAAGAACAGCTCACCACCCGGTTTTAGAATTCGAAAAATCTCGCTAAACACCTTCTCCTTGTCGGGTGACAGGTTAAGAACGCAATTGCTCGTCACCACATCAGCAGAGTCATCCCCGATCATGGACAGGTCCTCGATGTAGCCCTCTATGAATTCGACGTTGCTCTCTTCGTACCCCCAAAGATCACGATGGTACGCCTGATGTGTTTTTGCCACCGCAAGTTGTTGCTCGGTCATATCGATCCCGATGACACGGCCTTGTGGGCCTACCAGCCTGGAAAACAGGTAGCAGTCTCGACCCGTGCCACAACCGAGGTCGACCACTGTCCTGCCGGTGATCAGCTCGGGTATTGGGGATCCACAACCATAGAACTTTTCCAGAACCTCAGGATGAATATCGTTGATGATCTCGCGCGCAAACGCGGGTAAGACGTCGGTTGGGCAGCAGGCGCTCGTCTGCAGATCATCCGAACCCGCCAGAACCTCACCGTAGTAGTCCTTCACGTTTTCCGTCAGGATACTGTCCTTCTCGTCGCTATCCATATCAGGGCTCCCCTGTTTGACCGCCTTTATGGCCTGTCGATGGCTGATTTTCTCAAGAATGCAGGTTGGACACCCGTCGATTGACGACGTTCCGAATTCGAACCGATGGCGTCAGATGGGGAGTCGCTTTTCGTGTCGTCATTATCCAGCATTTTGTTGGTTTTGGATAAAGACCACACCAAAAGGCCGGTTCGCACGACGGATGTCCGAATGTGCCTCACTTTCCGGGTCTGAAACAGGTGGCCCGGCACAACCAGTGTTCGCTACACTACGCCGCAATCCACTACCACGGCAGACAACCCATGGGCTATGACCTCGTCGTCCGGAACGGCACAATTATCGACGGATCCGGTGGCGCTCGTTACCGGGCAGATGTCGGCGTCAATGACGGAAAGATCAGTTCGATCGGCCGGATCACAGAACGTGGGCGTCGGGAAATCGATGCGGAAGGTCACGTGGTCAGTCCCGGTTTTGTGGACGGGCATACCCACATGGATGCTCAGGTCTTCTGGGATCCTCTGGGCTCCTGCTCGTGTTATCACGGGGTGACCAGTGTGGTCATGGGAAACTGTGGGTTTACCCTCGCTCCCTGCAAGCAGGAGGATGCAGATCTCGTGTTTCGGAACCTGGAACGCGCGGAGGATCTATCGCGTGACGCGTTGCTTGAGGGTATCGAGTGGACATGGGAGACCTTTCCCCAGTTCCTTGATGCGGTCGACGACCTGCCCAAAGGTATCAACTACGCAGGATATATTGGCCATTCTGCTCTTCGAACCTATGTCATGGGCGAACGAGCGTTCGCCGAAGAAGCCAGCGAAGACGAAATCAAACAGATGCGGGATACCGTCAAGGAAGCGATGCACGCGGGCGCGATTGGTTTCTCGAGCTCGAGGACGTTTAATCATCTGACCGCCGACGATCGTCCCGTGGCCAGCCGCATCGCTACCTGGGATGAGGTTCGCTCGATTGTCAACGCAGTCGGCGAAACTGGCAAAGGTGTCTTTGAACTCGCCGGAGAGGCACCAGGACGAGACCCGGACAAAGTGCGTGAATACCATGGACGCCTACGTGATCTAGCCGTCGAATCCGGCGTCACACAGACCTGGGGCATGTTCTGCTCGCGGCTCGCACCGGACTACTGGCGTCCCTACTTTGATCTGCTGGACGAAACCGCGGAAGCGGGAGGCAGAATGTTCGCCCAGGTCCACAGCCGTGGTCTCAACACACTGTTTTCGTTTGAGTCGAGCCTGCCATGGGACAAGTGGGATGTGTGGAAGGAATTTCGCAACCAGCCTCTTGATGAACAAGCCCGTCAACTCCGTGACCCCGCAATCCGCAACAAACTGGTTGAAATCGCCAACGCCGAGTACAAGGGCCCTCGCGTCGTCGGTGCCGAACTTCGTCCACCCGCATGGGAATTTGTCTACCCCATGGATGACATGGAATACGACAAGCCTTCCATGGCGGAGCTCGCCTCAGCCAAAGGCGTAACACCGATCGAGTTGATGATCGATATGGCACTGGAGAAGGATCTGAAGATGTTCTTCCGGGCACCCATCGCCAACGAAATCATGGAGCCGGTGATAGAGATGATCAAACATCCTAGATCAGTCTGTACATTTTCTGATTCCGGTGCCCACGTTTCACAGATCATCGACAGCTCGCTGCAGACGCACCTGTTGTCCTACTGGGTCCGGGAGAAGGAGGCAATCTCGCTGGAGGACGCCATCCGCCAGATCACGTACAACACCTCTACCCTGTGGGGTTTGCATGATCGAGGACTGATTCGTGAAGGAATGGCGGCCGACATGGTGGTCTTCGACCCGGAAACGGTTGGCCCCAACATGCCTGAGGTGGTCAATGATCTTCCTGCGGGCGCGCGACGTCTCAAACAGACTGCCACTGGCATCAGAAATACGGTGGTCAACGGAGAGATTCTGCTCAGTAACAATGAGCACACAGGAGCGGCCTCAGGCAGACTCCTCCGGAGCTGAGCCAAGCGCATGAATCGCGTGGCTTAACCGATCCATGAGTTCTGGTAGCTGGTCCCCAAGACCGGGCCAGAACGGCAGGCAGAGAATGTGATCTGCGATATGGGCTGATCGGGAACAGTCGAGTGTCCGGATTTTGTCACGCGGGAGAGCCAGGACAGCAGGTTCCCGGTGCAACGCCGCAAAATAGCGCGCCGATGCCACTCCTCGATACTTGAGCGCCTGCCACAGGTGATCACGTTCTAGTTTGTCGGACCACAGTATCGGCATGGTGAACCAACTCGTGGCGTTCACGTTGTTGATGAACGGCCTTTGCCCTGCGGGCAGCACGGCAGCAAGCCGCAGCAGATAGTCGCCAGCAAGCGCTCGTCGTTGAAGCAGCCGCTGCCCCAACGTCGTCAATTGCACCCGGCCCATCGCGGCAGCAAGCTCGTTCCCGCGCATTGAAAATCCAGGCAACTCTCCGATTTCAAGAGTCACATCAGCGTCTGAATCATTGCGTCGTGACTGGTTGATCCGGGCACGAACACGCGCCGCCACCTGGCTGTCGTTGGTGACCAGCATGCCCCCTTCTCCTGTCGTCAGCACCTTGTTGGGATAAAACCCAAAGATCGAGGCCTCTCCATGACCGCTGATATGACCAGCCTGGTAAACCCCAGACGCCGCGAAGGTCTCAGCCTCAGCACCCAACGCCTCCGCGGCATCCTCAACAATCGCGATCTCCGAACCGATGCACTGTCGTAACCGCGGGAGATCGACACACTGTCCATACAGATCCACAGGTACCACAGCAGCTGTCGCCGGTGACAAGGCAGCCTGCACCGATTCGAAACAGATCAACCCCTGCTCGTCGACATCAACCAGGACAGCGCAGGCCCCCGTGGCAAGCACACCGTTGAGCGTCGCTGAAAACGTCAACGACGGCAGGATCACCTCGTCACCTGGTCCTATGCCGAGGGCAAGTAAACCGACAGTGAGTGCACTCGTTCCCGAATTGACCATCACCGCATGACGTGCATCACAGAACGCAGCAAACGCCTCTTCGAAAGCACCAATCTCTGGTCCGGATGAAATCCATCCGCGATCCAGTACCGACATGACCGCGTCACGTTCAGCATCACCAATATCAGTCTGTGCCAGAGGGAAGTCGAATGCTGTCATGTCAGGAACCCATTGGCGCCAACCGGCAACGCCTGCTTACGCAATAGCGTCTGACGATCTGGAGCATGGGTCAGGATGTCGACAATACGCTCAGCCGCGTGGCCATCACCATATGGATTCTCCATACCCTGGAGCCCGTTCCGAAACCCGCTTGAACACGCCTCCGCGATCGCCGACTGGATGGCCTGCGCGTCCGCGGCAGCGTGAAGGATATTGGCCGCGGTTGTACGGCCCCGTTGACGATCACCAATGTTGACACACGGCAGGGCAATCGACGGCGTTTCCATGATGCCACTGGAGGAGTTTCCAACCATCAGTTGTGCGTGATGCAACAGTGCCCAATACGAGAGATGATCCAGATTGGTAAAAAGATGAGCGTTTCCATGCCGCTGACACAGCGCACGGGTTTTACCCACGAGTTCACTGTACCCGACGTCCGCGTTGGGGAAACACCACACCTGTTGTCTGGGCTCCCGGATCATCGCATCAAACAAGGGTTCTGATTCTGCCGTGGTATCCGCATCCAGCGTCACCGGGTGATAGGCGACCACACAGAGATCATCGGCAATTTCAAAGCCGAGCGTCTGCTCAAGCGCTGCCTTGTCCGGGATGGTGCTGCGTCGCAGATGATCCAGCGATGGGGCGCCGGAGAAACTGACCCGCCAGGGTTCCTCGCCCATTGCAAGCACTCGTCGCTGCGCGTCGTGAGTCGGCGTCATGTGCAGATGTGACATCTTGGTCAGCGCGTTTCTCACTGCGTCGTCTACGGCACCCTCGCTGATGTCACCACCCTCGATATGCGCGATAGGAATTCTGAGCGCCAGTGCAACACTGGCCGGGGCTAGCATTTCATAACGATCCGCTATCATCAGGAGAATATCCGGCCGCATTTCACCCAGCACATCTGCCAGCCCATCGATTCCACGCCCAATAGTCTTAGCCATCGACACGTCACTGTCAGTGTCAACAAGACAGGGAATGCGATTCGCGATATGAAATCCATCAGCCTCTATCTGGGACACGGTGTTGCCGAATTCATCACTCAGGTGTGATGCCATCACGATCAGCGACAGATTCAACGTCGGTGATGCCTCGATCAGCCGAAGGGGCCAGAACAAGTGTCCGTAATCTGCTCGTGAAGTTGTAATGACCGCAATCTGTTTCAACCATCCTCCTCCCAAAGCTAAACAATGACCCACCCAACCGTGGCCTATCAGACCCGCCGCGGAGCATAGTGTTTCTACGCCAGCCACGAAAGCGAAACCACCAGAAAGCTGGTCAGCCGGTACGACACACCCTATCCTCCGCTTCTGGATCTTTGGAGATGAGAGAAATCCATGACAGCTGTGGAATCAACAACCGAGTGGCAGGCAAGAATCGACCTGGCCGCCTGCTATCGTCTGATTGCATTGTTTAACATGAACGATCTGATCTACAACCACATCACCCTGCGAGTCCCCGGTGAAGAGAACCACTTTCTGATCAATGCCTACGGACTGGCTTACGAAGAAGTCACCGCCAGCAGTCTTGTGAAGATCGATCTCGACGGGAACATTGTTGAGGATTCAGGTACCGGCTATGGCATCAACCATGCGGGATTTGTCATCCATAGCGCAATTCATCGAGCGCGACATAATGTGGCCTGTGTTATCCACACTCATTCTGTTGCAGGGATGGCGGTTTCGGCGCTGAAGGACGGTCTAATGCCCCTCACACAAAACGCCATGTTCTTCGGGGAGATTGGATATCACACCTACGAGGGGCCAGCGATTGATCTGGACGAGCAAGCCCGCCTGGTGGCTGATCTCGGTGATCGTAGCGTCATGATCCTCCGCAATCACGGTTTGCTGACCGTGGGCACCACGGTTTGTGAAGCGTTTGTAGTCCTGCACTGGCTCGAGCGTGCCTGCCAGGCGCAGGTAATGGCGTTGTCATGCAACGCGGAACTCAATCTACCGGCGGCTGACGTCGTCGCCATGACTGGCGAACGTTACGCGCCCGGTCAGCGGCGCAAAATCACGGAACTTGAATGGGATGCCCTGCTTCGGATGCTGGACCGTCGGGATTCTTCCTACCGGAACTAGACCGTCAGATGCATAGGCCCTCTGGGCCTGATATTCTCGACTGGTGTAAACGCGAGAGAGGGAGTCGCCAATGTACCCTGGACACTGGGCTGATCTCACACCAGAAAAACCTGCCGTTGTACATTCAGCGACAGGAGAAACCCAAACCTATCGACAGCTGAACGAACGCTCCAACCAGTTGGCACACCTGATGTTCGATTCAGGGCTTCGTCGCGGCGACCATATCTGCATCTTCATGCAAAACGATATTCGTTTTTTTGAAGTCGTCTGGGCAGCGTTACGTTCCGGTATCTATCTGACGACGGTCAATCGCTATCTCACGACCGAGGAAGCGGGCTACATCATTGACAATTCCGAGTCTCAGGTTGTTGTCACCTCAGACTATCTGAAGGACATCGCGCGCGACCTGCGCTCGCATGCGCCTAACGTGAAACGCTGGCTGATGATGGGCGATCCGATCGACGGCTTCGAAGACTACGAGGATGCGATGTCCCGGTGCTCGACGAACTCCCTTGCGGAAGAACCCGCAGGCACATTGATGTTATACAGCTCAGGTACAACGGGACGGCCCAAAGGGATCTATCGACCGCTGCCTGATGCAGACGTCCGCGAAGCGAATGCAGGTAGTACTGGCCTCCAGCAAGCACTCTGGGGATTCGACGAGAACACCATCTACCTGTCACCTGCCCCGCTCTATCACGCCGCGCCCATCGGCTTTTGCAATGCAACACTCACAGTGGGAGGCACGGTCGTCATGATGCCCCGTTTCGACGAGGTTGGCGCACTCAAGGCAATCGCCGATCATGGTGTGACGCACTCCCAGTGGGTACCCACCATGTTTACACGCATGCTCAAACTACCCGCTGAAGAACGACAACAATTCGACCTTTCATCTCACAAGGTCGCTATCCATGCCGCAGCGCCCTGCCCAAGAGGCGTCAAGGAACAGATGATGGAATGGTGGGGACCCATCATCTACGAGTACTACGGTGGTACGGAATTGAACGGTCTCACGCACGTCGATCCCCACACCTGGCTCAAAAAACCGGGCACCGTTGGGGCACCCATTCTGGGTACCCTGCACATCTGCGACGATGATGGCGCGGAAATGCCGGTCGGTGAACCAGGTATCGTCTACTTCGAACTTCCAGAAATGCCGTTCCGCTACCTCAAAGACGACGAAAAAACCAAAGAGGCCCAGCATCCGATTCACCCGAACTGGTCAAAACTGGGCGACGTCGGGTATGTCGACGAAGATGGCTATCTTTTCCTGACAGATCGCGCAACTTTCATGATTATCTCTGGGGGTGTGAATATCTATCCTCAGGAGATCGAGGACACAATGATCATGCACCCCAAAGTCCAGGATGTGGCTGTCGTGGGTGTTCCCGATGAGGAAATGGGTGAGGCGGTCAAGGCTGTAGTGCAACTGATGCCGGATGTGAAG
>MDTB01024170.1_pt1 | contig 39404 bp, 43 predicted proteins | sample 811161 | NCBI WGS metagenome assembly MDTB01 (sample SAMN05326650, study PRJNA326480) | marine metagenome | isolation source: seawater | place: Mediterranean Sea | collected 2009 | reverse complement strand
AGCTTGGTCAATGATCAAGGATATTCTGTTGATTCTGGCTGGCCATCCGATGACTCGCTAAATCCAATAACTGTTGTTTAAGCCGTCGACTGAGCTGGTCGAAGACGTGATCAATCGCGACCGTCGATATGTAGTCAGAAAGCTGTGTGACCTCGAGGCCCTCGTAGCCACACGGATTAATTCGTGAAAACGGCTCAAGATCCATCGACACATTCAGTGCGACGCCGTGATACGAGACTCCGTGTCGAATCCTGAGGCCCAAACTCGCAATCTTTCGGTTACCAACATAAACACCAGGCGCATCGGCATGCGCTAGGGATGAGATCCCGTAAGACTCTAATAAGCCGATCACGATATTCTCAAGAAGGCTCACAAGCGCTCTGACATTTAGTGTGAAATGCTTCATTGGAATCAACGTATAGAGAATGACCTGGCCCGGACCATGATAAGTTACCTCTCCACCGCGATCGGATTGGATAACTGGTATATCGCCAGGATTTAGAACATGCTGGGCTTTGCCAGCTTGGCCTTGTGTAAACACCGGCAGATGTTGGACGCACCAAAGTTCGGTACGCTTTCCACCTTTGAGGAGCGCAAGTTGATCCTTCATTGCTTGGTGCGTCTTCTCGTAGAGCTCGAGCCCTCGATCAATAATGATGACCTCTGTCATCACAAAACCATATGAACTCGACCTGTCGCCTTAAGGTCTTCGTGAAGTTTCTTCAATTGTTCTTCGCTTTCAGCGGTGATTAAAAATCGAAAACTTTGATATTTACCATTTTTACTGGCGGTCACTCGCAATGCATCGGCCCCAAAGCCTTTGCAATGTTTACCCACGATTTCTTCCAGAATCTTCACAAACCCATCATGCATATCAGCGACCACAGAGATATGATAGTTCTCACAGGGGAATTCAATCGTTGGTTTTTCAAGTTGTGACTCATTACTCATGATAATGCAACCGCTCATCGTAGGCTGCCTGAAGAGCCACAAAGGCCTCAGTAAGTTGACCGTTGCCAACTAGTCCACCAGGATCAAGCTCCACGATCGGCATCAATCCGCGGGTCGAGCTTGAAACAAACAAACCGTCGGCACCAGGCAAGGAATCAACACGAATCGCCTCTTCAACGACGTCCAATCCAACCGTCGGGGCCATTTCAATCACAAGGTGACGTGTAATTCCGGGTAGGATAAGGTCGCTCAAGGGTGGCGTAGTGAGAGACTGCCCTCGGATTAAGAAAACGTTCGAAGTCGACGCCTCGGTCACTAGGTCATCACGATACAAAATTGCCTCTTGAGCACCACTCTCTCGGGCCTCTTGTAATAAGAGAACGTTACCAAGCAGAGAGACAGACTTGATTGAATTGCAACGCCAACGAATATCCGGACACACGATCGCTTTGACTGGTTTTTTTGTAATAGCCTCGAACTCAGTAATAGTTAGAAAAACAGTCGGTGATATTTGGGATGGAAATCCGTGGTCTCTAACCGGTGATGCCCCCCGCGTCACTTGCACGTAAATTTTGGCGTTCAAGAGTCCCGTCTTTTTAGTCAACCGAACGACGTCCGCAAACACGTCAGCGACTGAGACCGATAACCCAATCGCGTCGAGACTCGACTGAAGGCGCGCTTCGTGAAGTGAATTGGCACGGATGTGACCATCGATCTGTACCATCACCTCATACACGCCATCACCAAACAGAAATCCGCGATCCATTGGAGAGATCGCGGCTTGTTCAATCGGCATAATCTCACCATTGAGGCAACACCAGGTCACGCAAATAATCTCAGCACAAAGTCCACTAATCGCTTAAATACGCCACCCTCGGGAACAGCTTGAGCAACAGCCACTGGTGACTCTGCGAGAACACGTTCACCGAGCATTATTTTTACTGTCCCGACCACCGTACCGGCTGCAAGCGGCGCATCTAGAGTATCTGGTGCATCAAGCGTGGCTTGAATAGATGACTCGCGACCAAGTGGCAATGTGACGTATAGCGACTCGGTTGGCGCAAGTTCAACCGTTTCAGCGTCACCAAACCATACTTTTCTAGAACTCTCGGGCAATGGCTGACCTGCTGCAAATACAGTCTGGCCTCTGAAATAACGGAATCCATATTGCAATAATTTAGTTGTTTCCTGCTCCCGAGCTTTCTCAGTTGCAGCACCCATTACAACGGAAATTAGACGGTACCCATCACGCTCGGCACTTGCGACTAAACAATATCCTGCTTCTTCAGTATGCCCCGTCTTCAATCCATCGACACTTGGATCACGAAACAACAAATTATTGCGATTTGCCTGCTTAATTCCGTTGTAAGTAAAGTTTTTTTCTTTATAGATCGTGTAGGTATCGGGAAAATCCTTGATTGTTCTCGCCGCTAATATGCCCAGATCTCTTGCGGTGGTGTAGTGCCCTTCCTGGGGTAATCCTGTAGAGTTTTTGAACTGGCTATTGACCATACCTATGCCTGCCGCCGTCTGATTCATAACGTCTGCAAAGACATCTTCAGACCCGGCAATGTATTCAGCGACAGCAACGCTCGCATCATTACCTGACTGAATTATAATTCCACGGAGTAAGTCCTCTAAACGAACCTCAGTTCCCTCACGGATAAACATTCTTGAACCGCCTGTCTTCCAGGCTTTGACACTAACGGGGACTTTGTCATCGAAACTCGCGCGCCCCTCAGCAATCTCTCGCTCAGCAATATAAGCGGTCATCATTTTAGTCAAGGACGCGGGGGGTAGTGGCTCCTCTGCATTATACTCGACCAGTACTTCCCCGTTAGTAGCATCGACTAACAGATATCCCGATGCTTGTAACTTTGGAGCTCCAGGGATGGGGGGACCATTACCGAGCGCCTCCGTCAGTGGCACCATGGCTACAGCGGTCAAACTGAACAGACATGTTAGGGCGATCCAAAATAGACGCACTCTACTCTCCTTCCTTCACTCAATCATCTTGCTATTAGTCGCTGTGGTGACCATCCGAGGGCCACCAACTTGTCATGAATTTCGCGCTCCACACGTAAATCTGTTTTTGGTAGAACCTGCACCCTAAATAAGCCCGCCCCGTTTGGGTCCACTCGAATAGTCGCCATATCCTTGGGAACCTCTTTTTGGATTTGGTCAGCAACTTTCTGGGCCTGAATTGCTGTCGATACTGCGGTCACTTGGAGAATTATCTGAGGTGGCTTCACTAGTGGATTAGCGATTAAATCCGCGTCAGAACTCGGCACAGTGAGGACCTCATAACTCACTTGTGTGGTTCCTTTATCAGAAAATCCCAAACGTTTTGCTGCGGCCCAAGATAAATCCAGAACCCGATCTTTTTTGAATGGCCCTCGATCATTTACACGCACAACCAAAGACCGATCGTTTTCCAAATTTGTGACACGAACCCATGCAGGAATTGGCATGGTCTTATGAGCTGCTGTGAATTGAAACATATCGAAGGGCTCACCCGAAGACGTTAGCCGCCCATGAAACTTGCGACCGTACCAACTAGCGACTCCAATCTCCGAAAAACCAAGTCCCACGGGCGAAATTTTATAGGTGATACCTTCAATCTCATATGATTCAGGATTTCCGTATTGCGATAAAGGTTCGGGCTTTGCTTCAGGCTCGGGCAACGAGTCCACGTCAACCGAGGCGATCAAGGGGGGGCCATCGGGGACTTCATCAACTTCTGATCCGTCGTTAGCCGGCTCAGCTACACCCATCCACTGTTGGACAGATGAACATCCTCCAAGGACGAGCATGATTAAGATGACAACGCTGCGAATCACAGACCAAGTTCCTTCGCAATATCTTCAGACAGCTGCGTTACCGCCATCGCATACAAAGGCGACCTGTTGTACCGTGTGATCACATAAAAATTCTTAGTCACCGCCCAGTACTCCTCTTTTTCGGCGCCGTATAGACCAAGAACATCAAGAGGCAATTCAGACCATGCGCTGGGGATTCCTTCAACGCCCTTGGAGGTTAATTCCCTTCCCGTCTCCTTAACATCGATACGGGACTCCATCCGCTCGACTTGAGCTGCAGCATTCGATACTGGGCTGGCAATCCCATAGCCCAAATCCCAACCATGCTTAGCGAGATAGTTCGCCACAGAGCCAATTGCGTCAACAGGATTATCAATCAAATCACGATGACCGTCTTTATCAAAGTCGACCGCATACGCCAGATAACTCGAAGGAATAAACTGACCGAACCCCATAGCACCTGCGTATGAGCCCTTTAAATCGGTTAGGCGCAGATTTTCTTCTTTACCAAGCAGAAATAAAGATTCGAGCTCGCCCAAGAAAAATTTGGCGCGCTTTGAATAATCGAGACCAAGCGTGGCTAGGGCATCTAAGGCTCTAAAACTTCCTTTATTCTTCCCGTAGTATGTCTCGACTCCAATGATGGCCAAGATAACTTCGACCGGAACGCCCAGCTCAGTTTCGGCGCGCCTTAACGTGTCTTGATGTTTTATGTAAAAACTCGCTGCGGCTTTTACTCTAGCTTTTTTTATAAAAATTGGACGATATTCCTTCCATTCTTTTTTCTCAGCTGGGCGATTCATCGCGTTGATCACAGAATCCAAACGCTTGGCTTCTGACATAATTTTCAAGACTTTATTTCGATCGAGACCTTTGGTAGCTAGGCGATCTGCCATTGCTAAAACTTCTGGTCGTTCAGCATAATTTGCTGAAGCCACTGGAATATGCATTCCTCCGAGACTAACAATTACTGAGATCAATAAAAATATGCGCATCACGACTCCCCTGAAAGAACTCGTTTAGTGCGTTGCATGGACATAATCAAACCAAATCCAATCAGCAACGAAATAATCGACGTCCCACCATAACTAATTAATGGTAAAGGCACACCCACCACAGGCAAAACTCCACTAACCATTCCCACATTCACAAAGATATAAACGAAGATGGTTAGTGTGATCGAGCCAGATAGCAGTCGTCCAAAATTCCCTTCCGCGCGAGTCGTTAGTACCAGACAACGCCCGAGAATCAGGGCATAGAATACTAGCAAGATACTGATGCCAAGAAATCCCATTTCCTCGCCAAGAACTGCGACGATGAAGTCAGTGTGTGATTCAGGAAGAAACTTCAATTGCGCCTGAGTTCCTGCGGCATAACCTTTACCAAACAGCCCACCGGATCCGAGCGCAGTCATTGCTTGGATCGTATTCCATCCAGCTCCCAGCGGGTCACTCTGAGGATCTAACAAGGTCATCACACGAGTTCGCTGGTAGTCATGCATAACCATCCAGAGTGCTGGTAAGGCCGCCACACAGAGTCCACCAAGCGCGGCTAATAAACGCCACGAAATACCTGCCAAAAAAATGGTAAAGAAGCCTGAAACTGCAATTATGATACTGGTCCCCAGATCGGGTTGTTTCGCCACTAAAGCCACGGGTAAAGCAATCATGAACGCCGCAATCACTAATTGAGATAATGTTGGGGGCAACTTGTGTCGCGTCAGCCACCACGCAATCATAGCCGGAAGCGCAAGCTTCATCAGTTCCGATGGCTGAAATCTTGGAAGACCGGGTAAATCAAGCCAACGTTGAGCACCTTTCGCGCCGGTACCGAAAAGTAAAACAGCAGTCAGCAAGAATAAGCTAAATAGGAACAAAAATGGGGTGATCTGGATGATTACATCACGACGTACCTGTGAAAGTAGAACCATGGCCACAAGTCCACCGACCACATGTGCGCCCTGACGGAGCACCATAGACCAACTTTGTCCCGAAGCCGAATACAGAATGATTAGACCATACAATGCCGTTACAAAAACAAAGAGTGTAAGAACAGGGTCAACACCGTAACGCTGCGCGAAACGCTTCGGTCTGAACGACTCAATATGACCTGTTTCAGTTGCTGTCAGCATGCCTTGGCTCAAGAACGCGTTGATTTATTTTAGCCACATAATTAATGTCCGGGGGCCTTGATCCCTCATTGCGGGTAAGTAACCAATAATCAAAAATTTTTCTTGCTATTGGCGCAGCGGTCGTGCCACCTGACCCACCATTCTCAATAATCAGTGCGACAACGATACTTGGAGAATCTGCTGGTGCAAAACCAACAAATAGTGCGTGGTCTCGCAATCGTTCTTCAATCTCGTCTGCATCGTACTCTTCTTCTTGCCCAATACTGACAACCTGCACCGTCCCTGTTTTACCTGCGATGCGGTAATTCAAACCACGGGCAGCAGCACGCGCTGTTCCGTTCTCACTGTGGAAAACACCCTCCATCGCATCAATCATCCGCTCCCAGTCCATCGATTCGCCAAGTGGGACAGGCGCCCCCGCGTCGACATCTTCAAGTAATGAGAAATGAGGTTCGATAAAATTCCCTCGACGCGCCACTGCAGTCGTTGCAGCCGCCAGCTGCAAAGGCGTTGTCACCCAGAATCCCTGGCCAATGCCCGAGATTACGGTCTCACCCAAATACCAAGGCTCGTTTTTAGCAGTACGTTTCCACTCTCGACTGGGAAGAATACCCGGGAGATCACCTTGGATATCGCGGCCCTGTCGGCGTCCGAATCCGAAGCTCTTCATACCCTCCGACATCTGGTCAATACCGAGCCGGACAGCCATGTCATAAAAGTAGGTATCGCAAGACTCAATAACGGCTTTATTCATATTAACTCGACCGTGACCCCACTCTTTCCAATCCCGATATTTGTGGTCATTTCCTGGCAACTGAAAAAAACCTTTAGAAAAATATTCTGTTTTCCAGCTGACGGCACCATAGTGCAATCCTACAATACCAAGCATCGGTTTGATTGTTGATCCAGGCGGGTATTGTCCACTCAACGCTCGGTTAAAGAGGGGGGTATGTTGATCAAGTTGTAGCGCCTTGTATTCAGCCTGACTGATCCCTCCGATGAATGAATTGGCATCATATGTCGGCGTACTCGCGAGTCCTAAAATTCCCCCATTTTTTGGGTCGAGAGCAACAATTGCACCACGCCTATCACCCATCACCTCGTAGAGCTTGGCAGTCAGTCCAATATCTAAGTGTAAAGGAATGTTTTCACCCGGCGTTGGATCCTCACGATCAACCGATCGCATAATCTGTCCTCGGGCACTTGTCTCGACCCGCTCCACGCCAACCTGACCGAGAAGTGAGTCTTCATAAGCTTTTTCTACACCAAGCTTACCGATGGTATCAGTACCCGCGTAGCGGCTTTCTTCAACACTTTGCGACTCACTCAGCGATAATCGTCCAACATACCCGAGACTGTGTGCGGTCAAACCACCATAGGGATAATAGCGTGTTGGACGGGCCTCAAGTTTTAATCCTGGAAACCGAAATAGATCCACGGCAATACGCGCCGCATCGAATTCTGATAATTCGTCTTTCACAACGACTGGATCTCGCGGTCTGCGGCGCGTTTTTAAATTTTTTGAAAAACGCTCCGCATCGTTATCTGTAAACCCAATTCGCTGACGGATATCTATGATCAGTTGGTTCAGATCAGGCACTTCTTCCGGAACTGCTAATAGTTGAAGGTTCGGTTGGTTTTCGGCCAGTACAATCCTGTTACGATCAATTATCAACCCGCGTGCGGGCCCGACGGGAAGAGTCTGTAAACGGTTTTCCTCAGAAGCTGTCTGAAACCGCTCCGTTTCGACTAATTGCAGCCAAATCAATCGCATCAGAAGGAGCGAGAGAAGACACGCTGCACCGAGAGAGGCAACTGCCACCCGTGACTGAACTAGATTCTTTTCACGAACGCTGGTCGAAAGTTCCAACTCTAACTCCTGTGATATGGATGTCCTTGACGGACACTATCCGCACGATACAGTTGTTCGACGACGATAACGCGGGCCAAGGGATGAGGAAAGATAAGTTTTGACAGACTCCATTGGCTGTCTGCAAGTGCCCTCGACTCTTCGCACCATCCATCAGCACCGCCAATAGCAAAGACGAGAGAACGGCCCGAAAGTTCCCATTGTGTTATTTGATCGGCTAACTCAAGCGTGGAATACGATCGTCCGCGTTCATCCAAGAGAACCAAAAAATCATTCTGTTTTAAGCGGCCCAACAATTTTTTTTTATGTTCCGTTTGTGCATCAGCACCCTCTTTTTTTGATACAGGGATCTCTTCAATCTGCACCTTAAACTGGTGACGAAACCTAGGAAGGTAATCTGCACAGGCAGCCTGAACCCAGGATGGCATTTTTTGCCCTACCGCCAAAAGCCTCACATTTGCCATTAACGCTCGCCATTCTCAGCTGTATCCCGGCTACGGCGGTCCCATAGTCTTTCTAAATCATAAAACTCTCGGATGGGAGGCTGCATCACGTGAAGAACAACTGAATCGAAATCAACTAAAACCCATTCAGCTACGTCAGCCCCCTCACTACCAAGAGCAGTAACGCTATACTTGACTTTCATTTCTTGAGAAACATGCTCAGCGAGTGACTTCACGTGCCGGCTGGAGGTGCCACTTGCAATCACTAACCAGTCAGTTACAGAGGTCTGGCCCCTGACATCAACAATTCGGATATCGAGTGCTTTCAACTCTTCTAGCGCATCAACAATAAGTTGCCTCAGTGGGATTTCTTCTGTCATTCAATGCCCTGGTACAAGTGATATCTCTTGATATAGTCCGCAATTTTCGACGGTACAGGAAGAGTAGGTTCATTTTTGGCAATCAGTTCTCGTACCTCAGTAGAAGAGACCGGAATATCGGGGGTAGCTAGATATACAAGTAGGCTACATGCTTTTTGATTCAAATCCGATAGAGTGTCCGTAGAGTGGTACGACGATAATACTCCGGGGATTACGGTAGACTGACTCGCGCGATTTAAAACACAAACGTGACAAAGCTCTGGGAGAAGCTCTGGCTGATACCACTCATCAACTACGCGGACTGCATCCGCGCCCAAACACAGCACCAGCGACTCTTTCCCACCAAACTGCTCTCGGAGAGCTCGCAGCGTATCCACGGTGAAGCTTGGCCCGTCTCGACCAAGCTCGATTGCATTGACTAAAACTCGAGGAATCCCCTCCATTGCCAAACCAAGCATTGCCAAGCGATGCTCAGATGATACATAGCTCTTGCGATGAGGCGGCTGACGATTAGGAATCACGTGGATTATTGCCCTAGGAAATGCTTTCACTAGGCTTTCCGCCATGACAACGTGGCCGTTATGAACAGGATCAAAGGTTCCGCCAAATAGAACTTGCACTACACGCGCACCTGTCCTTCTCCGAACACGACCCACTTTTGATTGGTTAGTCCTTCAAGGCCGACTGGGCCACGCGCATGGATTCGGTCGGTTGAAATACCAATTTCCGCCCCGAGCCCGTATTCAAACCCATCTGCGAATCTTGTCGATGCATTCGCGATAACAGATGACGAATCAACCGCCCGCATGAAATGACGAACTGTTTTGTAATTCGTCGACACAATCGCATCAGTATGATGCGAGCCGTAGGTGTTAATATGCTCAATCGCTGCATCAACTGATGGCACAACTTTAACCGCAACAATCGGGCCGAGATATTCCTCGAACCAATCATCTTCAGTCGCAACTTTTGCCGATGGCATAATAGCACGAACACGTTCACAACCACGGATCTCAATCTCGTAAGGCTCCAGAACAGCATTAAGTGCCGGTAGCAATGCCTCAGCAACAGCCTCATGAATCAAAAATGATTCAGCAGCGTTACAGACACCGTAACGATGTGTCTTCGCATTTTCTAATATTTCGAGCGCTTCCTGCTGATCGCTCTCGGCGTCCACATACACATGGCAATTACCATCCAAATGCTTGATCACAGGTACTCGCGCATCTTTTGAAATACGCTCAATCAAGCCTTTGCCGCCACGCGGAATGATGACATCGCACATCGGATGGTCACCGCCAATCATCGCGCCGACAAATTCACGATCTGCAGTCGGCGCAACTTGAACACAGGCTCCAGGAAGCCCGGCCGATGCAAGGCCTATTGATATGCATTCGGCGATTGCTTGATTGGAATGAAATGCTTCACTTCCGCCACGAAGTACGGAGGCATTACCTGATTTAAGGCACAGTGCTGCCGCATCCACGGTAACGTTGGGCCTTGCCTCATAAATGATTCCGATGACGCCTAAGGGCTGTCGCATGAACCCTACTTCAATCCCGGATGGACGACGCGTCATCCGCGATAACTCGCCGACCGGATCAGGCAAGGCGATAACCTGCTCAATACCCTCTATCATGGCGTCGATACGCGCCTCATTCAATTCCAACCGATCAAGCAGTGCGCTATCAAGACCGTTAATTCGACCTGCGTCGAGATCTTTCTCATTCGACTGGAGGATTTTGACGCGAGACGCTACTACCGCGTCGCGTATCGCCAAAAGCGCTGAATTCTTGGTATCCGTCGAGGCGGTACCTATGGTCGTTCGGACCGATTTGGCTGACATAGCCATGGCTTGATAATTCATTCTCACCCCACTGTACTGTGCTAATTATACAGTGGGTCGCTGCAAGAAATCAGGCGTCGCGGCCTCGAATTTGGAGTTTCGTTACCTCGGCCTCTAATTCAGCAAGCCTCACAAGTGGATCACTAATCTCAAAAAACGCTTGTTTAACTTCATTATCGAGTGGCAGAAGTTCCGTAAGTCTTGAACTGACTTCAGTTGCGTCGGTGTAGTCTATCTCGCTGTAAAGACCCCGCACTGCAGGATGCATTTTCAAGCTCTTCAACAATTCAACCAGCCCAGAATAATCGAAAGGGACCTCCAAAGACTCCTCCATCGGAAGATCCGCCCCGTCAGCAAACCACAAACCATCTTCGCGCTGTCGCGGGTTGAATAGTTGCTGTTTACGTTCCCCAATTGCCAAGATACCGAGCAATCCATTACTTAATTGATCAAAGTCGCGGATCGACACCTCACATCCTAAGTCAGCAAAGCCCTCAGCGCGGGACATTGTAACGACGAAGTTATCGCCCTCGCGCATGCATTTACCAACCATATCCAAATACCGCGCCTCAAAAATCTGAAGCGGTAGACGGCCACCTGGAAACAACACCAGAGGGAGCGGGAAAAGTGGTTTGGTCACAACAACCTCAGGGCCGATAGTTTCAAAGATCATGAGATGTACTGTGTGGTTGCTTCAGAATTTTTCAACGACCTCTTATACGCCCAACAACTCGATCCTGGATGCCTGAAAATCCTCCGTTGGACATAAAGATAATCTGTCCCGATTGCAGTCCTGCTAATTCATCTTCAAGTGTTAAAGCGTCTCGCACAACGAGTGATGTCCCATCTGTGCGCTCAAGTACAGAAGAATCAAACGCTGCATCCCCCGGCAGTACCCAGATTACTTGGTCTGCATGAGTGACTGAATTCAGTAGCGTAGCGCCATGAATCCCAGCCTTCATTGTATTCGAACGTAATTCAATCACAGCAATCAATGGAACATGACCCGTTCCGGCTGTCCTCAGTGCGTCGAGTGTTGCTTCTATGGCAGTTGGATGGTGTGCAAAGTCATCCCAAATTTTCAGATTATCTGTTTCGAACAACAAGTTGAGTCGGCGATCGACACCCTCAAAAGAGGCAAGCGCGCCAAACGCCCGGTCCATCGGTACATTGACCGTATGTGCCATCGCTACCGCAAGCTCAGCATTCTCTGTATTATGGGTTCCACGCATCGTCCACCGAATTCTTTGACCAAGTGCATCGCTGATCAACTCACCCGACTCGGTACGAAAATGAACGGCTGTCCCGCGCCCTATGGGTAACTGGTTAGACCAACATCCTTGAGCCAAAACACGGTCAATTGCGTCTACACCTGACCGGCTGACTACAAAACCTGACCCAGGAACCCGACGAACCGCGTGATGAAATTGAGTTTCGATCTCCGATAAGTCAGCAAAAATATCGGCGTGATCGAACTCTAGATTGTTAATTCCAAAGATATCCGGATGGTAGTGTACAAATTTTGACCGCTTATCAAAGAACGCTGTATCATATTCATCGGCCTCGACGACAAACAACTCCCCACCACCTAGGCGCGCTGACACACCAAAGTTCTGCGGGACACCGCCGACCAGAAAGCCTGGTCCCATTCTCTGAGACTCCAATATCCAAGCGAGCATACTGGTCGTCGTTGTCTTGCCATGGGTCCCAGAAACCGCAAGCACCGTCATATCGGCAGTTAAACGCCCTAAGAGTTCTGGGCCTGAGAGAAATGGAATTTTTCGGTCCAAAACAGCTTCGACTAAAGGATTTCCACGAGACATCACATTACCAATCACAACCAAGTCGAGATCATCGGTTAAGACTGCCGAGTCGAAACCCTCATGCAAAACAATGCCAGCTCGACGGAGTTGATCCGACATCGGTGGATACACGTGCTGATCCGAGCCGGTCACCTCCCAACCTTTTTGACGACATAGCTGCGCTAGCCCGCCCATAAAAGTGCCACAGATACCCAAAAAATGAATTTTCAAATTGTGCTCTCTATCGCTTAGACCATTCATGGTGTCATTGCGCGCCACAAACAGCAATTGGCGACGTTGTTTCATCTCACGATGACGATCGATGCGGGTATCGGTTGAAAAAGAGACTGAAGCACCGGACACTTATTACTTAAAAGTGCACTTGCTTATCTACTAACCAACTGAGGACCTTATGAGCTTCAATGACATTCCTGCGGGAAAGGACATCCCAAACGACATCTATGTCGCAATAGAAATTCCAGCAAACTCAACTCCAGTCAAGTATGAAATAGAGAAAGAATACGACGCCGTATTCGTTGACCGTTTTATGGCAACTCCGATGTTCTACCCAGCGAACTACGGATATGTGCCAAATACTCTCTCAGACGACGGAGATCCGCTCGATGTGTTGGTGGTTACACCATACCCCGTTCAGCCAGGCTCAATTGTTCGTGCACGTCCGATAGGTATTTTAGATATGAGTGATGAAGGGGGCCGGGACTCGAAAGTGCTTGCGGTACCGCACGACAAGCTCACCACGCAGTATAAAAATGTCAAAGAGCCACAGGAGCTGGGCTCATTGCTCCTTGACCAGATCGAGCATTTTTTTGAGAACTACAAAGACCTTGAAGCGGGCAGGTGGGTCAAGGTCGATGGCTGGCGCGGATCCGACGCAGCACGCGATGCTGTGGTTGCATCGGTCGAAGCTGCCAAGAAGTAATCACCCTTGAACCAACAGCGCACGCAGATCAGAAATGGCTGCGTGCGCTCTAGCGATATAACTCGCCATCACCAACGAGTGGTTGGCAAAAACTCCGAATCCAGACCCGTTCAAGATCATCGGCGACCAGACAGTTTGCTGGGTGGCCTCTAATTCACGAATCACCTGCTTCAGCGATACACGTGCATTCTTGTTCTCAAGGACCGAACCGAAGTCACGTTCGATAGCTCGTAATATATGTAGAAGTGCCCAGGCGGAGCCGCGCGCTTCATAAAAGACGTCATCAATCTCGAACCATGGCGTCTTGATCACCCGCTCTGATACACCTATCGTGGACTGGTTTGCTGCCGGATCCCCCGCCAGATCAATATTAAATCGTGCCTGCCCAACACTTGCAGATAGCCGCTGGCTCAGAGAACCAAGGCGCGTCTCCACGTCGGCCAGATAATTACGCAGATTATCAGCGCGGGCATAGAACTGAGCTCCTTCTTCCGGCGTAGCCAAACGAATCTGGTAAGAGTTTAGTGAGTTCGTTGCTTTGTAATAGCTCGACTCCGCAGACGGAAACCACTTGCTAGAATCATAGTTAAGCGCAGGTTCAGCGACCACCAAGTCAGCATCCTCGGTTGATTGAGACTGACTGCGTGATAAGTCTTTGCGCAGAGCGCGCGCTAAATCGCGGGCCTGTACCAACGCACCAAACTCCCAGTTTGGCATGTTATCTAACCAAAGCCCTGGAGGTGTGACGTCATTGGATAAGTAACCACCGGGTTTTTCGAGCAAAGTCTGTGTTATGAAAATCAAGGTGCTAACAGTTGGATTACCAATCGTCGCCCCGTTATCAACAGGTCCCGTCTTCGCCAGAATGTCATCAACACCGCGTTGCTCCGGCGGCTGACTCCAGTGGATCCCCAACAGAACCGCGCCGAGAAAAAACAACACAAAGGCACCAAACCCGGCGGCAATCCATGTTGATTGGCCTTCAAGGTTGGTAAGCCAGCTTTTCAAAGATCCAAGCATGCTCAATCCGTTTCTCTAATAAATGAACAAGGAGTATCATCGGATAATATGACAAGGGGAGGAAACCAGTGCAACGCGTTATCTCAAGTTTTATTGTAGCGATTTGTGTCTTCGGGGCACCCCCCGTTGAGTCTCAAGGCTCCTTTGGCTCAAGTTTTGGCGCTCCAGACCTTTTGGCACCAGAACAGGCGTTTATCGTCTCGCAACCACGGGCTGACGTCATCGAAATCGCAATCGCAGACGGCACATACCTCTACGATGAAAGGACAATCGTGCAAAACGACACCGGTGATATCTTGGAAACAACGCGATCTGCATCTGAAATGTATGACGACCCACTACTCGGACAGACGGCAATCCATAAAAAACGCTTGCATATGACCGTATCTAGCGCGCCCAATTTGATGGTTTTAACCTACCAAGGGTGCGCGGATATCGGGTTCTGCTATCCCCCCCAACAAACAGAACTGTCATTTTCACGTTAAATCGCGCAAAATAGCGACAATTTTTACGAATTTGCGGTGATTTCATGTCAAAGGTGCTTGTCCTAAACGGCCCAAACCTCAACTTGCTCGGACAGCGAGAACCTGAAGTTTACGGCGCCACTACCTTGCAGGACCTGGAAAACAGACTCACCTCCGGTGCGCCAACTGGAATGAATCTCGAATTTTACCAAAGCAACCACGAGGGCGAGATGATTGACCGCATCCATCAATTAATGGATCAACCGGTCGACGGGATTGTAATCAACCCTGGTGCATGGACTCATACCAGCGTGGCCATTCGTGACGCCCTGAGCACCGTAACAGCCCCATTCGTCGAGGTACATATCTCAAACGTGCACGCACGTGAGGCGTTTCGTCATCATTCATATGTTTCTGATATCGCACTCGCGGTCATAGTGGGGTGCGGAATACAAGGCTACACATTCGCCCTGGAAACACTGGATCAACACATACAACACTAAGGCCCGACTATGGATATCCGTAAGATTAAGAAGCTGATCGAACTTCTGCATGACACCGATGTTGCTGAGATTGAAATTTCAGAGGGCGAAGAAAGTGTCCGCATCACACGCGGCAGCACAAATCAAGTCGTTGTTCAAACGCCACAAATGTCTGCGCCTCAAACTATCGTGGCGCCACAGGCCGAACCTCAGCAAACTGCTAATGAACCATCTGAAGCCCTAGCTCCTGTCGGCCATCAAGTGAAATCACCAATGGTTGGAACCTTCTATCGATCGCCATCGCCAGACGCGGCCGCCTTCATCGAAGTGGGTAGCGAAATCAAAAGAGGCGACACGATCTGCATCGTTGAGGCAATGAAGATGATGAATCAAATCGAAGCCGATACCTCTGGCAAAATTGTGGCGATTCTTGTTGATGACGGAGATGCCGTTGAGTTCGACCAGCCACTGGTTGTGATTGGATAATTCAATGTTTGAAAAAATAGTCATCGCTAACCGCGGCGAAATTGCACTCCGTATTTTGAGAGCGTGCCGTCAACTCGGCATCCGGACAGTCGCCGTACACTCGGTATGCGATAGAGATTTAAAGCACGTCAAGCTTGCTGATGAGGCGATATGTATTGGTCCAAATCCGTCAAATCAAAGCTACCTCAACGTTCCGGCAATTATCGCAGCAGCCGAAGTGACTGACGCACAAGCTATCCATCCGGGATATGGGTTCTTGGCAGAAAATGCAGATTTTGCTGAGCGAGTTGAGCAGTCGGGTTTCACGTTCATTGGTCCGTCGGCGGCAACTATTCGCTTGATGGGAAACAAAGTAGCCGCGATTGAAGCGATGCAAGCAGCCAGCGTTCCCACAGTGCCGGGCTCAAATGGCCCATTGGGCGTCGATGATGCGAAGAATCTGGAAATCGCTGACAGTATCGGATTTCCGCTCATCGTAAAAGCGGCAGCAGGCGGTGGCGGTCGTGGCATGCGAGTCGTTCTTTCTAAATCCGACCTGTTGAGTTCAATCCAGATCACACAGTCTGAGGCAAGAGCATCCTTTGGTGACGCGACCGTCTATCTCGAAAAGTTTCTTGAAAAACCTCGCCATGTTGAAGTTCAAGTCTTAGCCGATAACCATGGCAACGCGATCCACCTCTACGATCGCGACTGCTCACTACAACGCCGTCATCAAAAGGTTTTAGAAGAAGCGCCGGCCCCTGGAGTTGACCCAAAAGCACGCACGCAGGTGCTTGAAGCGTGCGTTACAGCATGCAAGAACATGGGCTATACGGGTGCTGGTACATTTGAATTCTTGTATGAAGACGGCCGTTTCTACTTCATTGAAATGAATACGCGCGTGCAGGTTGAACACCCGGTGAGTGAAATGGTTACTGGTATTGACATAATCCGCGAACAAATTTCGGTTGCGGCTGGTAACCCGTTGTCGGTCACACAAGACCTAATCAAACTCAACGGTCATGCGATTGAGTGCCGTATCAATGCAGAAAACCCAAATACGTTTTTGCCAAGCCCTGGTTTGATCTCAAGGTATCATCCACCGGGCGGTCCAGGTGTTCGCGTGGACTCGCACATTTATTCAGGGTATGCGGTCCCTCCGCATTACGACTCAATGATTGCTAAATTCATCACTCACGGAGCGACACGGGAGGAGGCCTTAAAGCGCATGGAAATAGCGTTATCTGAATCGTTGATTGACGGCATCCAAACCAACATTCCACTGCAACGCGACATTGTGACTGATGCCACATTTGTAGGTGGCCCAGTAAGTATTCACTACCTTGAGAAAAAACTAGGGCTGTCATGACCGAGTTCCGGCAGCTCACAGTTATAGCCAGAGACGACCAAGCAGAACTTCTTGAAGAGCTGCTATTTTTGGCAGATGCCCAGGCAGTAACGCTAGTCGATGACGGCGACACACCGATTTTCGAGCCCCCAATTGGAAGTCATCCAGTGTGGCCTCAGACTCAAATTCAAGCCCTGTTCTGTGACGAAAGGCCCGACTCTGAAATCCTTGAAGATCTTGCAACATACTTTCAACGCGCAAACATATTGATTGAGCTACCAAAAGAATTCACATCTCTCCCAGACGAAGATTGGATCAGAGCATCGCTCGACCAATTTAAACCAATCAAGATCGGTGGACTCTGGATCAGACCATCATGGAATGATGCCCCAATTCCTGAGGACCTCACTGTGCTGAATTTAGACCCTGGTCTGGCATTTGGGACGGGCATGCATCCCACGACTCAGTTATGTCTTGAATGGCTCAGTGCGCGCAGACTCTCGGGTCAAACAGTCATGGACTTCGGATGCGGATCGGGAATCTTGGGCATCGCAGCGAGTCGCCTGGGCGCAAGTCAGGTGACAGGAATTGATATCGACCCACAAGCTCTCATTTCGACGGAAAACAATGCAAGTCTCAATAATTTAGTGGTCGAGACACTGCTTCCTGATCAGACACCGAGCTGCACCTATGATATTGTCATCGCCAATATCCTAGCTGACCCATTAATTGAGCTCGCGAGCACACTCACAGGGTTCGCGCGACCAGGCGGTAAAATTGTCATGGCTGGCCTACTCGATAAACAAGCCGATCAAGTGGAGGCGGCCTACCCTGCAATCGTCTTTGATGACAAGGTATCTAAGGAAGGCTGGACCCGTCTTTCGGGAATCAAAGCCGAGTAATTGCCTTGCGTATCGGTCCCCATCAACTTGATAACCCTGTGTGGTTAGCGCCCATGGCTGGCGTAACCGATCGCCCTGTTCGCATCTTATGCAGAGCGCTCGGAGCGGGCATGGCGATTTCCGAAATGGTTCACTCCGATACTAGCCTATGGGATACAAAAAAAAGTGATAGACGGCTCGATATTCAAGACGAACCGGGCCCTATCAGTGTCCAGATTGCAGGCTGTGATGCCCAGATGATGGCCAGAGCTGCTCGAGCAAACGAGGAACGAGGAGCAGATATCATCGACATCAACCTAGGCTGTCCCGCCAAGAAAGTGCTCAAAAAAGCAGCCGGGTCGGCCCTTATGCGCGACGAGGCACTCTGTGCCGAGATTTTCCGTCAGGTGGTGAATGCAGTCGAGATTCCGGTCACCGTAAAAATGAGAACCGGTTGGGACCACCAGTCAAAAAATGGTCCCGTGATCGCGAAAATGGCCCAAGATCTTGGTCTTCAAGCAGTCACGATGCACGGAAGAACACGTTGCGACATGTACAAAGGCGGTGCCGAATACGACACTATTCGACGTACACGTGAAGCGGTCCAAATCCCATTGATCGCGAATGGCGACATTACTTCGACAGATAGAGCCCGCGAGGTGCTATGGGCCACTGGAGCAGATGCGGTCATGGTCGGTCGCGGAACTCAAGGCGATCCATGGCTGCCAGGAATCATTGCAGGTGAACTCAAAGGCCGAACGGTATCTCGGCCCACTGTCGATGTCCAGATTGCGACCATGGCTGAACTGATTCGAGAGATCCAGCTGTTTTACGGCGAAAATACTGGCGTCAAAATGGCGCGCAAGCATATGCAATGGTTCTTAAAACGATTTGCAAATGGGGCAGAAGCATGGTCACAATTGCATCCTATTGTCGATCCTGATCTTCAATATCAACAATTCAAGGAATTAATAGACGGAGGAGGACTCCGCGATGGGATTGAAGGAACTGGTTAGAAAACATATCGACCAGTATTTCGAAGAGCTCGATGGCGAGATTCCACAAGATCTATACGGCCTCGTCGTTAGTCAGGTGGAGCATGCGCTGCTTGAAGCCGCTCTTCACCAAAGTAACAGCAACCAATCAAAAGCAGCCGAGACGCTTGGCATCAGCCGAGGGACCTTGCGTACCCGTATGAAACAATTCGGTTTGCTCTCCTAGACAGTACAAGACGCTGGTATACTTCCCGCCTTTTCAGGGGGTTCTAAAAAGGATGCCAGCCACCGATTCGATTCAGGTGCGTAGAGCGCTTCTCAGTGTTTCAGACAAAACAAACTTATTGGAGTTTGCCCGAGGTCTTCACGATCTTGGCGTTCAGTTGGTATCCACGGGCGGAACATTCCGCGCACTCCAGGATGAAGGCATACCAGCTACCGAGGTATCCTTTGTGACAGAGTTCCCTGAAATGATGGATGGCCGCGTAAAAACACTTCATCCAAAAATACATGGTGGAATACTCGGTCGTCGCGACCAGGACCAGGCTGCCATGGTGGAGCATGGAATTGAAGCAATCGATTTGGTGTGTGTGAGCCTCTATCCGTTCCGAGAAACGATCGCAAATCCTGAGAAAACTCACGAAGACGCTATCGAAAATATTGATATCGGGGGCCCTGCCATGGTTCGGTCAGCTGCCAAGAATCATCAATTTGTTGGCATTGTGACCTCACCACTTCAATATCAATCGGTGTTATCTGAACTCCAAGCAGGGGGACTCTCGTTTCAAACTCGGAAGCAACTTGCTAAAGCCGCCTTCCAGCATACTGCGGAGTACGACGGCGCAATTGCTAACTATCTGGGGCGCGACAACGAAGCGGCCCAATATCCCGAAAAACTATTTATGTACTTCGAGCGTGACTCAGTATTGCGTTACGGTGAAAATCCGCACCAGTCCGCCGCTTTTTATCGGGACCCTAATGTCACGGAGTCGTCTGTGGGCACATCGCAACAACTCACGGGAAAAGCACTCTCCTTTAACAACATCGCAGACACAGATGCCGCTCTTGAATGTGTTCGCCAGTTTGAAGCACCTGCTTGCGTTATCGTGAAACACGCAAACCCATGCGGTGTTGCGGTCAAAGGATCGATTCTTGAGGCCTATGAAAAAGCATTTGAGACAGATCCAACCAGTGCATTTGGCGGAATTATCGCGTTCAATCGCCCACTAGACACACAAACTGCGGACCGAATCTTAGAGCGGCAATTCGTTGAGGTGATTATAGCGCCAGGTGTTAACCGAGGAGTAATTGGACTGTTCGAGAAGAAGCCATCAGTTCGCTTACTTACCGTTGATCCACTCGACAGGACGCCAACGCAAGCGGATTATCGTCGGGTTCAAGGCGGACTCCTGATTCAAGACACCGATACAGGAAGTCGAGCAGAATCTGAGCCCACTTGCGTCACGGACACCAAACCAACTGCAGCACAAATGGCAGACCTTTTATTTGCATGGAAAGTCGCGAAATTCGTGAAATCAAATGCGATTATCTACGCGAGAAACAACCAAACAATTGGCGTAGGCGCAGGTCAGATGAGTCGTGTGTACTCGGCACGGATCGCTTCGATCAAAGCACACGACGCCAATCTTACAGTAGCGGGTAGCGTGATGGCCTCTGACGCGTTTTTTCCTTTTAGAGATAGTATTGACGCGGCTGGAGATGCCGGAATCATAGCAGTTATCCAGCCCGGCGGATCCATTCGCGATGACGAGGTCATCCAAGCTGCAAATGAATATGGTATCGCAATGGTTGTCACCGGAATGCGTCATTTCCGACACTAAGGATTGATAATGAAAGTTCTTGTAATTGGCGGCGGCGGCCGTGAACATGCCCTCGCTTGGAAACTCGCACAATCCCCTCGAGTGACCGAGGTGTTTGTGGCACCGGGAAATGCCGGTACGGCTCTTGAAAACAATGTTACCAACATTGATTTATCTGTCTCTGATCTGGATGGTCTGGTCAGATTCGCAGAAAGAAACGCGATCGACTATACCGTGGTCGGCCCAGAAGCCCCCCTCGTGGATGGAGTTGTCGATCGTTTTGAAGCAAAGGGGTTACGCTGCTTCGGCCCGAACGCTGATTGCGCGCAACTCGAGGGATCTAAAGCGTTTACGAAAGAATTTTTAAATCGCCACAATATTCCAACAGCGGCATATGGCACCTTTACCGATGTAGACCAAGCTCTGGCCTATCTCGATTACGTCGGCGCACCAATTGTGATTAAAGCCGACGGCTTAGCTGCAGGTAAAGGTGTGATCCTCGCAAAAACGTTGGATGAGGCGAAGTCTGCTGTCAAAGATATGCTGCAAGGCAATCAGTTCGGCGACGCGGGCAGGCGAGTCGTTATTGAGGAGTTCTTAACCGGTGAAGAAGCAAGCTTCATAGTGATGGTTGATGGGACAGATGTTCTTCCACTCGCATCATCACAAGATCACAAAGCAGCCAATGAGGGCGACACCGGCCCAAATACTGGTGGCATGGGAGCATACTCACCAGCCCCTGTCGTCGACCAAAATTGCCATAACCGCATCATATCGCAAGTTATCAAACCGACAATCCATGGCCTTGTGGCAGATGGATTGAAATACCGAGGATTCCTGTATGCCGGTATTATGGTCACCGCCGACGGTACGCCCAAAGTGCTCGAGTATAACTGCCGTTTTGGCGACCCAGAAACACAACCCATTCTGTTCCGTTTAAAAAGTGACCTTCTCGATCTGATCGAGGCCGCTTGCCATGGAAGCTTGGCAGATCAGATCGCGCTATGGGACTCGCGCGCTGCATTGGGAGTCGTTATGGCGGCGTCCGGCTACCCCGGTGATTATCCAAAGGGAGCCACAATCAGCCTAGGTCAGGATATTGAAGATACCAAGGTGTTCCATGCCGGAACAGGAGTGAACCGAAACCGACCAGTCACATCAGGCGGCCGAGTGCTTTGCGTTACCGCTCTCGGATCAGGGGTGACAGAGGCTCAAACCAAAGCATATGAACGCCTAAAAACCGTGCAATTTGAAGGCGCTAAATATCGTACTGATATCGGATACCGGGCGGTTGCACGCGAAAACGCCTAATCAAGCTCCAAAGGAAGCGCTCCGTTAAACCGAATATGATGCGGAGTGATTTCTGCTCCCACCGCATGAAAGGCAACCCCCGCATCGTGCGCCTTGATACACGCTTTGAAAAACTTCGGATCAAGTAATCGATGCGGTGCGACCGACTGAATGCCCGTATGCATTGCGACAAAAACCAAATGGGTTTCGAGTCCATTCGCGGCCATTTCTGAAAGCAGACTGACATGCTGCGTAGCGCGCTCAGATGGCGCGTCCGGAAATAATCCAACACCCTGGTCCTCACAGAGCGTGACCGATTTAATCTCGACATACACGGGCTGGCCTTCACGCGATAACTCAAGATCGAATCGATGCGATCCTACTTTCGGTTCACGGCGAAAATACGAGACCCCGGGAATCAAAAATGACAAGTCGATCGACGACAGCAATTCGTTGGCACGCGTGGTGTTAATACATGCCATGTCCGAAGCTACTTCAACTAACTCCCAAGCAAACCCCAGTTTTCGCCCCGAGGGTTGCTTACGAAACCAGACCCGCGAACCTTCCTCAATCAACCCTGTCATGCGTCCTGTATTTGCACAGTGAGCGGTTATAACCCCGTCGCCTGTATCGATATCAGCAAAAAATCTCTTGTAACGACTAATTAACCGTCCTTCTGTAAGCGTTGCCTGATAATCAATCATGAATAAAGCGGGCCATCCTATCCAGTGCCTCAAGCAATCGATCTTCAGGTTGCGTATAGGCAATACGAATCCACGTCGGCGGAAGGCTTTTTGAGAAATCGATTCCGGGAGTAATCGCCACCCCTGTTCTACGAATCAAATCAGCACAAAATTGCTTACTGTCGTCTGTAACTCCCGACGCATCAGCGAACACATAAAAGGCACCATCAGGCTCTGCAGCGATCTTAAAACCCATAGCTTCAAGGCGAGGTATTAACAGATCGCGTCGCTCTTTCAATTCTCGCCGATGCATCTCTGCCTCTTCCAACGCGTCAGACTCGAAACAAGAGAGCGCGGCTTCTTGCGCGAATGATGTCGGACAAATAAATAAATGTTGCGCTAATCGCTGCGTCGCTTCAAGCGCGTACTCAGGAATCACAAGCCAACCAAGCCGCCAACCTGTCATGTTAAAGTACTTCGAAAAGCTCCCGACAACGAAATGTTGGTCAGAGATCGCAAGACTACTATCCAAGGCATCGTTAAATGATAGGCTCTGGTAAATCTCATCGACAATTAAGTGGCGATTGGTTTCCAAGCACCATTGAATCATCCGCTCAAGCTCTGCACTTGGAACGGCCTGCCCCGTCGGATTTGCCGGATGCGCAAGCATTAATGTTCGGTCACTTGCTTTCGCCTCAAGCTCAAGCGCCTCGCAGGTAGGTTGAAACCGTGATGAAATGTCTGTTTCGATCCAGTGAACCTGGCCACCGACTACCTCGACAAATCTTGGATTACACGGATACGTCGGGTCTGCCATCAACACTCCCTCGCCTGGGTTCGTCGTAGCAGCAGAGGCTAGTAAAAGCCCAGCCGATGCCCCCACAGTAATTTGAATCCGGCACGCTGACACATCCAGGCCCTGCGCTTTATACCAAGTTGAAAGCGCGTCCCGGAGCGCCTGAATCCCACGCGCATCAGTGTATCGTGTCTTGCCGGCCTGCAAGGCAATGCATGCTCGCTCAATTACTGATGATGATGTTGAAAAATCGGGCTCCCCCACCTCAAGATGGATAACATCAACACCCTTTGACTCAAGCTCCTCTGCTATCCGCACCACCTCCATCACATAAAAGGGAGGAATTGATTGGAGTTTGTTAGCCAGTGGGCGCGGGTCAATTGGTCTCAATTTGTTCTCCCCTGGAAAGAAGGTGGTACAGTTAGCGATGTTCTGATACTTTCTCGCGTCTAATTTTTATAGTGTGGAGTTTCGCCAACAATGGCAACGAATAAACAAGAATCACTCTTAGGCTACGTTGATCCGTACCAGGCATCGAAAGGTGAAGAGTACATGAGTGAGGCGATGCGTGAACACTTCGTGAAGATTCTCGAGCAGTGGAAGCGGAATCTGATGGAGGAAGTTGACCGCACCGTTTCCCACATGAAAGAAGAAGCCGCAAACTTTGCCGACCCAGCTGATCGTGCCACGCAAGAAGAAGAGTTTAGTCTCGAGCTTCGCACCAGAGATCGTGAACGCAAGTTGATAAAAAAAATCGACAAGACCCTCGAAGCAATTGAGAACGACGATTACGGTTTTTGTGAAACCTGTGGAATCGAAATTGGGCTGCGTCGTTTAGAGGCACGCCCGACTGCAACGCAGTGCGTTGACTGCAAAACACTCGACGAGCTTCGCGAAAAACAGATAGGCGCCTAAAGCCGTGATCCAGTATCGCGGTCGGTTTGCACCCTCAGCAACCGGCCCGTTACATCTAGGGTCTATCTTCGCTGCGCTGATTAGCTACGTTCACGCGAAGCACCATCAAGGTGAATGGCTGATCCGTATTGATGATCTTGATGAGAAGCGTTGTAAGCAGACCTACGTCGACTCTATATTAGAATGTCTCAACGAATTTGAATTGAAATCCTCCGAGCCAGTTCGCTTCCAAACCGACAGAATCACTCGCTACGCGCAAGCCTTTAACACACTAGAAACGAACGGTCTTCTGTATTCGTGTGACTGCTCCCGAAACTCGTTACCTTGCGGCCCCTACCCAGGTTTCTGTCGACACCAAATCGGCAAGCCCCTCATCAGCGATTACGCAGTTCGCATCGATACTATCGAGATCGATTTAACGATCGACGATCAGATTACGGAGCTTCAAGGCAGCGACGCGCCGGGTGACTTCATTATAAAGAGGCGAGATGGTCTATTTGCTTATCAGCTCGCGTGCGCCGTAGATGAGCATATCGACAAAATTACCCACGTGATTCGCGGTATTGATCTCCAAGAATCAACAATCATGCAACGATTTATAGCAGAACGACTTGGGTATCGGAGTCCAATGTATGGACACTTCCCCATTCTATTGGGCTCAGATGGAACGAAGCTTTCAAAACAAACATTTGCGAAACCTGTCGACTTGAGCCATCCCGGCCAAAGTTTTGCAGCTATTTCCCGGCTCTTGTTACTAAACGATACGCCCAGCCACAAAGACAGACCAAATGTTTGGATCGATTATTTTCTATCGCTAGATAATTTAATCTCCATCATAACGGGCGTTTCAGAAGCGAATACCCTTTCAGGGTAGAAACTCGTAAACTGTCAGGGACAAAGGAGCATCATGGCTACGCTACTTCTCGTTACAGACGAAGCTATTGTTCGCAAATCAATTCAAATGGGCCTCGAACAGCAAGGGCACCAAATTCTGTCTGCCAAATCACTTAAAGAAGTTATGGCGGGTAGTTTTGATGTCGATTGCGTCATTAGCGAGCATTGGCTACCCGATGGGTCAGGCATTGATTTGATTTCGCATTTCAAACCAATTCCTCTAATTCTTTTAGTCGGGCAAGTATCGCTACAGGCCGGTATTATCGCGATGCGTAAAGGGGCATTCGACTGTTTCACAAAACCCGTCGACCACCAAGATCTGTTCCGCGCTATAGAAAAAGCTTCAGCAGACTGTCCTACCAGCAAAGACAACGCCATGATTGGAGAATGCGATGTAATGCTTAAGCTTAAAAAGCAAATAGTACGGGTCGCTCCTCTGGATACTACAATTCTTATTGGAGGTGAGTCAGGTACGGGCAAAGAGCTTGTTGCGCAATCCATTCATCAAATGTCCTCACGCACCGAGAAAGAAATGATTTCAGTGAACTGTGCGGCAATCCCGGAGTCTCTCATTGAAGCCGAACTGTTTGGCCACGTAAAAGGCGCATTTACAGGCGCGACTCATGACCGGGCTGGTTTAATCGAAACCGCCGACGGTTCTACATTATTTCTAGATGAAATTGGCGAACTTCCATTGGAGGCTCAGTCAAGATTACTTAGAGTGCTTCAGGAGGGAGAGATCCGCCGAGTAGGGAGTACGGATCGAACATATGTCGACGTTCGACTCGTCGCTGCCACACATCGTAACCTCCTGGAAATGGTCTCCAAAGGACTTTTTCGTGAAGATTTATACTACCGGCTTAATGTAATCGAGCTCAGATGTCCGCCACTCAAAGAGCGCGGCAAAGATATTGAAATGCTGGCAGATGCTTTCCTTGACCGCTTGAAGCAACAAATGAATCGACCAGAGCTTAAGTTTAGTAGCAACGCAAGGGCGGCTATTGATGGTCATAGCTGGCCCGGTAACGTTCGAGAGCTGGGAAATGTGATTGAACGGGCTGTCGTTCTCTGTGAGGGCCCTCTCATTGATCACTTAGACCTTGGGCTCCCGAACACGATAAACCAAGGGCACGAGTTCTCCGCTGGTGAGCAACGATCCCAGGGTCGTGCACAGCCTACGATGTCACTTGAAGACTACTTTCAGCACTTCGTTCTATCCCATGAAGAACATATGAGCGAAACGGAGCTAGCCAAGCGATTGGGCATCAGTCGAAAGAGTCTGTGGGAACGTAGGAACCGACTTAAAATTCCGCGGCGCAAAGACGATCAATCGAATTTGTAACAAGCTAATGTTACAAAAAGTAACTAATAGTAACTTTTTTGCTCCGAAATATCTAAACACTACGTCTAACTGAATTGCCCCAGCGCCCTAGAAAATCATTTTAAATCAGGTATTTATTCCAATTAAGCCAATTTGGCACAGCATGTGCAACCTAAATTGGTGTTCGGGATAAGACCAATAAAAAAGAACGCTGCCAGCGAAAAAAATAACAAGATAGCTGGACAAGATTACGGTTCACTGTGAGAACTTAGGTTCATGGGAGCAGGATTGCTTCCCCAGGCCGATAAAAATAACAATGCGAAAGCTGAGGCCTTGGTTGCACGAATGCAACTTGAAGTTGAGATTGCACACTGAAAGGTAATTTTTAGATGCTCGGACAATAAATATAAATGACGAGCAATTATATAGAGGGGCGAAAGCCCCTTTTTTATTTCTCGGCTCTGGTATCATTTGCGGGTTATGCGAGTGGAGCCCTCTTTTGTTTTCGGTGTTTAAAAAGAAACCTTCCATCACTGGTATCGAGGTATTCAAAGACGTAATCTCTCAGGAATATCACGGCATTAATCACCGGGACCTCTCGCATGGGAGTCTCCGCGTTATCGAAATCCTCCAGCGGTCCGGTCATGAAGCCTATTTAGTGGGAGGGGGAATAAGAGACTTACTGCTGGGAAAAAATCCTAAAGACTTCGACGTCGCAACCAACGCTAAACCTGCTGAAATCCAAAAGCTATTTAGAAAGTCCCGCATCATCGGCCGCCGATTTCAAATTGTTCATGTCCGCATGGGGCCCGAAATCATCGAAGTAACGACGTTCAGAGGCGCCGCTGAAAACAGTCACAAGCGACAAGCAAATGCTTCGGGGATGCTCGTTCGCGACAATGTCTTTGGATCAGTGGAAGATGACGCGGTTCGCCGTGACTTCACAATGAATGCACTCTATTACAACCCCTCAAATAATGAGGTAATAGATTTCGTCGGAGGATACGATGATCTCGAAGATGGTGTAATTCGGATCATCGGTGATCCGGAAACGCGCTATCGAGAAGACCCAGTGCGCATGCTCAGAGCTGTGCGGTTTATTGGCAAGTTGGGGCTAAAGCTAGAGACTGAAACAGCCGAACCAATTCAGCGACTCGCCCCTCTACTAAGAGACGTCTCTCCTTCCCGATTGTTTGATGAAATCCTGAAGTTACTTCAAGCGGGACATGGTCATTCAACATTTCCGCAGCTTTTAAAATATGACCTGTTGCGGCCTCTTTTTCCGCAATCTGAAGCTCTAATAACTGAAGCTGACAGTCTGCGCCATCGACGACTTATCGATCTAGCACTTTTAAATACAGATACGCGACTAAACGAAGGTAAATCAGTCACCCCCGCTTTCTTATATGCGTCACTGCATTGGCCACAAGTTCAATATCGCTGGGTTGAACTGGAGAAGGAAGGGCACGGCCGGACACAAGCTCTAACGATAGCGTGCTCTGAAACGCTCGATTTTAATCAACAATTCATCGCCATACCCAAAAGATTCAGCATCACCATACGAGAGATATGGGAGATGCAGGTGAGGTTGGAAAAGCGACATGGCCGTCGCCCCGAATCGATCCTTGAACATCCAAGATTCCGCGCGGGTTATGACTTCTTGCTTTTACGAGAACGATCCGGAGAAATGCCGGGCGGTCTCGGCGAATGGTGGACTCAATACCAAATAGCCGATGAGGCCCAGCGTCGCGGTCTTATTGCAGCAGTCAATGACGGCGAACTAGAGCAGCCAAAACGCTACCCACGGAAAAAATCGAGGCAGCGTGACTAGCCAGATTTTCCTGTCACTGGGCTCAAACCTCAATGATCCTGTCTCCCAGATACAACGAGCTATTAAGACATTAGCTAGCTTGGTCAGCACGATCGAATGCGCACCACTCTATCATTCCAAACCACTCGGCCCGCAAGATCAGCCAGATTTCGTCAATACGGTAGTTTCCGGATATACAGATCTATCTCCAGAGGAGTTACTAATAACTATCAAAGGAATCGAACGGCAACAGTACCGGGTGAAGACCAAACACTGGGGACCAAGGACAATCGACATAGATATCCTTTTTTATGGAAACATCCAAATAAAAACCCCCGACCTCACCATTCCCCATAAAGAGCTTTTTAATCGCCCATTTGTGACAATCCCCCTCCTCGACTTAATCCCCGACGGAATCACGCCAACAGGTGACCAACTCAAACGAAACCGCTACGATTCGACAGGTTTGGTTCGAATCGATACATAGGAAATATACTGTGGTGCAAATTACCCTCAACACGTTGAAAAGACATCGGGCTGAAAACACTAAGTTCAGTGTGGTCACCGCATATGATGCCTGTTTTACACGCATCGCATCGGAGGCCGGCGTCGACGCAATCTTAGTCGGTGATTCGCTCGGCATGGTTCTCCAGGGGCACAAAAGCACACTTCCCGTAACGGTCGCAGATATTGCATACCACACCCAAAGCGTCGCAGCGGCCTCTACGCATTGCCTTATTGTCGCCGACATCCCTTTTATGGCATCAGCAACCACACAAGATGCAGTCGATTCCGCTCGCGAATTGATGCAAGCTGGAGCACATATCGTCAAAGTCGAAGGCGGAAGTAATCTCGCAGACTTAATTAAACTGTATCTAGATCAGGGTGTCGCTACATGCTGTCATCTCGGATTAACGCCACAATTCGTTAATCAATTTGGTGGATATCGCGTCCAAGGCAGAACAGATGAAGCCGCAAAACGACTCATTGATGCAGCAGCCACTCTCGATCAAGCTGGCACAGATGTAATTTTACTTGAATGTGTTCCTAATCATGTCACAGATGCCATCATGAAAGTCACAACAGTGCCAGTAATTGGAATCGGAGCTGGTCCATCAACCACTGGACAGGTACTCGTAATGCATGACCTATTGGGTATCACACCAGGTAAATCGGCTCGGTTCGTCAAGAATTTCATGGAAACTGCTGATTCGATTCAGGACGCATTTAAATTATATGATCAGGCTGTCAAGAATGGCTCTTTCCCCGCTGCGGAGCATTGCTTTGAAAATTGATCAAACACCGATGATTTTTAAAACTGTCGGTAACCTTGTTGAATTCCTCAGTAAGATACGTAGCCAAGGGAAAGCCGTTAGCTTCGTCCCTACAATGGGGAACCTGCATCAAGGACACCTCGATCTAGTTGATAAAGCCGCGGAGCTATCAAATATTGTTATCGTCAGTATTTTTGTGAATCCAATGCAGTTCGGGCCGCATGAAGATTTTGACGCTTACCCAAGAACATTAGAATCAGACTGCAAATCGCTCGCAAATCGCCCTTGTGTTGCAGTGTTCGCGCCGACAGTTCGTGAGATATATCCAGAGGGAGTCAATACTGAAATCGATGTACCAAGCCTAACAACAATTTTATGTGGACATCATCGGCCCGGACATTTCAAAGGTGTTGCCACAGTCGTTGCAAAGCTTTTGAATATCATAAAACCCGATGTCGCAGTCTTTGGAAATAAGGACTACCAACAACTCCAAGTGATAAGAACCATGGTCGCTGATCTACTGATGCCTGTGACCATTGTCGGCGCAGATACCACCCGAGAACCAAGTGGTTTAGCGATGAGTAGCCGAAATATGTATCTCTCTGCCGAGGAAAAAGAAACTGCCTCAATGCTTTATTCAACCCTGACAACTATCAGTGACGAACTACAAAATGGGACGCAAATTAGCGCTACGCTGAAATACGAAAAAGAGCGACTAGCGTCTGCTGGCTTCCTACTGGACTATTTAGAGATCAGGGACGCCGAAGACTTATCAAAATCTTATGTCGAAGCTGACTTTGCTGTCATCTTGGTAGCCGCAAAACTTGGCAGAGCGCGACTGATCGATAACCTTGTCGTCAATTTAAACCGATGAAGCAAAAGGCCTCACAATCTGCAAGGCCTTGTATAAAGTCTAGGAGGATGAGAACACCGTTCTCGAGTTAGATATCTTTCATGGTGAGTTTTATTCGACCGCGTGCGTCAACATCTAGCACCTTGACTTTAACAACGTCACCGACCTTCATATAGTCTTCAACGTTCTCAACACGTTCCTCAGAAATCTGGCTAATATGGACCAAGCCGTCCTTTCCGGGAAGGATATTAACGAACGCACCAAAATCGACGATTCGCTCTACCTTACCCTTATACAAACCACCAATTTCCGCCTCGGCTGTGATTGCTTCGATCATCGAGATTGCTTTTTGGGCTTTTTCTTTAGTCTCTGCATATACACGCACTAAGCCATCATCATCGAGGTCGACTGTCGCGCCAGAGGTTTCACAAATGTTACGGATCGTCGCACCACCTTTACCAATGACTTCACGAATTTTATCTGGATCAATACGGAAACTATAAGTGCGTGGTGCTGTGTCAGCGACCTCGTCACGTGCGCTATCGATCACTTTGTTCATCTCGCCAAGAATGTGTAAACGCGCTTCTTGCGCTTGAGCTAATGCGACTTGCATGATCTCTTCAGTGATACCCTGAATCTTGATGTCCATTTGAAGCGCCGTCACACCATCGGATGAACCAGCAACCTTGAAATCCATGTCTCCAAGATGGTCTTCATCACCTAAAATATCTGTCAAAACGGCATAATCCTCATCTTCTTTTACAAGACCCATCGCGATACCAGCGACAGGTGTACGTAACGGGACGCCCGCATCCATTAGCGCCAACGACGCACCACATACCGATGCCATTGATGAAGAACCATTTGATTCAGTGATCTCACTAACAACACGGATCGTGTATGGGAACGTCTCTTCATCAGGGAGCATCGCGTAGACGCCGCGACGAGCTAAACGGCCATGACCAATTTCACGACGCTTAGGACCAGACATCATGCCGGCCTCGCCCACACAGTAGGGAGGGAAATTATAATGCAGCATAAAGGTGTCTTTTTCGTCACCCATCAGACCGTCAACAAATTGTGCATCGCGTAGTGCCCCGAGAGTCGTCACAACGACTGCCTGCGTTTCACCGCGTGTGAATACAGCTGAGCCGTGTGCGCGCTTTAAAGTACCGACTTCGCAGTTAATGGGACGGACCGTTTTTTGGTCACGACCATCGATACGTGGCAACCCTTGAATTACACGGCTGCGAACGACGCTTTTCTCGACTTTACTAAAGAGCTCACCAACGGCTTCGGCGTTCTCGCCCTCAGCACCACCAAGCGCAGCGATCGCATCCGAGCGAATTTCACCCAATGCGTTATACCGAACCATTTTTTCAGAAATCTGGTACGCATCAACGATACGCGACTGATACTGCTCTTTGAGCTGAGAAAATAGTGCCTCATTAACTGTTGGTGCGTCCCATTCCCACGCGTCTTTACCAAACTTCTTGCCGAAGTCTCCAATCGCGTCAATCGCAACCTGGAACTCCTTGTGCGCGAACATAACAGCGGACAGCATCTGTCCTTCTGTCAGCTCATCTGCCTCAGACTCTACCATCAGTACAGCATCTTTCGTTCCCGCAACCACCATGTCGAGCCGTGATTCAGACAGCTCGTCAAATGATGGATTCAACAAGTACTGGCCATTTTCAGAAAAACCGACACGTGCAACCCCTAGCGGGCCGTTGAATGGGATACCTGAAATTGCTAGCGCAGCTGATGCGCCAAGCATCGCCACGATATCTGAGTCATGTGTTTTAGAAGCCGACATCACCGTCAAAACAACCTGAACTTCGTTCATGAAACCAGCTGGAAACAGTGGACGAATCGGACGGTCGATCAGACGCGAAGTCAGTGTCTCCTTCTCGGTTGGGCGACCTTCTCGCTTGAAGTAGCCTCCAGGAATCTTGCCTGCGGCGTATGTTTTTTCCTGATAGTGAACCGACAGTGGGAAGAAATTCTGGCCGGGCTTTGCATTTTTTGCCCCGACGACTGTCGCGAGAATTTGTGTCTCGCCCATTGATATTAAAACGGCACCTGTTGCCTGACGCGCGACCGATCCTGTCTCCAGCGTGACATCTTGCCCGCCAAACTCAAATTGTACTACTTGCTTTTCCATTATTTCCTACTTCCGATATGCCGGATCTGATCCGGCTAAAATGCGAAAACGGCCCCGAAGGGCCGTTTTCGTTTTGGTCCGATTAACGGCGAAGACCAAGTTCTTTGATCAATGCTGCGTAACGGCCCAGATCCCTCGACTTCAGATAGTCGAGAAGCTTACGACGCTGATTAACCATCCGAATCAAACCGCGACGACTGTGGTGGTCATGAATGTTCTTTTTAAAGTGACTCTGAAGAGCTTCAATATTAGCAGTCAACAGGGCAACCTGAACTTCCGGTGAGCCTGTATCGTTATCGCCACGACCAAACTTCCCAACTATTTCAGCCTTCTTCTCTACTGATAAAGCCATTTTTTACTCCTACGATGGCATGCCCGACCTTATTGGCCAGAATCCGGGCTGCCGCGCATGCCAGCAGCAGCCGGAGATAGCATCCGCTTTGCGCTGATTATCCCGTTAGAATCAACGGACACCAGACCGACAAAAGGACCCCCTGTAAAATAGGCGCGCATAGTATCGCACACATTAACCCCTTTTCCAGAAAGTTTTTGTCCTTTAATAAGAGTTATACATTCATTATCCGTAAACTCGATCCGTGGAAATTGACTCAAGATCGCATCGATAGGTAGCAGCGAAGATTCAAGTGTTGCATAGCCACGCTTTTGCTGTGATTCGATTGTACTCCATGGCTGCGCTTGGTCTAGCGAAAATCCACCCGACAGATCGCGCCGCAACCGACTCAGATGCGCGACGGTTCCAAGCGACTTACCGATCGTTTCAGCGAGGCTCCGTATATATGTGCCTTTGGAGCATCGGACACTGATATCGATCCAACCCTCACCTGCATCAAACCGCACAAGCTTGTTACTCAAGATTTGAATTGCTCGCGGAGGCCGCTCAATTTCCCGGCCCTGACGAGCCCATCTATACAGGGGCTTCCCTCGATATTTGAGCGCCGATACCATTGGAGGTATTTGCATAAGCGAGCCCGTGAGCGAATCCAGCGCAGCCACTATGATATGTTCCGTTAATTCAGGAATTGGCTTGACTAAAATAACATCGCCGTCGGCATCAAGCGTATTGGTCGTAGAACCGAGTTGAACACGCGCGAGATAACCTTTGTTCGCATCGAGGCCGTACTGACTGAACTTAGTAGCCTCTCCAAATACGACAGGCAAAACACCAGTCGCCATAGGGTCAAGCGAACCCGTATGTCCGACCTTTTTTGCATTAGACCATCTCTTCAATCGACTCACCACGCCATTAGAGGTAAGGCCAGAAGGCTTGTCCACAACCAAGATCCCGTTTACATCGCGGCCCTTGTCGCTCTTACCCATTAGCTTTTCTGGTCACTCTTCAATGCTTGATGGATAAGCTCGTTAATTCTTGCCCCGCGCTTTAATGAATCGTCGTAGTGAAATCGTAAATGCGGAACTTTACGGACTCTCAGGCCGCGACCAAGCTCCGTTCGCAAAAATACCGAAGCCTCATTCAGGATTGCGAGACTCTCAACAATCTCCTCATCAACGTCTCCAGGCACTAATACCGTGACATTCACATCGGCATAGGATAAGTCTTTCGATAGTTGAACGAAGTTAACTGTCACCATTCCAATACGAGGATCTTTCAACTCGCGCTGGATAAGCAGAGCAAGATCTCTCTTGATCCGCTCACCTAACCGTTGCGCACGATTAAATTCCGCCGGCATTAGATTTTCCGTGCAACCTCGCGCACATCGAACACCTCAATTTTGTCGCCTGACTTCACATCTGTGTAGTTCTTCACGCCGATACCACACTCAGTACCATTCCGAACTTCGTTAACGTCATCTTTAAATCTGCGAAGAGATTCAAGCTCACCCTCATAAATCACGACGTTATCACGCAGTACACGAATCTTCTTGTTTCGATAAACGATACCTTCAATCACCATACATCCGGCGATTTGACCAAATTTTGGTGAATTGAAGACATCCCTTACTTCGGCTATACCCACAATTTCCTCGCGAAGCTCAGGTGCAAGAAGACCTGACATAGCAGCTTTCACATCATCCACAATGTCATAAATAACGCTGTAGTAGCGGAGCTCAATACCATCACGCTCGATCACCTGACGGGCGCCAGCATCTGCACGCACATTAAAGCCCAGGACAATCGCGCCTGCAGATGACGCAAGTGTCGCATCCGATTCCGTGATTCCACCGACACCTTGAACGACTATGTGCACACGCACTTCATCAGTAGCTAGCTTAAGGAGCGCAGCCGATAATGCTTCTAGTGTGCCTCTTACGTCAGTTTTCAGAACGATGTTGAGGTTCGAAACCTCACCAGCCTCCATATTTGCGAACATTTGATCGAGCTTTTGTGCGTGCTGACGCTTGTGTTCAGCATCACGTGTTCGCTCAGAACGGAATTCTGCTACTTCACGAGCCTTACGTTCATTCTCGAGAACTATGAGTTCATCACCCGCATCCGGGGTTCCGGATAAACCAAGAATCTCAACAGGAATCGACGGGCCAGCCTGCTTGATTTGCTTACCGTTTTCATCAACTAATGCACGCACTTTACCCACCTGCTCACCGGCGAGGATAGCGTCACCAACTTTCAGAAGACCATTTTGTATGAGCATTGTCGCAACAGGACCACGACCTCTGTCTAGACGTGATTCTATAACTATGCCCCGAGCAAAGCCCTCAGGAACAGCCATCAACTCCAACAATTCAGCCTGCAGCAATACTGCTTCAAGAAGCTCATCAATACCTTGGCCAGTATGCGCACTCACTGGAATAAACTGCACATCACCACCCCAATCTTCTGGGATGACTTCTCGGCTCGCCAATTCGGTTTTCACACGATCTGGGTCCGCCTCTTCCTTATCAACTTTATTCACTGCAACAACCATCGGAACACCAGCCGCACGCGCATGCTGAACCGCTTCTTCCGTCTGAGGCATCACGCCATCATCCGCTGCAACCACAAGGATAACGATGTCAGTCACTTGAGCACCACGTGCGCGCATACTTGTAAAGGCCGCGTGACCTGGCGTGTCAATGAAGGTAATCATGCCGTTATCTGTGTTTACGTGATAGGCGCCAATATGCTGAGTGATCCCGCCAGCCTCGCCAGCCGCAACACGTGATTTACGAATCCGATCCAGTAGCGACGTTTTACCATGGTCAACATGGCCCATGACCGTCACGACCGGTGCCCGTGGGACTCGCTCCCCTTTTAGCTCTTGATAGTCGTCAAGTACTGATTGTTCGAGAGCATCATCAGCCACGACCTCAATCTTGTGACCCATCTCTTCGACTACAAGAACTGCAGTATCTTCATCCAACACCTGATTTATCGTAGCCATGACACCCATTTTCATCAAAATCTTAATCAGCTCTCCTGACTTCACGGCCATTTGGCTCGCCAACTCGGCAACGGTGACGGGTCCTGAAATTTTTACTTCACGGATAATTGGCGCCGCAGGCTTCTCAAATTTGTGCGAAGACAATTCTTCGGCTGCCTTACCTGGCTTCCGTTTACCGCGCAATTTAGGTCCACGCTCGTCTTCAACAGAAACGATCTTTCCTCGTTTGTCGTCGCGCTTTCCAGCCGGCTTATTAGAACGACGCGGTTCGTCATCGTCGCTAGGACGGTCGCGACGCATGTGTGGTTCTTTCTTGTGGCGACGACCATCATCTTCTTTTGGTGGTGGAGGCGGTTCTAGGATCACTGGATCAACAACCTCTCCAATAATCTCTTTGGCCGCCGGGGTTATTTCAGAAGCACTCGAACTGGCCTCGGTAGCATTTTCTAATTCTCCAACCTGAGGATCTGCATGCTCATTAACTCCCTCAACTTCACGTGATTTAACTTCGTCAATTTCGCGCTGCTTTTCAGCCTCAGCGGTTAAGTCCCTGTGGACATAGGTACGCTTCTTCCGCACTTCCACGTTAACCGCACCTGCACCAGCCTTAATAGTTGAAGTCGACTTACGACGTAACGTCACCTTGGCTGGTTCGGCAGAGACTCTTGCTTGCCCCGAGCGAATATGTGCAAGTAATTTCTGTTTCTCATTGTCAGTAACGACATCATCAGAGGAAGACTTATCGATTCCCGCTCCGGTCATCTGAGAAAGTAATTGTTCAGTTGTAATGCCAACGAGTGTGGCCAGCTGCTTTACTGTTGTATCAGACAAAACTTACTCCTGCTCGCTAATTTCTTCAGCTGATTCATTAGCGTCATCTGCAAACCAAGGTTCACGAGCTTTCATAATGAGGGCCGCTGCAGCGACTTCATCTACACCCTCAATTTCAGTCAATTCATCAACCGACAATTCTGCCAAGTCTTCCATAGTGCAAACACCACGATCTGCAAGCTGATATGCAAGTCCTGGAGCCATACCTTCCATCGTTAAAAGATCATCCTGCGGCTCACTTGATTTGTCACCAGCAAGCGCAGCTGTTAACAATACGTCACGCGCTCGCGCTCTGAGAGTCTCCACAAGATCTTCATCAAACCCGTCAATCGAAAGCATTTCCTCAACAGGGACGTACGCTACTTCATCAATCGAGGTAAATCCCTCTTCAACCAAAATCCCTGCCAATTCAGCATCCACAGCCATTCGAACCATAAACATGTTGACTAGCTTCTCAGACTCAGCTTCCTGGCGCTCAACGGCTTGTTCTTCGCTCATAACATTGAGCTTCCAATTGGTCAGTTCAGACGCCAAGCGCACGTTCTGCCCACCGCGACCGATCGCCTGAGCAAGGTTGTCACCGGTAACTGCAACATCCATTGAGCGGTTATCTTCATCCATCACTATCGAAGATACCTCCGCAGGCGCCATAGCGTTGATTACAAGTTGCGCAGGATTATCATCCCACAATACGATATCCACACGCTCACCATTGAGTTCATTGGAAACGGCCTGTACGCGGGCACCACGCATACCAACACAGGCACCAACCGGATCGATTCGTCCGTCATTGGTTTTAACAGCAATTTTTGCTCTCATTCCAGGATCCCGAGCCGCACCACGGATTTCGATGGTTTCTTCAGCGATTTCTGGAACTTCAATTTTAAACAACTCAATCAGGAACTCTGGTGATGTACGAGACAAGATCAATTGTGGGCCGCGACCCTCGGTACGAATCTCCTGAAGAATCGCTCGTACACGATCATTCACACGGAAGATTTCTCGACCAATCAAATTCTCACGCGGCAGTAGGGCTTCTGCAACTCCGCCAAGATCAATAATCACAGAATCACGAGTAACTTTTTTCACAGTCCCGTTGATCAAACTGCAGAGACGGTTCTCATATTCTACGACGACTTTTTCGCGCTCGGCCTCGCGTACTTTCTGAACAATGACTTGCTTCGCTGTTTGCGCTTCAATACGACCGAAATCAACAGATTCAACTTCAATCTCATACTCATCCCCAACTTGCAGGCCCATATCGATCTCGGCAGCTTCTTCAGTGGTCAACTCTGAACCCAAAATAGCAAGGTGGTCGTCTGGCACAACGACCCAACGACGAAAAGTGTCATATTCGCCAGTCGCGCGATCAATCGAGACACGAATATCGGCCTCTTCATCTCCATAACGCTTGCGCGTTGCCGTCGCCAATGCATGCTCGATTGCTTCAAATATAATTCCTTTCGGGATCCCCTTTTCATTTGAAAAGAGTTCAACTACCTGAAGGATTTCTTTGTTTCCCATCTTTACTTCTGCCTACTTTTGTGACGTCAGCCACCACCAATTGACCTCGTTCAATATGCTCTGCTGGGAATTCATACTCAGTATCCCCTTGCTGCAAAAGAACTGACGCATTCTCGACTCGAACGATAAAGCCCGAGTAATTTTTTCTTCCTTCAAACGGAACCTTCAACTTGAGCTTCGCCTGATAACCAACGAATCGCTCGAAGTGCTCGAGTCGGTAAAGTGCGCGCTCGATCCCTGGCGAAGACACCTCAAGGGTGTATCGTTCAGGGAGTGGATCTTCTATATCTAGAATACGTGAGACTTGCCTACTAACAGCCTCACAATCATCCACTGTTATTGGCCTATCGGGATGATCAATCACCAACCGTAACGTTGATCGGTTAGCTCTGCCAATTATCTCGATTGCCCATAACTCAAGATCAAGAGAAGTTACACTCGACCCGAGAAGTGTAGTTAATTGCTGCTGCTTTGGTGTCATATCCAACCGCCAAAAACAAAAAAACCCCAAATTGGGGTCATGGCCTGCGTATTCTCTCCTCACGGCACTTGGCGAAACGCAAATTCAGCCAAGGCCCCCTCGTAAAAAGTGGCAATAGTATGACCGAGAGGCATTACTAAATCAATGTCTTCTTATGTACCGTCCTGTCGACAGCACAATGCTCGCCAGTAGGACATAACAAATTGCGAAGTCGCTTATCAGATTTTTCAACGAAAACATTCGGTTCATCAGGCTTCGGATAGGAGCGAAAGGCCCACATTTTGGTGTCCCTCAACAAACGAACTACCCCTACTGGGACGCCAAGCCGAAAAACCTCAAAGCTTCGTCGCCCGAGTCGCTTAATTGTAAGCATAGCGGACTCTCCTTTTCCCCATTCCAACCTAGTTCGAGCTTAAGAAACCAAAGTCATTTTTTCAAACCGGCTTAGTCGAAGATCATTGCGCACCCGCAATAGAGCTGTAGAGCTGTAGAGCTGTAGAGCTGTAGAGCTGTAGAGCTGTAGAGCTGTAGAGCTGTAGAGCTGTAGAGCTGT
>MDTB01171505.1_pt1 | contig 39431 bp, 47 predicted proteins | sample 811161 | NCBI WGS metagenome assembly MDTB01 (sample SAMN05326650, study PRJNA326480) | marine metagenome | isolation source: seawater | place: Mediterranean Sea | collected 2009 | reverse complement strand
CTCAGCAGGGTAAATTTATAGATTTTAACTCAAAAAATATGCTTAAATTTTTATATTATAATCCACTTTTAGGTTTTAAGGTAATGGCAGGGATTCTTTATGAGGCTTTAAAAATAATTTTTAAAGGTGGAAAATATTATGCACGAAAAAAGAAATCAAATGATACAGTTAGTTTTGAAGGTAATTTTTAAATGAATATTTTTAAAACAAATTTAGATAAAACTGTCGAAAAACTATTAGTAAACTTTTTATCTAAAATTCGATATGGAAAATTAACAGTTCAATTTCCTACTGGTAAGGAGAGAGTTTTTATAGGTAAAGAGGAGTATATATCTGCAAATATCAAAATTAATAATTATAATTTTCTAAATTTAATATTTAAAAAAGGTTCTGTAGGTTTTGCAGAAGCTTATATGAATGGTTACTTTTCAAGTCCAGATTTAACCAATTTATTACTACTTTCTCATAAAAATGAGAGCTATTTTTTACAAAGTATAAAAACTAATATTTTTTTTGCAACTTTTGCCAAGCTTAAACATTTTTTAAATAACAATTCAAAATCACAAAGTAGAAAAAATATTAAATACCATTATGATTTAGGAAATAATTTTTACGCAAAGTGGTTAGATAAGACTATGACATATTCTTCAGCTCTTTTTGATAATAAGAATATCAATTTATCAGACGCACAATTTAACAAATATAAAAAAATTGCTGAAACGTTATCATTAGACTCAAATTCTAAAACTTTAGAAATTGGATGTGGATGGGGCGGATTTTCATCATTTGTAGCAAAAAATTATAATTGTTCAGTTGATGCAATAACTATTTCTAAGGAACAATTCGAATATGCATCTCAAAAAATTCAAAAGGAAGGTTTGTCTGAAAAAGTATCAGTTATATTTACGGATTATAGAGATATCAAAAAAAAATATTCAAATATTGTTTCAATTGAAATGTTTGAAGCAGTTGGTAAGAAATACTGGCAAAATTACTTTGATACTATTCGTGATTCTCTCACTGATAGTGGCATGGCTGCACTACAAGTCATAACAATTGATGAAGAGAAGTCTAAAGATTATCAAAACAGACCAGATTTTATTCAACAATATATTTTTCCAGGTGGAATGCTTCCAACTAAAAAGCAATTTGAATATTCAGCAAAACATGTTGGATTAAAATGTATTGAAAATTTAAGCTTCGGTGGTTCTTATGCAAAAACACTAGAAATGTGGAATAAACAATTTCAAAAATCTTGGAACGACTTATCAAAGTTTGGTTTTGATCTTAAATTTAAAAGAATGTGGGAATTTTATTTTTCTTATTGCGAAACAGGTTTTCTAAGCAATTCCACTGATGTATCACATTTTTTAATTAAAAAATAATTAATGAATAAAATTAGAGTATTTTGTACTTTAACTGGTTATCAGTTGACTTGGATGGCTTGTGCATTTGGTGATAGATTTGAACAACCTGCATTAGGTATTTATGTTGGTATAGTGTATTTATGGTTATATTTTTTTTTTAGTAAAAATAGAATTAATCTTATAAAAATTTTATTGTTAATTTCATTACCTGGTTATTTTTTTGATACATTGATGGTTTATTTAAATATTTATCAATTTAATTCATCGTTAATAATCGGATTACTTCCTTCTTGGATGATTTTTCTTTGGTTTAGTTTTTCGACATTATTTGATGAAATATTACTTTTATTTAAAAAACATAAAATTATTGGGACTATTTTAAGTAGTACACTGGGCCCCATTACATATTACCTAGGTGAGTCTATAGGTGTTTTATCTATAAATAATTTATTTTTATTTTTTTTACTAATGATTATTTTTTGGTTTTTTTTAATGTTATACTATTTAGAATTTATTCTAAAAAAGATTAATTTTCAGTAGATTCTTTTTTAGTTCTAGTGCGATTTAGAGTTTTTTCTAACTCTTTATATGTACATAATCCAACATCCATTGGACTTTTAGACTCAAGCACAGCTTCTCTATATGTTCCATTTCTAATTGCATCAACTGTATTTTTTGTTGAACCAGTTAATTTTGCAATTTGCGAACTTGATAGTTCAGTTGGATATCTTTTAATTAGCCATAAAATAGCAAAAGGCTTTTCTTGTCTTAAGGATAATGGAGTATATTTTGTATCTTTTTTTCTAGGTGGTAGCTCATCAATTATGGATGATTTGATTAGTGTTAATTGAGACTCTTCATCTTTTTCACACCTTTCTATTTCATCTTTAGTTAATTGATTATTATCAATAGGATCATATCCTCTCATTCCAACTGCGACATCTCCATCAGCTATTCCCTGAACTTCTAGTTCATGAAGTCCACAAAAATCAGAAATCTGCTTAAAGCTTAGAGCTGTGTTCTCAACAAGCCATATAGCTGTTGCTTTCGGCATTAATGGATATTTCATAGTTCTTTAATTATTTTCCTTATAATATATTTTTTTTATATATATATAAAATAAATAATGAAATGACAGATTTTTTTGAAATTGATGAAAAAAAAACTACTATAAAAACTCTTAATCTAGATGATTTTAGTATTGAAGATTTAAATAAGTACATTAAAGAATTAAATGAAGAAATTTCAAGAGTTAATAAAGAAATAACAAAAAAGGAGTTTCTAAAAAAGCAAGCTGATAAAGTATTTAAATAGTTATTTAGTAACTTTTAATCCCTTAAATCTTTTTTGAAATCTAGCAACTTGACCTTCTTTTTCATTTAAACTTGACTTGCCACCAGTCCAAGCAGGATGTGATTTTGGATCTATGTCTAATTTAAGAGTATCAGACTCTTTACCCCATGTTGATCTTGTCTTAAATGTGGAGCCGTCAGTCATAACAACATTTATTTCATGATAATCAGGGTGAGTATTTTTTTTCATTTTTTTCTTATAGTAAAATAACAATCAAAGTAAAGTAAGTTTTTTTTGTAATTCATTGTGAATATTCTTATTTGATGCAATAATATCTCTTGAATCTACATTCCAAGTTTCACCTTTAATTGTAGATATCATACCACCTGCTTCATTTACCATAAGCACTCCTGAGGAAATATCCCATAAATTAAGATCATTTTCCCAAAATGCATCTAATTTTCCTGCAGCTACATACGCAAGATCTAAACCAGCAGATCCTAATCTTCTTATTCCTGCTGTAGATTTTGATACTTCATCAATCTCAGTTAGATATTCTTTATATATCCTTTTTCCAAATGGAATACCTGTTCCTATTAAACAATCTGATAACTCTTTTCTATCTGATACTCTTAATCTTTTATTATTACACCAAGAACCCTTACCCTTAGATGACCAAAAAAATTCATTTAATATAGGATTGTATATAACCCCATCTGTTATTTGACTATTTTGCATTTTAGAAATTATAATTGATACATGAGGAATGCCATGAATAAAATTTGAAGTTCCATCTATAGGATCAATAACAATTGTATTTTCATCTCCATCAATTTTTCCACTTTCTTCAGTAAGATAAGAGTAAGTAGGATAATAGTATTTTAGTGTTTCTAATAAACTTTTTTCAACTTTAATATCTGCATTAGTTACAAAATCTCCTATTGATTTAGACTGTATTTGTAAATTTTCTAATTCACCAAAATCTCTTGTAAGTATTTTACCTGCTTTTTTTGCTGCTTTCTCAAAAATATTAATTATTGCTGGCTGTATCAATTTTTTGATTTCTCTATGTATGAACTGTTAATTGTACTAATTACAATTTTATCATTTACTTCTATAAACTGTGGAACAGTTGTTTTAATATTTCTTTCCAAAATAGCAGGTTTATATGATGAAGCAGCAGTTTGACCTTTAACTACACCCTCTGTTTCAATAACTTTTAAAGTAATTGTGTCTGGTAAATTTAAACCAACCGGTTTATCCTCATGTAGTTGAATAATAACATTATCATTTTCAATTAGAAATTTGATTTGATTATCTTGAATTATATCTTTCCCCAGTTCAATTTGCTCATAGGTTTCTGCATCCATAAAAATAAAATTTTCATTTTCTTGGTATAAAAACTGACAATTTTTCTCATCAAGTATTGCTCTTTCTACAGATTCAGAAGATCTAAATCTTGTATTCATTTTTGTACCTTCTTTAATTTCCTTAAGTTCAGCTTGTATGTATGCACCACCTTTTCCAGGCTGTGTATGCTGTGTTTTCAATACTCTCCATAATTTATTATTAATTACAAGAATATTGCCAACTTTAATTTCATTTCCATCTATTTTCATATTATTTTTTATTCGTTATTTTTTTAATATTTGATAGCTCTACTACATTAAAATCTGGATTTAATAAAACGTTATTTTTTTTTGCAATTTGATTAATTTTATTTATTATTACTTTATTTGATTTTAGTTTTATATATTCAATTTTTTCTTTAATTAGCATTTGGCTTAGTCCATAATCATAACCACAATCCACATAAAAAAAGATTTTATGATTTTTATGTTTTTTATTAATTAATACAATCATTGTTTTAAGCCAATCAATCCCTAGGCCTTTGATTAAGAAATTCTTAATTAATATAATAGTTGTATTATTTAATTGTTTTCTTTTTTTTATAATATTGTCTAATTGTTTAAATGTTGAAATAGAAAAGCAATTTTTTTTGTCCACTAAATAAATTTTCTTAACCCAATTGCTGTATCAATCATTCTGTTAGAAAAACCCCATTCATTATCATACCAAGATAGAACTCTACAAAATTTGTCTCTAACAACTTGTGTTTGTGTTAAATCAAAAATTGAGCTGCTTCGATTATGGTTAAAATCAATAGATACAAGCGGTAGTTCATTTACTGTTAAAATATTTTTGAGTTTATTGCTCTTTGATGCATTCATTATTAAACTGTTTATTTTTTTAATACTTGTTTTATTTTTACTTACGAAAGTTAAATCAATTAGAGAGACATTTGGTGTAGGTACCCTAATTGCTGTACCGTCTAGTTTGCCTTTTAGATTAGGTAAAACTAAACTTAGTGCTTTTGCTGCTCCTGTTGATGTAGGTATCATAGACTCTGCAGCTGCTCTAGCTCTTCTTAAATCTTTGTGTGTTTGATCAACAGTTTTTTGATCTCCAGTATAACTATGAATAGTAGTCATAAAACCACTTTCTATTCCAATTCCTTTATCCAAAACCATTGCTACTGGAGCTAAACAATTAGTAGTACATGATCCATTAGAAATAATATTATGATTATTCTTTAACAAACTATTGTTAACTCCTTGCACTATTGTTATGTCTGCGTCTACTGCAGGAGCTGAAATAATAACTTTTTTTGCACCTGCTTTTAAATGTGCAGATGCTTGTTGTTTAGAAGTAAAAACACCACTACATTCCAATACAATGTCGACCTTAAGTTCTTTCCAAGGCAAATTATTAGGATCTTTTTCAGAATAAAAATTAATTTGATTTTTTTTTACTTCAAAACCTTTTTTAGTTTTTTTAATATTTGATAATAATGCACCATGTACAGTGTCATATTTTAATAAATGAATACTTGAATCTAAATTACCCAATTCATTTATTGCAACTATTTTTAAGTTTTTGATATTTTGTTCTAAAAAAGCTCTTAAAACTAATTTTCCAATTCTTCCAAAACCATTTATTGCTATTCTCATAAATCTCCTCTTAAATTTTATAAATTTTTTAAAATTTTTTCAATTAAGTTTTCTGAAGTAATTTTAAAATACTTATATAGTTCTTTATATGGCCCACTAGCACCAAATGAAGACATTCCAATAAAATTATCTGAGTTTATATATTTTTCCCAACCATTAACAACTCCAGCTTCAATACCAAAAATAGGCTTATTTCCTAAAATTTTATTCTTATATTGCTCATCATTAAGTTCAAATAACTCAATTGAAGGAACTGAAATAACTCTTATTTTTAAGTTATTATTTTCTTTTAACATTTTAGCTGCATTGAAAGCAATTTCTACTTCAGAACCAGATGCCAAAATTGTTCCTTCGTAGTCTTCATAATTAATAATTACATATGCTCCTTTGCTAACCAAGTTATCACTTCGACTAGTTTGTTGAAGCATAGGTAAATTTTGTCTGGTTAAAATCATGATAGTAGGCCCTTTATTTGTAATGGCTACTTGCCATGCTTCAATTGTTTCAATTATATCACATGGCCTTATGACTTTTAAATTTGGAATTGTTCTTAAAGAAGATAAGTGCTCTACTGGTTGATGAGTAGGGCCATCTTCACCTAATCCAATTGAGTCATGGGTCATAACAAAAATAACAGGTATATTCATTAATGCCGCAAGTCTAATTGAAGGCCTACAATAGTCTGAAAATACTAAAAATGTTCCTCCATATGGTCGTAAACCACCGTGTAATGCCAATCCATTCATAATTGATCCCATAGCGTGTTCTCTGACACCATAATGAATATAATTACCACTAAAATCTGATCTATCGATTATCTTCATATTTTCAGTTTTAGTATTATTTGAACCAGTTAAATCAGCAGAGCCGCCTATGAAATTTTCAATATATTTTGATAATAAATCCAAAGCCATTTCACTTGCTTTTCTCGATGCACAATTAGTTTTTTCATTAAAATGATTTAATTTAAATTTAATAATATCTTCATCTAACAAAGGATTTAAATCATTTGAAAAAAATTTTTTAAAATCTGGAGAATTATCAATATTATTATTTTCTTTTTTCCATTTGTTTTTTTTATTGTTATTTCTTAAATAAAATTCCCTCCACTTCATTAATAATTTTTCAGGAATTTCAAATGGTTTATAGTTCCATCCTAAATTTTTTCTTGTAAGTTCAATTTCATCATCACCTAAAGGTGATCCATGAGATGATGATTTTCCTTCTTTGTTTGGGGATCCATAACCGATCTTTGTTTTACAGGAAATTATAGTAGGCTTGTCATTTTTTTTGGCAATTAAAATTGAGTCATTTATTTCATCAAAATCATGCCCATTAATTTCAATGAAATTCCAGTTATATGATTCAAATCTTTTTTTAATATCCTCTGATGTAGCTAGTTTAGTTGAACCATCAATTGAAATTGAATTATTATCAAAAAACATAATAAGTTTATTTAATTTAAGATGACCTGCTAAACTACATGCTTCGTGGCTTAATCCTTCCATAAGACAGCCATCTCCAGCAAAAACAAATGTATGATGATCAATTAAATTTCCCCCAAAGGTTGATGAAAGTTTTCTTTCTGCAATAGCTAAGCCAACTGAGTTTGCAATACCTTGTGAAAGTGGGCCTGTTGTCGTTTCTATTCCTTGTAACTCTCCATATTCTGGATGACCTGCTGTTGGAGAGTTTAATTGTCTAAAGTTTTTTATGTCTTCAATACTAATATCTTTATATCCAGATAAATACAAACATGCGTAAATAAGCATTGAACCATGACCATTTGAAATTATTAGTCTATCTCTATCTATCCATTTTGGATCATTAGGATCAAATTTTAAATGAGACTGAAATAAAACTGTAGCTATATCAGCCATCCCCATTGGCATACCAGGGTGACCAGAATTAGCTTTTTGCACGGCATCAATTGATAGAAATCTTATACAATTAGACAACTCTTTTAATTCTTTATTATTTTCCTGTTTAGTCAATTTATATCCTAAATTTTTAATTTATTCAGTTTTTATAATAATTTATCATTTCATTACAGTGACATTTTAAAAATTTCAAACTATAAAATAAAAATGGAAAGATTAAGAAAAATAAGTGAACTTAAGTCAAATATTATTGAATTAAGATCTTTATTAGAAGATTTTGTAAATCTTTATGAATCTAAGAATCGAAAAATAAATAATCTTGAAAATGAGTTAATAAAACTTAAATCACAAATTTCTCAATATATAGATGAATTAGATAATTTAATTGAAAAATAAGATGCCAGTATACAAAGCAAAAATATTAAACAAAGAAATTAATTTAAGTTATCAAATAGATCAAAAAGATAAATTAGTTAAAGCTCTAAATACAATTAACGAAAAATTAAAAAAATATGATTATTTAAATGGCAAAATTAGTGACTATCAAATTCTTGCTTTATTAAGTATTGAACTTCAAGATAACATATTTGAGATATTAGAGATGAAAGAAAATGATAATAATATACAAAATAAATTAAAATTTATTCAAAATGAAAATATTAAACTGAATGACACAAATATTGATTTGAATAAAAAAAATCAAAATTTTCAAAATGAAGAAAAATTTATAAATGAGGAAATTAAAGAAATAAAAAATGAATTCAAAGAAATATTAAATCTTATTAAAAAAACATATGATTAGTAATAAAATAAATGAAAAAAATAAATTAAGAAAGGAATGTATAGTATTAAGAAAAAAAATTTATTTAAATATAGGTAATGAATTTAATAAAAGTCTGTTTGATAATTTTTTTAAAGATAAAATTACAAAAAATTTAAATGTAGTTTCTAGTTTTTTTTCAGTAAAAACTGAAATTAGTACAATAAAATTAAATAAATACTTAATTAAAAAAAATAAAATTTTAATATTTCCTGTTATAAATGAAAAAAAAAATTATTTGATATTTCGTCAATATAAAGAAAACGATATATTGAAAGAAGGAAAATTCAAAATAATGGAGCCTCCAAAAAAAAATAAAATTTTGCAACCCGATCTTTTATTTGTACCCTGTTTAGCTTTTGATAATAAAGGATTTAGGCTTGGTTATGGAGGAGGCTATTATGATAAAACTTTTAGTTATTATAACAAAATAAATAAAAAATTTATTGCAATTGGTTTTGCATTTGATGATCAAAAATTAAATGAAATTCCAACAGAAAATTTTGATATCAAGTTAGATTATGTTATTACAGAAAAAAAATTATATAATTTTTCATGAAAATATTATTCTTAGGCGATATTGTAGGCAAGACTGCAAGAGAAAAAATAAAAGCAGAAATATCTAATATAAAAAATAAATATTCACCTGATATAATTATTGCAAATGCAGAGAATGCTACTTCAGGATATGGTTTATCAATTAAGGACTCAAAAGAATTATTCAATTGTGGTGTTGATGTAATTACTTTAGGAAATCATGCATGGGATCAAAGAGAAATGCTTTCTCATATAGAGACATGCCCAAAAATAGTAAGAGCAATTAATTATCCTAAAGACGTCCCTGGAAAAGGTCATTATATATTTGAAACCTCAAAAGGAAAAAAAATTGTTGTAATTCAAGTAATGTTAAGATTATTTATGAATATGAATTTAGATGATCCTTTTGCAGCTATTAAAGAATTTCTTAATAGTGAAAGGCTAGGTAAAACGTGCGATGCAATTGTGATAGACATGCATGGTGAGGCTACTTCTGAAAAAAATGCTTTTGGTCATTATGTTGATGGATTAGTTACAGCAGTTTTAGGAACACATACTCATATTCCTACATCTGATCATAAAATCTTACCTAAGGGCACTGCTTATCACACTGATGTAGGTATGACAGGTGATTATAATTCAGTAATTGGTATGGATATTTCTAATCCAATCCATGGTTTTGTAAGAGGATTTAGAGCAGAAGGTAGATTTAGTCCTTCAAATGGTAAAATTACAATATGTGGCTCATTGATTCAAACTAATGATAATACAGGTTTAGCCGACAGCATTACTGCTATAAAAGAATTTTAAATATTACATATATTCGACATATTTTTTCTATAAATTATTAGATCTTTACTAACATCGAAACAAATATTTATAGATATATTACAAATGGCAGGTCACTCTAAATTTAAGAATATAATGCATCGAAAAGGTGCTCAAGATAAGAAAAGAGCAAAAATTTTCTCAAGACTAGGAAGAGAAATATCAGTTGCAGTTAAAGCTGGTGGCGATGATCCCGAGTCTAATGTTAGATTAAGATCAGCTATATCTTCAGCAAAATCACTAAATATGCCTAAAGATAATATTGATAGAGCTATAAAAAAAGGACTAGGTAACGATCCAGATAGTAATTATGAGGAAGTTCGTTATGAGGGTTATGGACCTGACGGTGTTGCAATAATTGTTGAAGCTTTAACTAATAACAAAAATAGAACAGCAGCTGAAATTCGTTCTACTTTCAGTAAGTATGGAGGTAATCTTGGTGAAACTGGTAGTGTAAGTTTTGGTTTTGATAGGTTAGGTAGTATTAATTTAGATAAGAACTTGGTTGCTGAAGAAGAACTGCTTGAATTTTTAATTGATAATAAAACTGATGATTATGAAATTAATGATAATGAGTATGCTATTTATTGCGAGCAAACTAATCTCCATTATTTGAACGATAAAATTATTAAAAAATATGGTCAAACAAATTATTCAAATTTAATATGGAAAAGTAAAAACAATGTAAATATTAATAAAGAAAGCGCTGATAAACTATTTAAGTTACTAGAAAATTTAGAAGAAAATGATGATGTGCAGGTAGTATCATCAAATTTTGAGGTTGATGAAACCGTAATGTCTTCTTTAACATCATAATGAAAGGAAATTAAAATGCCTGATAAAGCCTGGAAAAAAAGAGAAAGAGATGTGGCCAGTTATTTTAATGGTACAAGAACCCCGCTAAGTGGAGGCAATGGAAAGGTTACTAGAGCTGATGTAATACATGATGATTTATTTATAGAATGTAAATTAAGAGCCAAACACACTGCAATTTCATTATGGGATGATACGGCTAAACTTGCAAAAGATGAGGGAAAGACTCCAGTCATAGCACTTTGTGAAAAAAATAGACCCGGTTTTTGGGTAATGGTTCACAGTAGTGATTTAGAAAAAATAAAAAAATAGAATATGGAAGATATTAGTAAAGTAGATATAGTAAGTGAAGCGCCTGATTTTTCAATGTTTGCATTATTCATGCAAGCTGACTTTGTAGTAAAATCTGTAATAATTATTCTTATAATAGCATCTCTATACTCATGGAATGTAATAGTTTCAAAAATTATTAGGATTAGGCAACTAAAAAAACTTGAAAAGGAATTCGAAGACATTTTTTGGTCAGGTAATTCTTTTGAAGATTTGTATGAGACTTTAAATTTCAATAAAAATGATCCTAAGTCAAAAATTTTTTGTGCAGCAATTTTAGAATGGAAAAAAAGTAAATCTAATATTCAAAATGAAACTTATGATCTAAATTCTCTTAAAGATAGAATGCAAAGATCAATGATGGTTGTATTTAATAAAGAAAGTGAAAATGTAGAGAAAAATTTGACATTTTTAGCTACTGCTGGTTCCACAGCACCTTTTATTGGATTATTTGGGACTGTATGGGGAATAATGAATAGTTTTAAATCGATTGCTATAGCTCAAAATACTAACTTAGCTGTTGTTGCTCCTGGAATAGCTGAGGCATTATTTGCAACAGCTCTTGGTTTGTTTGTAGCTATACCTGCAGTTGTTGCGTACAATAAAATTTCAAATGATATTTCAAAGTATTTTATATCTTTAGAGACTTTTATGGATGAGTTTACAACAATATTTTTTAGACAACTGGAAAAAAAATAAATTGATACATTTAAATAATTCTCGGAAAAGCAGAAGAAGATACACTCAAATGAGTGAAATTAATGTTACACCCTTTGTTGATGTAATGCTTGTTTTACTTATTGTTTTTATGGTTACTGCTCCTCTTTTAACAGTAGGAATACCAGTTGACCTTCCTAAGGTCAAAGCAACTGCTTTAACCGATCAAAAAGACCCAATAGAAATAACAGTAAATCTTGAAGGTGAGGTTTACATTGGCGAGTCTTTGGTAGAGGTTGAAAATTTAATTCCTAGAATTAATGCAATAACTGAGCTTAATACTGAAGCAAGAATTTATATAAGGGGTGACAGAGTGGTAGCTTATGGCAGGGTAATGGAAATTATGTCTATAATAAACTCCGCAGGTTATATAAAAGTTGCATTAATTACTCAAAATTCAAAATAACAAATGGAAAGAATTGATTATAATTCTTTAAAATTTTTTGAATTTTTAGATAAATTAAGTCCGCAAAATTATGGAATATTATTTTCTTTTTTCTTACATCTAATTATTTTATTAACGGCATTAGGCTTACCTAATTTTTTTACTCCTAAGGACGTTTATGTTCCAAATATTATTCCTATTGAGATATTAAATATTTCGGAAACAACAAATATTGATAAATCTGAAAAGGATAATGATATTAATAAAGAAACTTTTACAAAACAAAAAAAATTTAATTCTTCAGATAATTTAGAAATCCAAAAACAATATGAAGTTTCACAAAATGTAAAAACTATTGAAGATAATAATCAACCTACAATTGAAGTTAAGGAAAAAACAAATGTAAAAGTTGAAGAAAAAAAAATTATTGAAATGAAACAAAAAGAAAATTTTGAAACTAAAACAAAAATGGAGACAATAAAATCTAACGAAATTAAACCAAAACTTAAACCCAAATTAAATAAACCAGATCCAACTCTAAATACATCTGATCTTCAAATTGAACCAAAGCAAATAAAAGAAGCCAAAGTAAATAATATGAAGGTTACTACCAAGCCTAAATCTAAACCAGAAGAGGATTTTAGCATTGCTTCAATGTTAAAAGATTTAAGAAATGAAAAAACAAATAATGTAATTAAAGAAGAGTTAGCTGAAGAGAATTCAAAAATAACTGGTGAAAATAATCAAAATGAAAATATGAATTTATCTATTACAGAAATAGACTTATTACGTCAGCAGCTTTCTTCTTGTTGGAATGCTCCAGCTGGAGCAGTGATAAATGTAGGAGATAAAGTAACAATATCAGCAAAAATTCAGGAAAATATGAAAGTTTTTGAAAACTCTGTTCGTATTGTTGACACAAATATATCTAAAAGTAATCCTTTTTATGGACCAATAACAGATAGTGCTATGCGAACACTTTTAAACCCTGAATGTACACCTTTAAAATTACCTAAAGATAAATATAATTTATGGAAAAATCTTACAATTACTTTTGATTACAGTATTATGAAAGGTTATTAATGATAAAGTTAACTTTAGCTATTTTTTTTGTCTTAATTAATTTTCAAGTTTATTCTTTAGAGGTTACTTTAACTCAAGGAAGTATTAAGCCAACTCCCATAGCTATAACAAATTTTTTCTCAAAAAATACAAAACTAGATAAAGTTGGTAAAAATATTGCTAATGTCATATCAGATAATCTTGAAAGATCAGGATTATTTTTACCTTTAGACAAAAAATCTTTTATTCAAGACAATGAATCATTAGCTGATAGACCTCGATTTGAAGATTGGAAAGTGATTAAAGCACAACACTTAGTAGCTGGTAAAATTTCTGAGTCTAATGGAAAAATTTCTGTTGAATTTAGATTATATGATGTTTTCCAACAAAAGCAAATAGTAGGAAAAAAATATGAAACAAATGAAAAGAATTGGAGAAGAGTATCTCATATCGTTTCAGATTCTATTTTTAAAAATATAACAGGTGAAGGTGGATATTTTGATACACGTATTGTATATGTTGCTGAAACTGGTCCAAAGGATAATAAACAAAAGAGATTAGCAATTATGGATCAAGACCAGGCTAATCATAGATTTCTAACTGATGGCTCTTATTTAGTACTTACGCCTAGATTTTCTCCTAACTCTCAAAAAATAACTTATATGTCATACATTAATCGAAATAGTCCTAGAGTATATATTTTTGACATAGAATCAGGAAAGCAAGAAATCGTTGGAGAATTTCCAGGCATGACCTTTGCTCCTCGTTTTTCTCCTGATGGTTCAAAAATAGTAATGTCTTATACAGATCCAAATATTGGAAATTCAGAAATTTATATTCTTGATTTAAAAACTAGAATTTCAAAACGAATAACTGATAATTCATCAATAGATGTATCAGCTAGCTTTTCTCCAGATGGAAAAAAATTAGTCTTTAATTCTGATAGAAGTGGAAGAAGACATTTATATATAACTGATACAAATGGTGATAATGCTAGAAGAATTAGTAGGGAAGGTGGAAGTTATTATACTCCAGTATGGTCTCCAAGAGGCGATATGATTGCCTTTACCAAACAAGAGGGTGGACAATTTTATATAGGTGTAATGGAAAATGATGGTTCTAACGAAAGAATGATTGCTAAATCCTTTCATGTTGAAGGACCAACATGGGCGCCAAATGGAAGATTTTTAATGTATTTTAAGGAAGAAAGAACAGCTGAGGACGGATCAGGAGGTGAATCTAGCTTATATTCTATAGATTTGACAGGATTCAATGAAAGAAAAGTAATCACGCCACTGGGTGGCTCAGATCCAGCCTGGTCCCCTTTAATGCATTAATTGAACTAATTAGATAAAAAATTATATGAAAAATTTTAAAAAATGTTAAGAATTCATTATAATTTACGTACCTAAAAGTATTAAGGGAGCAAGTTTTATATGTTTTACAAGTTTTTAATTTCAATTTTTTTAGTTTTATTTGTTGCAGCTTGTGCAACAAAACCAAAAGACTCTTCTGATGCAAGTGGATCGGGAGCATCAAGTTCTGATTCATCTGTAGATGGGGGCTCAATATCTGAGACTGCTGGTAGCGGTATAGTTTCTGGTTCTCAAGAGGATTTGATTGTTAATGTAGGAGACAGGGTTTTCTTTGGCTATGATAGTTCTGATTTAGACTCTGATGCACTAGAATTACTTCAAGATCAAGTTGCTTGGTTAAAGCAAAACAGTAATGTTTCAGTTACAATAGAAGGTCATTGTGACGAAAGAGGAACAAGAGAATATAATTTAGCTTTAGGAGAAAAAAGAGCACAGGCTGTTAAAAATTATTTAATAGGACTGGGTATTAATCCAGATAGAGTATCTACAATAAGTTATGGAAAAGAAAGACCAGCTGTGGTTGGTTCTAATGACGGTGCATGGGCACAGAATAGAAGATCAGTTACTCTAGTTAACTAATTTTATATCCTTAATACTTCGGCGCTATTTTTATAAATAGCGCCACATTTATAGCTCATTTTTATAATATTAATTATTTATGATAAAAATTATATCAATTTTATTTTTTTTATTTTTTTCATCAAACGTTTATTCAAATGAAAATTTATTAACTATACAACAACAACTCGAAAGATTACAAAGAGAGGTTTCTGATATATCAAAGTCAGTTTTTTCTGATTCTAATAAAATTAATAATGATGTTGATATGGAAGCCGCTTCAAATTTATCTGCTATAGATATGAGATTATATGACCTTGAAAAAGATGTTAAAAATTTAAATTTAAATCTAGAAGAAATTTTTTTTCAGATTGATGACTTAATAAAAAAAATAGATAGTTATGAAAATACTATAAATCAGCTAGAGACAAAGTTTAATGGTATTCAAAATCTAGTTCAAGACTCAAGTTCTAAAAAAATATTAAATGAAAGCAGTAATGATCAAAAAAATAAAAATATGAGTTCTACTGAAGAAAATTCTTTGGGAGAATTAAAAATTACTAAATTAAATGAGCAGCCAAATACATCAATTGAAAAAAATGATGATAAAGATAATAGTAATCAAGATGAGATATCGGCAGAAGATCAATTTCAGTTAGCATTTGATAACATTCGTAATAAAAAATGGAATGAAGCAAAATCTTCTTTATCTCAATTTATTATTGAAAATCCAGAAAATCAATTATCTGGGTCAGCACATTATTGGTTAGGTGAGCTTCATATTTTAGAAAAAGAATATCGAGATGCAGCTCTAATTTTTGCAGAAGGTTATCAACGGTTTCCAAATAGTGTTAAGGCACCTGATATGTTATATAAACTTTCTTTATCTCTTTTTGAAGTTAATAAAAATAAAGAAGGCTGTAATACAATTCAAAAATTTATCGACGACTATCCAAAAAATAAACTTATAAATAAATCAAAAAAAATAATTCTAGATAATTCTTGTTCAGTAATTAATGAATGAAATTAAACATATTAAATTTTAATAATTATTTAAATAAAAATTATTTATTTGAAAATAACCCTTCTATTTGTGTTGCTGTATCTGGTGGACCAGATAGCATGGCATTAGTTTTATTATTAAAGCATTGGATTAGATTAAAGAGAGGAAAACTTATTGGATTAATTGTTGATCATAGAATGAGATATAATTCTTTACAAGAAGCTAAAAGTACATTTCAATATTTAAAAAAATTAAATGTGGAATCAAAAATTTTAAGAGTAAATATATCAAAAGTAAAAAAAAATAATATGAACGAAGCAAGAATAAATAGATATGAATTGTTAACAAATTTTTGTAAAAAAAATAATATTCTTCATCTTTTTTTTGGACATCATAAAAATGATAATCTTGAGACATTTTTAAATAGAAAAATAGCAGGAAGTGATTTTGAAGGTTTGCAATCTATAAGTGCAAATATTATTTATAATAATATAAATATTATTCGTCCTTTGTTAAAATATTCAAAGAAACAAATATTGGAATATAATATTAAAAATAAGATCGATTATATTATAGATCCTTCAAATATTAATTTGAATTTTACACGTCCTGCAATTAGAAATTATTTAGAAAATGCAAATAAAAATTTCATAAATAATATTGAAAATGATTTTAAAATTATTAATAAATATTACTCACCTTATAAGTTTATGATATCAGAAGTCTTAATTAAAAATCTTGTAATTGTGAAACCAAATTTAATTAAAATTGATTATTATAAATTTAAAAAATACAATAATTTGATTTCAGAAAAAATAATAAAAAAAATATACTCATTTGTATGTAAAAATAGTTCTCACTTGAGATCAAGTAAAATAAAAATATTAGTTGATCATATAAAAAAAGACAATTTAAGAAATTACAATTTAAAAGGTATGGTAGCTAAAAGAGATCAAAATTTTCTTACTTTTTCTAAATAATTTAGGTAATTTACTATAAAAGTATTGTGTTTTTTTAATTAATTCCTATGTAATATATATTAATGAAAAATATCAGTAAAAATGTTGTTTTATGGCTAATTATAGGTTTGCTATTAATTGTATTATTCAATTTGTTTCAAGGATCATCTACAAATAGAAATAGTTCAAAAATTTCATTCACTGATTTTATTGCTGCAACTGAATCTGGTAATGTAAGCGAAGTTAACATCAGTGGTAATAATCTTACTGGGTTTTTTGATGATGGAAGATCATTTAATACATATGCGCCAAACTATCCAAATTTAGTTGATAAATTAAATAAATATGGAGTTAAAATAACTGCAGAACCATCTGAAAGATCAATGCATCCTTTATTAAGTGTTTTATTATCATGGTTTCCAATGTTATTATTAATAGGAGTCTGGATCTTCTTTATGCGTCAAATGCAATCTGGAGGCGGTAAAGCAATGGGGTTTGGAAAATCCAAAGCTAAACTTTTAAATGAAGCAGTAGGTAAAATAACTTTTGATGATGTTGCTGGTATTGATGAAGCAAAGCAAGAATTAGAGGAAGTTGTTGAGTTTCTAAAAGATCCTCAAAAATTTTCTAGATTAGGTGGAAAAATACCTCGAGGAGCACTCCTAGTTGGCCCTCCTGGAACAGGTAAAACTTTATTAGCAAGAGCAATAGCAGGTGAGGCTAATGTTCCTTTCTTTTCAATTTCTGGTTCTGATTTTGTTGAAATGTTTGTTGGTGTTGGGGCAAGTAGAGTTCGAGATATGTTTGATCAGGGCAAAAAGAATGCCCCGTGTATAGTTTTTATTGATGAAATAGATGCAGTAGGTAGACATCGTGGTGCAGGATTGGGAGGTGGTAATGATGAGAGAGAGCAAACACTTAATCAATTATTAGTTGAGATGGATGGTTTTGAAGCTAATGCTGGTGTTATAATAATTGCAGCAACCAATAGACCTGATGTTCTAGATCCAGCTTTATTAAGACCTGGAAGATTTGATAGACAAATAACAGTTTCAAATCCAGATGTAATGGGTAGAGATAAAATTCTCAAAGTACATATTAAAAAAATTAAAGTTTCACCAAAGTTTGATTCCAAAATTATTGCAAGAGGAACTCCTGGTTTTTCTGGAGCAGATCTTGCAAATTTAGTTAACGAAGCTGCATTATTAGCTGCTAGAAAAAATAAAAGAATGGTTACTCTAGAAGATTTTGAAAATGCCAAAGATAAAGTAATGATGGGGGCTGAAAAGAGATCAATGGTTATGTCAGAAGATGAAAAAAAACTCACTGCATATCATGAAGCTGGACATGCTGTAGCAACCTTACACTCACCTGCATCAGATCCCATACACAAAGCAACAATTATACCTAGAGGAAGAGCACTTGGAATGGTTATGAGGCTTCCTGAAAAAGATCAACTTTCTATGAGAATAGATCAAATGAAAGCTCATCTTTTAATTGCTACTGGAGGCAGAATTGCAGAAGAAATGATTTTTGGAAAAGATAAAATTACTAACGGTGCTGCCAGTGATATACAAATGGTTACTAACCTTGCAAAAAAAATGATTACTGAGTGGGGTATGAGTGAAAAATTAGGCAGGTTAAGATATAACAACGATAGTCAAGAGGTTTTTCTGGGACATTCTGTTGCTCAATCAAAAAATTTGTCTGATTCAACTGCAAAACTAATTGATGAAGAGGTTAGATTTTTGGCAGAGGAAGCTGAAAAAAACTGTAAAAAAATTCTTCAGGATAATATTGAAGAACTTCATATAGTAGCTAAAGGTCTGCTTGAATATGAAACTCTTTCTGGAGATGAGATAAAAGATCTAATTAAAGGCATAAAGCCATCGAGAGATGAATTTGACAATGATATGGACATACCTCATAAAACATCTCCTTCTGTTCCTAAAACTGGTGGTTCTGCTACTGCACCAGCAAACTAAATTTTAAAATACTTCACTTCTTTAATTTTTTTTAATAAAAGACACAAATGTCTAAAATATTTGGCACTGATGGAATTAGGTGCTTAGTAAACGAGGAACCTTTATCAGCTGAAACTTGTTTAAAGATTTCAAAAACTGTTGCTTATATATTACGAAATAAAGGTAATAAAAATAGTAGAGTAGTTGTTTGTAAAGATACAAGGCTTTCAGGTTATTTATATGAGCCTCTTGTTACTGCAGGTTTTATTTCAATGGGCATGGAAGTTATATTAGTAGGTCCTTTACCCACACCAGCAGTTCCATTGCTTATTAAAACTCTTAGAGCAGATATTGGTGTAATGATAACAGCTTCACATAATACATATGAATACAATGGCTTAAAATTTTTTGATAAAAATGGTATAAAATTAAATTCTAAAATAGAAAAAAAAGTTGAAGATATTATTTTGAATAAAAAAAAATATAATATTATCATAAATAAATCATATGTTTCGGGTAAGGCTAAAAGACTTGAAGATGCCTCAGGACGTTATTCTGAATTTTTAAAAAGTACTTTACTAAAAAAGACAAATTTTAAACAATTAAAGATAGTTTTAGATTGTGCTAATGGTGCTACATACAATATAGCTCCTAATTTATTATGGGAATTAGGACATAATGTTATAACAATTAATGATCAGCCTAATGGAATAAACATAAACAAAGATTGTGGAGCTGTTGATACAAAAATGCTGTCACATCATGTTGTTAAAAATAAAGCTGACATAGGTTTCGCTTTTGACGGAGATGGCGATAGAATCATAGTAATAGATGAAAAAGGAAAAGAGATTGATGGTGATAAAATAATAGCTTTGTTTTGCAAACATTTTGTAAATTCATCTAAAAAATCTAGTAAATTTGATGTAATAATTACAATTATGTCAAACATGGGATTAGAAAATTATTTAAAGAAGAATTTAAAGTTAAAAATAAAGCGTACTGATGTCGGAGATATTAATGTTATAAATGAAATGAAAAAAAATAAATCAACATTAGGTGGTGAACAATCAGGCCATATAATCTTTTCTAGTTTTTCAAATACCGGAGATGGTATTCTTGCTGCTCTTAAAATTCTAGAAATAATCAATTTATCTAAAAATAAAACAAGTAAGCTATTTGATCTTTACAAGGATTTTAAACAGGAAAAAATTAATCTCAAGTACAAATCAAAAAATAAAAACTTAATTAATACAATCAAAAAAATTACCACAAATAAGTCTTTTAATAATGAAAAAATTAGATCTCTAGTTAGATTTTCAGGTACTGAGCCTCTAGTTAGAATATTAGTTGAAAGTAATAACAAAAATTTAGTAAAATTAAGTTCACTTAAAATTAAGAAATTGATAAGGGAGCATCTTGGTTAAAAATTTTTTAGTACCACCAGGATTCAAAGATAATCTTAACTTTGATAGTTTTGTAGAACATCAATATAAAAATATTATAGTAGAATATTTTAGATCTAATGGTTTTAATTTAATAAAAACACCCCTGATAGAATATACAAATAATTTAAGTAAAAATAGTTTTTCTATAAAGACAAAAACAAAAAAAGAAAAAATTAGTATTAGGGATGATATAACTCCTCAAATAATTAGAATAGCCTCTTCTAGACTTGTTAATAAAAAAAGACCTTTAAAAATATGCTATTATGGAGAGGTTGTAAGAAAAAAAGGAACTATTTTAAGACCTGAAAGACAATTTCAGCAAGTAGGAGCAGAAATAATAGGCTCAGAAAGTTTTAAAGCTGATGTTGAAATTATAAATTTAGCTTATGAAACGTTAAAAAAAATTGGAGTTAAGAATATTGTAATCGAAATATCATTGCCTTCTATTTTAAATAAATTGATTAATAAAATTAGAAACCATAACGCAAAAAAGTCTTTAATAAAATATATTCAATTAAGAGATTTAAAAAGTAGCCTCAGTATATTAAGCAATAAAAATCAAGAAATTGAATTAAAGAATTTGTATCAATGTTCTGGACCAATTAAAATTAAAGAAAATAAGATAAAAGAATTAGCTAAATATAAAGAACATCAAAATGATATAAAAAGATTAATTAAAATTACTAATTTAATCAAATTATCTAAAGAAGATTCAATAAATATAGATTTATTTGAATTGCAAAATGATAATTATTATACTGGCTTAAAATTTACTTTTTTTGCCAAAAATGTAAGGGGAGAAATAGCAAAAGGTGGAAGGTATATTCTAAATTATATTAATAACTCAGAGACAGCTATTGGATATACTTGTTTTATGGATACTGTAATAAGAGCTTCATCTTTTGAAAATAAAAATAAAAAAATATTAATTCCCTTTAATACTACAAATAAAATTAAATCATCATTAATAAAAAAAGGTTATTGTATTTTTACTTCTTTTGACGATACAGCTAATTTTCAAAATCAAACAAAAGCTTTTGGTTTTAATTACTATTTAAATAATAATAAGGTTAAAAAAATATAATGTTTTATACTGTTATTGGCACACAATGGGGTGACGAAGGTAAGGGAAAAATTGTTGATTGGTTATCCTCGAAAGCTGATTTAATTGTAAGATACCAAGGTGGAAATAATGCTGGTCATACGATCAAAGTTAATAAAAAAGTTTATAAATTAAATCTATTACCTTCTGGTATTATAAGTAATAAAAAATGTGCAATAGGAAATGGTGTAGTTTTAGATCCTTGGTCACTAATTGATGAAATAAAAAGTTTAGAAAAACAAAATATAAAAATTAATAATGAAAATCTTTTAATTGCAGACAATATTTGTCTTATTCTACCATTACATAGAATTTTAGATGAAATTAATGAAATCTCAAGAGGTATTCAAGAATTAGGAACAACAAAAAAAGGTATTGGACCAGCGTATGAAGATAAAGTTGGAAGAAGAGCAATAAGATTATGTGATTTAAAATATCCCAAATTACTTAAAAAAAAAATAAATGATTTGTATAAATTTCATTATGAAAAAATATCCTCAGCAAAAAAAAATATTAATATTGATGAAATATATACTGAATTATTATCAATGTCTTATTATCTAAATAGTTTTAGTGTACCCCTTTGGAAAATTATAAATGAATATGGTTTGAAGAACAAAACTATAGTTTTTGAAGGCGCTCAAGGATCTATGCTTGATATTGATTTTGGAACTTATCCATTTGTAACTTCTTCTAATACAATTTCGGGACAGATTTTTTCAGGAACAGGTTTTAGTACAAGAAAAAATCATAAAATATTTGGTATAACTAAAGCTTATACTACTAGAGTTGGATCAGGTCCATTTCCTACTGAATTATTTGATAAAATAGGTGATCATTTAGGTGAAAAAGGAAAAGAATTTGGAACAGTTACTAAAAGAAAAAGAAGATGTGGATGGATTGATTGCGTTCTTCTAAAACAGGCAATAACTTTAAATGGTATTACAAATATTGTTTTAACAAAATTAGATGTTTTGGATGAGTTAAAAACAATAAATGTTTGTATTGGTTATAAAATTGAAAATAATCATTATGATTATTTACCAAGCGAGGAGTATCTTTTTGATAAAGTTGTTCCAATATACAAAAAATTTGATGGTTGGATGATTTCAACCGCTGGAATAAATAATATTAATAATTTGCCAGATAATGCCAAAAAATATATAAATTTTCTTGAGCAAATAACTAATTCAAAAATTTCTATAATATCAACTGGGCCAGAGAGAAAAGAAACAATAGATGTAGAAGATATACTATTGAATATTTAAAATTTCTTTTTTTATTTTTTCAATTGCTTTTTCTTCAATCTGTCTTACTCTTTCTCTACTAATATTATATTTTTTACTAAGCTCTTCAAGCTTTACAGGTTTATCTTTCAATTTTCTAGATTTAATAATTTCTTTTTCTCTTTCATTCAAAACCTTTAGAGCATTTGTAAACAATTTTCTTCTATAATCTAATTCATTTTTATTTTCGAAAACTACATCCTGAGTATCTTTTTTATCTTCAATAAAATCTTGCCACTCAGCATCATATTCCTCACCAAATTTTACATTTAATGATTGATCACCTGAAAAAAGCCTATTATCCATATCAATAACTTCACCTTCTTTTACATCAAGTTTTGTTGCAATTTCTCTGACATTTTCTGGAGAGAGATTCCCAGAGTCAATAGATTCTAATTGGTTTTTCATTTTTCTTAAATTAAAAAATAATTTTTTTTGTGCAGATGTAGTTCCTATTTTAACTAAAGACCAACTATGCAATACATATTCCTGAATTTGAGCTCTTATCCACCACATAGCATAGGTTGCAAGTCTAAAACCTTTTTCAGGATCAAACCTTTTTACTGCTTGCATAATTCCTACATTTCCTTCCGATATTAAGTCAGTAATTGGAAGTCCATAACCTTTATATCCCATAGCAATTTTAGCTACCAATCTTAGATGACTAGTTACTAATTTGTGAGCAGCTTCAGAGTCACCATGTTCCCGATATCTTCTAGCAAGCATGTACTCTTCATCGGCAGTTAACATTGGAAATTTTTTTATTTCCTGTAAATAAAAAGCTAAATTTCCTTCACTTGATAAAATAGGTAAATTCATGAGTTGCCTATAACATAAATAGAAAAAAATTTAATATTTTACCAATAAATCCAATATATTCTTAAAATCTTCTGGTAAATCAACATCAAAATTCATTCTTTTTTTTAGTGAAGGATGATCAAAGCCAAGATGATGTGCATGTAATGCCTGTCTTTTAAAATTTTTTAATATCATAAACTTGTTAAATGTTTTTTTGTCTTTGCCAAATTGATTTATTTTACTTTTCCCATAGATTTTATCACCAATAATAGGTGAATTTATAGATGTTAAATGTAATCTTATTTGGTGTGTTCTGCCTGTAAATAATTCACACTCAACTATACTTGCTATACCAAAAGTTTTTTCTAATTTTATATTTGTTTTAGAAAATTTACCAAATCCTTTTTTATTTAAGCTCATTTTTTTTCTATTTTTTTTATTTCTTTCAATATAACCTTCTATCTTTTGATTGTCTGGAGCTCCCCATACTATCGCTTTATATTTTCTAGATATAGAATGATCTTTAAATTGTTTTGCAAGGTTGATATGAATTTTATTTTTTTTGGCAATTACAACAATTCCACTAGTATCTTTATCTAATCTATGCACAATTCCAGGTCTTGGACTATCGTCCAAATTACTGAGATTATTATTTGTATAATGTATAAGAGCATTTACAAGTGTACCATTTTCATTTCCTGGAGCAGGATGCATTACTAAATTTGGAGGTTTATTAATGACAATTAGATCTTCATCTTCATAGATTATATTTAAATTAATATTTTCTGGTTCATGTTTTTCTTCAATTTTAATAATAACATTTATTAAAAAATTTTCATTTTCTTTAGTTATATAAGATGGATCTTTAAACTCCTTACCATCTTTAAAAACATTACCGTTTAAAATTAAGGTTTTAATTTGTGTTCTAGAATAACCATCTAAACTTGAAACAAGTACTTTATCTAATCTTTGCGAACTTAACTGTTTATTTATGTTTAATTTAACATTATAAAAATCACTCATGTCTCAAAGAATTCTTAAATATATAGTATTTATTTTAGCTTTTTTAATTTTTCTATGTTTTCTTATTCTTTTATATGGATTGTATATAAAAATTGGAAAAAAACAAAGCAATTTAAAAACAAATAATATTTATTATAACTTAAACTTAGAAGAAGGTCATGAAATTAAAGATATTGATTTGATTGATGATAATAGAATTTTATTTACAGTAAAAAATAATGATAAAATTTATGCTTTAATATATGATATAAATAATAAAGATGTTGTAAAAATAGATAACAAAAATGACTAAAGATAAGAATAATTTTGAAAGTAATTTAAAAAAACTAGAAGATATTGTTGATCAATTAGAAAATGGAGAAGTTGATCTTGAGGAGTCTGTAAAACTTTATGAAGAGGGAATGAAATTAAAAAAAGCTTGCGAAGAAAAGTTAAAAAGTATTGAAAGTCAGATAAAAAAAATAAAACAAGATAATAATAAAATTTCAAAAGAAGATTTTAAATAATATTCAATAATTTGAGTAAAGTAAAAAAAATAAGATTAGATCAATTATTAGTTAATAAAAGATTAGCTGAGTCTAAGAGTAAAGCACAGTCAATGATAATGGCTGGTCAAGTTTTGGTAGATAATAAAATAATAACTAAAAGTGGTAATAGTTTTAATATTAATATAAAAATAAATGTTAAGCAGCTTCATCCTCAATGGGTATCTAGAGGTTCCTTAAAATTATTAAAGGCAATAGAGTATTTTGATATTGAAATTAAAAATAAAACTTGTTTAGATATTGGTGCATCTACTGGTGGCTTTACACATGTACTTTTAAAAAATAGAGCAAAAAAAATTTTTTCTGTAGATGTTGGTACAAATCAGCTTCATGAAAAGTTAAGAAAAGAAAAGAAAATTTTAAGCATTGAAAATTTTAATGCTAAATATTTAGATCAAAAAATTATTGGAGAAAAAATAGATTTAATTGTTTGTGATGTAAGTTTTATAAGTTTAAAGAAAGTAATCTTCCCAAGTTTAAAACTTATAAAAAAAAATGCAGAAATTATTGCTTTAATTAAGCCTCAATTTGAAACTGAAAAAAAAAATTTAATTAAAGGAGTTGTAAAAGATAAATCAGTACATGAAGAGGTTTGTAATAATATAAAAAACTGGTTTATGCAAAAATGTGAATCTGATGTTATCGGTATAATTCAAAGTCCTTTAAACGGTCCTAAAGGGAATGTTGAATTTCTTATTTATTGTCGTTTAAAGAAATCTTAGACAATGATCAGCAATTGTTGTGGCCACCATGGCTTCACCTACGGGAACCGCTCTAATACCAACGCAAGGATCATGTCGACCCTTAGTTGAAATTGTTGTTTCTTTAAATTTGGTATTAATTGTTTTTTTAGTTGAAAGTATAGAACTTGTAGGCTTTACAACAAATCTTGATATAAGTTCTTGTCCAGTTGTTATGCCACCAAGAACTCCACCATTATTATTTGATAGAAATATGGCCTTCTTGTTCTTAATTTTCATTTCATCAACATTAGAAATGCCACTTTCATAAACACTATTAAATCCATTACCTATCTCAACTCCTTTTACGGCATTAATTGACATAAGGCCTTTTGCTATATCAGAGTCTATTTTTTCATATACTGGTTCTCCTAATCCAGCAGGCAACCCTTTAACTCTTATTTCAATTATTGCTCCTAAAGATGAGCCCATTTTTCTTGCTGTAATAATTTCTTTTTCCCATATACTAATAATTTTTTTATCTGGACTCCAAAAATTGTTTTTCATAATAAATTTATCATTCCAATTATTATAATCAATTTTGTAATTTCCAATTTGAACTAATGCACCAGTAATAATTACTTTATTTTTAATTTTTTTTTCAATTACTTTTCTTGCTACCGCACCAGCAGCAACACGCATAGCTGTTTCTCTAGCGCTTGAACGTCCACCACCTCTGTAATCTCTAATTCCATATTTTTTCCAATAAGTATAATCAGCATGTCCAGGTCTAAATTTATTTTTAATATTAGAATAATCTTTTGTTTTTTGATCTTGATTATAAATTATAAGAGAAATAGGATGACCAGTTGTCTTACCTTCAAAAGTACCAGAAAGTATTTCTACAATATCCTTTTCTTTTCTCTGAGTTGTAAATTTTGATTGGCCAGGTTTTCTTTTATCTAAATATGGCTGAATATCTTTTTCATTTAAAAGAATATTTGAAGGCACCCCATCAATTACACAACCAATAGCTTTACCATGACTCTCTCCCCAAGTTGTAAAACTAAAAATTTTTCCTATAGAGTTTGATGTCATTTTTTTGAATTAGTAAATTCTCCAAGTAAAGCTGATACATTTTCACTCTCATCAACTGCTACCATTCCAACTGTGTGATAACCACAATCAACATGCTGTATTTCACCTGTTACCGCACTACCAAGATCACTTAATAAATAAAGAGCTGAGTTTCCAACATCTTGTTGATTTACATTTCTTTTTAAAGGTGCATTGAGCTCATTCCATTTTAAAATAAATCTAAAATCTCCAATACCTGATGCTGCTAAAGTTTTAATTGGACCTGCACTAATTGCATTTACCCTAATATTTTTTTCACCTAGGTCTACAGCTAAATATCTTACACTCGATTCTAGAGCAGCTTTTGCAACTCCCATAACATTGTAATGAGGCATTACTTGTTCCGCTCCATAATATGTCAGAGTTAAAATTGAGCCACCACTATTCATTAGAGGTTCTGCAAGTCTACAAGCTTCTGTAAAAGAATAGCAAGAGATATGCATAGTTTGTTTAAAATTCTCGGCTGTAGTATTATAATACTTTCCTCTTAATTCATCTTTATCTGAAAAACCTATACCGTGAACTAAAAAATCTATTTCTCCCCATTCTTTTTTTAGAGTATCAAAAACATTTTCCATACTTTTAGAGCTAGAAACATCACATGGAATTATTGTATTTGAACCAATATCTTCAGCAAGAGGTTGAACTCTTTTTTTTAGAGCATCACCTTGGTAGGTAAGTGCAATTTCAGCTCCTTGATCTGCTAATTTTTTGGCTATCCCCCAAGCAATAGATCTATCATTGGCAACTCCCATTATTAACCCTTTTTTATTTTTCATTAACATGCTGTAAATCTGTCTATTTTTTATAAATATAGTTATATATACTTATAAAATAATATTCATATCTATAATATGTCAACTGTGCAAAATTTAATTAATTCTAATAAAAACCCTTTAGTCTTATTTAAAGAATGGTTTGAAGAGGCTAAAAAAACAGAAATTAATGATCCGAATGCAATGAATCTTGCTACGATATCTTCTAATGGAAAACCAAATTCAAGAATAGTTTTACTTAAATCTTTTAATGAAAAAGGATTTATTTTTTATACAAACTCTAATAGTAAAAAAGGCAAAGCTATAAAAAATAATGCTAGCGTAGCTCTAAATTTTCATTGGAAATCTTTACAAAGACAAATAAGAATTGAAGGTGATGTATCTATAATATCTAAAGAAGAAGCTGATGAGTATTATAATTCGAGACCTCTTGGAAGTAGAATTGGTGCATGGGCTTCTTTGCAGTCAGATGAATTAGACGATAGATCAACTTTAATAAAAAGATTCAGTGAATACGAGGCAAACTTTAAATTAACAGAAGTTAAAAGACCTGAAAATTGGAATGGATATATAGTAGAGCCTTATTTGATGGAATTTTGGCAAGATATGCCATTCAGACTTCATGACAGAGTTGAATATAGAAAGGAAAAAGAAAATTGGGTAAATAGAAAATTGTACCCTTAAATACTATCTTTCCATTTTTTCAATATCCACGAGCTAGAGTTAGATTTGTTATTCCCTCCAATACTCCAAAGAAGTTCAATATTGTTTTTTTCACAAAAAGTAGACTCAGGCGTTGTATCATTATTTCTATCACCACCATTTGCAAATTTAAGTCTGTAATTAGGGTATTTTTTTTTGGCTTTTCTCAATCCATCGATACAAGTTTTATCACTATCATCAAAACTTATTACATCTATTACATTTTTTAACTCTTTCATTATTATTTCTCTTTCTTCAAATGGAAGAAATTCTTTGCCTTTTTTATTTTGTAACCATTTATCTGAATTTAACAATACAACTATACTTCCAAAGTTGCTTGCCTCTTTAATTAATTTTATATGTCCGCTGTGAATTGGATCAAAGCCACCACTTATAAGAACAATATCATCCATTACGCTTTCTCCACTTATCAGGATTTGATAAAAATTCTTTTAAATTTTGTATTTCAGATTCATGATAGATTTTTTCACTTTCAATATAAGTTATTATATCCTTCCATGTACAAAGAGAGTGGATTTTAACGTCAAGTTTAAATAGATCAGATTTTTCATAATCAAATATATCATAATAAAAAATTACAAAAATATCTTGAATTTTTAAACCCGCTTCTCTCATTGCATTAACAAAAATAATTTTACTCCCCCCATCTGTTGCCAAATCTTCTACAAGTATTGCTGATTGATTTTTTTGAAACTCTCCTTCAATCTGTTTATTTTTTCCAAATCCCTTTGGTTTTTTTCTAATATAAATCATTGGCTTATCTTGTTTTTGAGAAATATAAGCAGCATAAGGAATGCCAGCAGTTTCTCCACCAGCTATAATATCACTATTAATATTATTTTGTTCTAAATAACTTATTGCTTTATCAATTATAAATTTTCTTTCATTATTAAATGATATTATTTTTCTACAATCAATATAAACAGGACTTTTGAGACCAGAAGTAAGGGTAAAATAATTTTTAAATGAAAAATTTACTGATTTAATATCAACTAATATTTTTGCTATCTCGACAGACATATCTTAAGTTATTTGAGATATATATTCTTCAGAAAAATTTCCTGGTACAATCATTATTGGTACTCTTAAATTTGTTATTTCATTTGTAACAAGTGACGTAATAATAGGGCCTGGATCATTACTTTTTTCGTCACTCTTTGCAGCTAAAACTAAAACATTAATATTCTTTTCCTCGTCAATTAATTTTTTTAATTCAAAAATTGTTTCACCTTCTCGTAAAGATAAGGCAGGAAGCTCGCCTGTTTTATTTTTTACGAATGCTGCTGCTTCCTTTAAGCGTGACTCAGCCTCATCCCTTGCTTCATTCCTCATTATTTCTGAAACTCCTTGTGTGGTTAAAACATCAAGCGGCTCAACAAATGTTGCTATAATAATCTTTCTTCCAGTTTTTTTTGATCTAGCACATGCATATTCTAATGCTATTTTCATTTCATCTGAATTATCTGCTACTACTAAAATATACCTATCGTCTAACATTATATTCTCCTGAACAAAGTTGCTGCTATCAGTCCAGATAATATTGCAAATACTATTGTAAAAAAACCATAAGCAACAGAATTATTATTTGCAAAATAATATATATCATTTCCTATTCCTGATTTTTCAATATTTATTACTTTATCTTCCTTGCTTATAATTGTTTTATTTCTAACGTGATAAACTGAGACTATATATTTTCCTGGAGTAGTTGTTGATGGAAAATATACAGTTGTTTGAAATAATTTATTTTTAAATTTTTTCATTTCAAATTGACTAAAAAAAAGTTTTTCTTTTTTTATTCTTATAAAGTTTTGGGTCCATATGTCCTGGTCATTTTCAAAAGCAAAATTTTGATTATAATTTTTATTTTTTAAAATTCCATTAAAACTAAGATTTTCTTGAATTAACTTCGATTCTGGTAAAATATCATTAATTTTATTTGTAGAGGCTAAAAAAAATATATTTGGGATATTGTTATAAGTGATTCTTTTTGTATTAAACCAAACACCAAAGTACCTACTTTTTTTTTGGATTTTTAATTTCTTATTCGGTCCTCTTATAGCTACAATAGTATCATGATCATCCTCTAATAAGCCGAAAATAATAATTTCTTTACCATCAAAATTAGTTTCTATTTTTATTTCATCCTGCGAGAGATCAAAATAAGTTTCTTGTGTATATCCATAACAAGTAAAAAAACTAAAAAGAAAAAGTAAATAAATAAAAGTTACTTTTTTCATTTTAATTTTTAGTTCCATAATAAAGACTTACAACATGTTTTGATTGAATAAAAAATAAATATCGCTCAAGAAACATTCCCATTAAAGCTAAAATAAAAACTATAATCATTGATATTTTTAAAATCAAAGGATCAATAACCAAAGAAGGATATTGTTTAATCATATAAAGTGGAGTTATAAAAGTTAGAATACAAAAAATCATTCTAAGCAAATTTTCACTTTGTTTTGAAATTGAATTAATCATCTCTGAAGTGAGATAGCTCTTCCCGGTATGAGGCCCTTCAAAAAAAGAAATATCTTTACTTTCAATACCAACAGCTGTTTGAATGTTAGTTTTTGATTTATTACCTATAGATATCCAATAAATTAATTTTGCTAAAAAATTTAAAGTTATGATTAGATAAATAAAGTATTCAAAAAAGTATAAATTAATGTTGAAATAAAAATTTAAGCAATAAACAAATAATGAACCTAAGGTAATTGCATTCAATATAAATATTGGTGTTACTAATGGATTATTCCAATAGGGTATAGTTTTTAATGAAGCATACATTTGACCAGTGCAAAAGATAGTTATAATTGAAAAAGTACAAGTTATAATTAAAAGTAATACATAGCCTTCAATATTCACTATCCAAAAATAGTAGAATAAAAACATAGGCATAAAAGTAATTAGCGCAGCCAATCCTTCTCTTGATAGCCATGAAGTTTTCCATTGACTCATAGCTCTCCATGCTCTTTCAGGATGTCCGAGGTGAAAAGTAGAACTTATTAATCCAGAAACTATCATAATAAAACTTATTAAGGAAATATATATCTTATATTCTAGGCTATATGAGATCTCTATAAAAAAGATATTAAACAATAATGCTATAAATATCCCATAACCTGTACCTGATATTACTGTAAAAAAAATAATAGATTTACTTGGATGCATCTTCAACCTCTTTTATCCAATCTTCAAAACTATGATTTTCATCTTTTGAAATTGGATTCAATTCTTTATTCTTAAAAATATTTTTATTTAACTTTGGGGGTAAATATTTGTTAACAGGTTTGCAATCTTGTTCTGGCATTAAATTATATCCATCTCTTTCAGAAACTAATTTAACAATATCAGAATTTTGATCCCCCAAATCGCCAAAACTTCTAGCACCTGTGGGACAGCTTGAAACACATGCAGGAACTCTTTCATTTTCTGGTAAATTTTCATTGTATATCTTATCAACACAAAGAGTACACTTCTTCATTACACCTGCAGTTTCATCGTATTCTCTTGCTCCATATGGACAGGCCCAAGAACAAAGTTTACATCCAATGCATGTATCTGCATTAACTAAGACAATACCATCTTCATCTCTTTTATAAGATGCACCAGTTGGGCATACGGTTACACATGGAGCATCTTCACAATGTAAACAACTTTTTGGAAAATGAACTGTTTTACTGCCTTTAACTTCAGTTTCAACTTCAAAGGTGTGTATTCTGTTAAACCATACTCCTGTAGGATCATCACCATATGGTTCTACATCATGCAAAGGAGATGAATGACCCGATGTATTCCATTCTTTACAGCTTACTGCACAGGCATGACAACCTACACATATATCCAAGTCAATTACTAATCCCAATTTTTTATCTGTTTTTTTTGGTAGTTCTGTCATATTTTATAATTTTTTTTATTTCCTATAAATTCAAAATGTTTAGTTGATTGACTATCAGAATAGGTTTTTTTAATATTTTTTCCGTAAGTATTTATTGTAATATTTTTTCTTGATTCATTCTTAAATGTTTTAAATGATGGATAAATTTTATCATCTAATTCATTTTCATCACATTTATAAATAATTACTTTCAAATCATACCAAGCAGCTTGTCCTGTTATTGGATCTGAATTAGAATAATTATATCCATCTTCTCTTTTTGGTAATAGATCAGGAATAATATGATTTAGTAGAAAGCTTTTTTTAGTCTCAGGAGAATTAGGATCTAGGTTCCATGCACCTTTTCTTTTTCCAATAGCATTCCATGTCCAAACAGTAAATTTATTTACTCCTTTCATTATTCTACATTGTACTTTTATTTTATTATAATAACTTTCTACCCATATCCAGTCGTTGTCTTTAAGATTATTTTTTTCAGCAATATAATTACTTATGTATAAATAATTCCTGTTCGTTATTTGTCTTAGCCAAGCATTTTGAGAACCCCATGAATGATACATATGCGGTGGACGTTGAGTAATTGCATTAAGATAATATTTTTCTGAGTCAAAATTTTGTTCTTCTATTGATTGATACCATTTAGGTATTGGTCTAAAATATTTTTTTATCCTTAAATTTATATTTGCCGGAGGTTTCTTTACTCCATAACCTTCTGCAGCTAATCTAAATTTTTGCATTTCTTCACTGTATATTTGAAGTACGATCTGATCTTTTTTAATTATCCAATTTTGCTCATATGCAAATTCTAGGTATGACTTATTTGCAAATTTATAGTAACTTTGATCACTTGAAAATTTATGATTATGGAAACAACCGTTTTTAATATATTCATCAATTTGATTAGGATTAATTTCACCCTTTCCAAAAGAACTTCCATTCCCTCGCCATCCAGCAAGGGGGCCAATACCAGGTTGTCTTTCATGGTTAACCATATAGTCAACATACCCATTCGGAAATTTAGGAGAAAAATCTTCATTTACAAAGCCTGGCAAACCTAATCTACTTCCTAAATCAATTAAAATATCTTGAAATGGTCGAACATCTCTTTTTGTTTTTATAATTGGCTGTCTTATTGCATCTGCAGCTCCATCAGCTGAACTAATTGGTCTGTCTAATAATGAAATACAATCCCATCTTTCTAAATAAGTAGTATCTGGCAAAATTAGATCAGCATATGGAACAGTTTCTGAATAATATGCATCTGAGTATATTATCTTAGGAATTTTATAATCTCCTGTATCTTCATCTTTATCTATTAGCTTTGCAATTGTTTCCTTGGTGTTCATTGATGAGTTCCATGCCATATTAGCCATATACATAAAAAGAACTTCTATTTTGTATGGATCTCCTTTCCATGCATTATTAATAACCATATGCATTAGACCATGAGCTGAAAGTGGATTTTCCCAACTGAAAGCCTTGTCTATTCTAATAGGTTTTTCATTTTCATCAGTTAATAAATCTTCAGGTGATTGTGGAAACCCAAGTGGCATACCATCGTAAGATGTATTTGGAATTGATTTATGACCTGATGGTTTTGGACCTGGAACAATATGCTTCGGGTATGGTGCTTTATAACGAAAACCACCGGGCACATCTATTGATCCTATTAACATTTGCAGGATATGAATAAGTCTACAGGTGTCAAATCCATTCGAATGAGCGGAAATCCCCCGCATTGCATGCATTGCTACAGGTCTGCCAATCATTTTATTATGTTTTACTCCATTTATGTCTGTCCACTCAATAGGTAGCTCAATTTCTTTTTCAAAAGCAGTTTCAGCTATTTCACTTGCTATTCTTTTTATAATTTTTGCTTTGATATCTGTTTGTGACTCAACAACTGAAGGTTTAAATTCATCATTAAGTAACTCTTTTGATATTAACTCAAATGCAGGAACAACTTTTACGCCATTATATTCATAGCTTCCAAAGAAACTTGGTTCAGTATTTTTTTCAGAACTTTTTAATATTTTTCTATTTTTTTTACAAAAAATTAGAGGTTTGCTTTCTTTATCTCTAACAAATAAACCATGATTTTCATAACCAGGATTATTGTAAATTAACCAGTTTGAATTCGTATATCTCTCTAAATATTTCCAATCAATTTTATTTGCTTTTAACAATTCATATATAATTGAATGTACAAGCAAACCATCAGTTCCGGGTCTTATTCCTAGCCACTCATCTGCAATAGCTGAATATCCAGTCTTAACAGGGTTTATTGAGACAAATTTTGTATCTTTTCGAGTCTTTATATTCCCTAAACCCATTTTAATTGGATTAGAGTCATGATCTTCAGCACATCCAAATAAAAGTAAGTATTTAGTATGATTCCAGTCTACCTCCCCAAATTCCCAAAATGACCCACCAATTGAATACATCCCAGCAGCTGCCATGTTTACAGAGCAAAAACCTCCATGGGCAGCATAATTACAAGTTCCAAATTTACTTGCCCACCAACCAGTAAGAGACTGGCTTTGATCTCGTCCTGTAAAAAAAGCTAATTTTTTAGGATCTTTATTTCTTACTTCTGATAACCATGTAGTTGCAATTTTTAATGCTTCATCCCACTCAATTTCTTTAAAATTACCTTCACCCCTTTCACCAATTCTTAATAAGGGTTTTTTTAGTTTTGCAGGAGAGTTTTGTTGCATAATTCCAGCAGAACCTTTTGCACATAAAACACCTTTATTAGTTGGATGATCTTTATTTCCATCAATATATCGAATTTTTCCATCTTTTAGATGAACATTAATTCCGCATCTGCAGGCACACATATAACAAGTAGTTTTTTTAATTTCATCACTTACAATTGGAGAAGTATTAATAACTTCTTTTTTTGTTTCAAAAGGATTAATCATAGAACTTGTGTAGAGAATAAATCACTTGGCTGTAAAACAAGATCCGTAAATAATTTTGCACAAACTGCTAAAACTAATATTGCTAATAAGCCCCTGAGATATTCAGCTTTTAATTTTGAGCCAATTCTAACACCTATTTGAGCACCAATAACTCCACCAAGAATCATTAATGCAGCAAGAACTATATCAACTGTCTGATTTAGATATGCTTGGAAAAATGTAGAATTGGCAGTTACAAATATTATTTGAAACAATGAAGTCCCAACAACCACACTTGTTGGCATACCAAGTATATAAACCATTGCTGGAATAATAATAAATCCACCACCAACGCCCATCATTGCTGATAGTATTCCAACAATAAAACCAATAATAATTGGGGGTATAGCGCTTATGTAAAGTTTGGATCTTCTAAATCTAACTTTAAAAGGTAGCCCATGTATCCAAGAATGTTGATGTAATTTTGTTCTTATCGCAGATGTTGTTCTATAACTCTTTATGGTTGTTCTTGCACTTTCAAATGCCATACTAAAACCAATTATTCCGAGAAATAATACAAATAAGATTTGAATAACAATGTCTATTTGACCATAGGATCTAAGAATTTTAAATATATTCACACCAATAGTAGAACCTACAATTCCTCCAGCTAGTAAGAAAAATCCCATTTTAAAATCAACAGATTTTTTTCTCCAATGAGCTATCACGCCTGAAACAGAGGAAGCTAAAACATGTGGTGCTTCAGTACCAACAGCAACAACGGGAGGGATACCAAGGAATATTAATAATGGAGTCATTAAAAAACCACCACCTACACCAAATAATCCTGAAAGAGCGCCTACAGCCATTCCTATGAAAACAATGACAAAAATATTAACATTCATTTCAGCTATAGGAAGATAAATGCTCATGATTTTTTATAATCTTTTTATAATTATTATCTATAAATAATTGAATTTTTAAGCATTTAAGTGATCAAAATTCTTTGCTATTTTTAAATCTTCAACAGTATTGATATTAAAAAAGGGATCAACGATTTCGAAATCAAAATCAACAAAGTTAAAATTATGTTTTTCTACCAAGTTCATTATTTTTCTATTATTTTGGTTTAACTCTTTTTCTAAACTTTTTAATAAATTTACATTCCACATTGATACAACGGGATGCACTTTTTTATTTGATCTAGCAACAAGTATTTGGACATTTTGATTTAATTTATTACAAAAATGATTTAGTAAATTGTCTGGTAAAAAAGGTGTATCACTAGGTACTGTAAAAACCCATTCCTTAGTTTGATATTTATTTAAACACCAATCTATAGAACTATGAATCCCAGCAAGAGGTCCTAAAAAACCCTTTTTTTTATCTTTTATTATTGGAAGATTAAACTTTTTAAACTGTTCATGATTTTTATTTGCATTTATCACAATTTCAATTTTATTTTTTTTTAATATTTTTAATATTCTTTCAAATATACTTTTATTATTAATTTTATAAAATGTTTTAAAACCGCCACCAAATCTTTTTGACTCACCTCCAGCCAGAATAACAAATAATATTTTATTTTTATTTATGTTCAATTCTATGTTCTCCAGATAATACTAAATATTTTTTGCCCTTGGCTCTTCCAATAAGTGTCAAATTTGATGCTCTTGCTAGTTCTACTCCCCATGCTGTAAATCCAGATCTTGAAATTAAAATTGGAATTCTCATCTTAATTGTTTTAATTATCATTTCACTGGTCAATCTACCTGTTGTGTAAAAAATTTTATTAGATGGATCAATTTTTTTTAAAAAGATGTAGCCTGCTATTTTGTCAACAGCATTATGTCTTCCTACATCTTCCATATATATTAAAGGACTGTTATTAAATATAATAGCACACCCATGAATCGCTCCTGCTTCTAGATATAAACTTGGAGTTAATGTTATTTTTTTTGAAATCTGATAAATCCATTCGTGTTTTATTTTTTTTTTATTATTTAATTTGGTATTTTTAATTTCTTCATATATGTCACCAAATATTGTTCCAATTGCACAGCCACTAGTAGTAATTTTCTTTTTTAATCTAGTTTCATAGTTTGTTTTTCTTTTTGTTCTAACAACAACAATTTTTAATTCTTTATCAATTTCTACTTTCGAAATTTTATCATTTTTGTTAATCATATTTTGATTTAATAAATATCCAATAGCTAGATACTTTGGATGATCTCCAATCGTCATTAATGTTACAATTTCCTGATTATTAAGATATATTGTAAGTGATTTTTCATTAATTACTTTTGCTTTAACTAATTTTGAATTTTCATCAAAGCCCTTTAGCTGAGTAATTAGGGATTTATCATTTATATTTGGTGAAATTAAATATTTTTCTTTTTTTTTCATTGGTTGTAAATAAACTAATTAGTTAAATGAACATATTAGAAATTTTTATAAATTCTATATTATTAATCATATCCCTTGATAAAGAATTATGGGATATTATAGTTTTATCACTTTTTGTAAGTTTTTCAGCACTTATAATTGCCTCAATAATAGGATTATTAATTGGATATTTTTTTGCTTTAAATAATTTTTATTTTAAAAAAATTATTCTTGTGCTTTTAAATTCACTAATGGGTATTCCACCAGTTGTAGTAGGTCTAATCGTATATTTTATTTTTGCATCTGGTGGCCCATTAGGTGTTTTACAGTTATTATATACTCCAACTGCTATGATTATTGCACAGACAATAATTATTTTTCCAATTGTAGCATCTCTATCTCATGAGATATTTTTAAAAAATTGGTTAGAGTTTAAAGATCAAATTAGATCATTAAATATTCCATTTTGGGGTTCCGTAAAACTTCTTATTAAGCATAGTTATTTTCTTTTAATAACTACATTATTATCTGCATTTGGACGTGCGATATCAGAAGTAGGGGCAGTTATGATCGTTGGTGGAAATATTGATCATTATACCCGAGTTATGACTACGGCAATTTCACTTGAGACTAGAATGGGAAATTTAGAATATGCAATGGCTTTAGGTTTAGTGCTTATTTCTCTAACAATAATAATATATTCTATTGTATATCTATTAAATAAAAGAAATTAATATGAAAGTTATTGGAATTATTGGTTTAAAGAATACTGGAAAAACTTTCTTTATAAGTCAAATTATAAAAAAACTTAGATCAAAAAATTATCGTGTTGCTTCAATTAAACATGCTCATCATGATTTTGAAATAGATCATCAAAATACTGACAGCTATATTCACAGAATATCAGGATCATCTCAGGTAATAGTTAGTTCCTCAAAGAGATGGGCTAAAATAAATGAATTAGAAGACTCAGATGAAAAAACTTTAAATGAATTAATTTCTGAAATATCAGAAACTGATATTGTTCTTGTTGAGGGGTATAAAAATGAAAACCATCCCAAAATAGAAGTAATAAAAGATGGAACAAGTAGACATTTATTCCAAAGTATTAATAATATAAGGGCCATAATCTCTGATACAAAAGTAAATACTGATTTGAAACAATTTAAAAAAAATGAGATTGATGATATTGTAGATTATATTTTGAATAAAATAAAATGAATAAACTTCCTTTGACAAAAAAAGAAATAATTAATTTTTTTAAAAAACAAAAAAAAATTATATCTAATTCAGAAACTATAGATTTAAAAAATGCTAAGGGCAGAATATTATCACAAGATTTAAAAAGTAAAATTAATCTTCCACCATTCAATAATTCCGCAGTTGATGGTTATGCAATAATTAAAAAAGACTTAAACTCAAATAAATTTTTAGATTGTAATAGAAGGGTTGCTGCAGGAGATAATAAAAAAATTATTATTAAATCTGGAGAAGCTGTAAGAGTTTTTACAGGGGCTAAAATGCCTGTAAATTCATCAACAATTGTAATGCAAGAAAATGTTTTTTTAGATGAAAAAAAAATAAGACTTTTAAAAGTTCCTCGTTTTGGAGAAAACTTCAGATTGAAAGGAGAAGATATTAAAAAAAATCAAAAAATTTTGACTAAAGGCACAATAATAAATCAGAAAAATCTCAATTTAATTGCTGCAGTAGGTATACAAAAAGTAAAAGTTTTTAAAAAAATTAAAGTTGGTTTTTTTACTAGTGGGAATGAATTAAGAAGACCCACAAATAATTTAAAAAATGCTGAAATAAATAATT
>MDTB01147446.1_pt1 | contig 39464 bp, 34 predicted proteins | sample 811161 | NCBI WGS metagenome assembly MDTB01 (sample SAMN05326650, study PRJNA326480) | marine metagenome | isolation source: seawater | place: Mediterranean Sea | collected 2009 | reverse complement strand
GCACCTGTTGAAGATGCACCTGTTGAAGATGCACCTGCTGAAGATGCACCTGCTGAAGATGCACCTGCTGAAGATGCACCTGCTGAAGATGCACCTGTTGAAGATGAGTAAAAATAATATTAATAAATAATTTTATAAATAACTAAAAACAATAAAAAAATGGCGGATATAAAAAAAATAGCAGATGATTTAGTTAATCTTACTGTTAAAGAAGTTAATGAACTTACAGAAATTTTAAAAGATGAATATGGCATTGAGCCAGCAGCGGCTGCGGTTGCGGTTGCTCCTGCAGGTGGAGGTTCTACTGAAGGAGGTTCTGATGCTGATGCTAAAACAGAATTCGATGTAGTTTTAAAAGCTGCTGGAGGATCTAAATTAGCAGTTGTTAAGTTAGTGAAAGAACTTACAGGAAAAGGTCTTAAAGATGCTAAAGACTTAGTTGATGCTGCTCCATCTCCTTTAAAAGAAGGTGTTTCGAAAGATGAAGCTGAGGCAATGAAAAAGCAACTTGAAGAAGCAGGTGCTGAAGTAGAATTGAAATAACATTTTACTGATATTTAAATTTTTGTATAATTATACTAGTAACTATTTACTAGTTGTTTAAAAATTAATTCTTTTGGCAAAAAATAACAACTTTGAAAGAATAGACTTTGGTTCTTTCTCTGGAAAATTACAATATCCAGATTTTTTAGGTATACAATTAGATTCATTTAGAAAGTTTTTCCAACTTAATTCAACCCCTGGTACAAGAAAAAATGAGGGGTTGTATAAAGCCTTTAGTGAATACTTTCCTATAAGTGATACAAGGAATCATTTTATTTTAGAATTTTTAGATTATTTTCTCGATCCGCCTAGATATTCAATGGAAGAGTGTATTTCTGCAGGATTAACTTATAGTGTTCCATTAAAAGCAAGGTTGAAATTATATTGTACAGATCCTGAACATGAGGATTTTGAAACTATTATTCAAGATGTATATTTAGGTACTGTACCTAATATGACCGAAAGAGGAACATTTATAATTAATGGTGCTGAAAGAGTAGTTGTTTCTCAACTACATAGATCTCCTGGTGTGTTTTTTGCACAAAGCTATCATGCAAATGGAACAAAATTATATTCCGCTAGAATTATTCCATTTAAAGGATCTTGGATAGAGTTTGCAACTGATGTTAATGGAGCCATGTTTGCGTATATAGATAGAAAGAAAAAACTACCTGTAACAACTCTTTTTCGTGCTATAGGTTTTGAACATGATAAGGATATTTTAGAAATGTTTGATTTAGCTGATGAAATAAAAGTAACTAAAGCGACATTAAAGAAAAGTTTAGGAAGGAAGTTGGCTGCAAGAGTTTTAAGACACTGGGTTGAAGATTTTGTAGATGAAGATACAGGTGAAGTTGTGAGTGTTCCACGAACAGAAATAATTATTGATAGAGATGTTATAATTGAAAAAGAACATATTGATTTAATTTTAGAATCAAACGTGAAATTTATTTTATTACACAAGCTAGATTCTAATTCAGAATTTTCAATTATTCATAAAACACTTCAGAAAGATCCTACTAATTCAGAACTTGAGGCAGTTGAGCATATTTATAGACAATTAAGAAATGCTGAACCTCCTGATGAGGAAACTGCAAGAGGAATCATTGAAAAACTTTTCTTTTCTGATACTAGGTATAATCTTGGTGATGTAGGTAGATATAGAATTAATAAAAAATTAAATATAACTGACGGTAGAAAAGATTTAGTTTTAACTAGAGATGATATTGCTTTAATTGTAAAACATCTTATAAAATTAGTAAATTCTAAAACAGAAGTTGATGATATAGATCATTTAAGTAATAGAAGAATTCGAACTGTTGGAGAGCAATTAGCTAATCAGTTTGGTGTTGGTTTAGCAAGAATGTCTAGAACAATCAAAGAAAGGATGAATGTTAGGGATAATGAAGTTTTTACACCAATAGATTTAATTAATGCTAAAACGCTTTCTTCTGTTATTAACTCATTTTTTGGAACTCATCAATTATCACAGTTTATGGATCAAACCAATCCATTAGCAGAAATTACTCATAAACGTAGAATGTCTGCTTTAGGGCCAGGTGGTCTTTCTAGAGAACGTGCTGGATTTGAGGTTAGAGATGTACATTATACTCATTACGGTAGATTATGTCCAATTGAAACACCTGAGGGGCCAAACATTGGATTAATATCTTCTTTATGTGTATTTGCTAAAATTAATAAAATGGGTTTCATTGAAACTCCTTATAAAGAGGTTAAAAATGGAAAAGTATCTGAAAAAGCTACTTTTTTAAGTGCTGAAGAAGAAGAAGAAAAAATAATTGCACAAGCAAATGCTGGATTAGGAAAAGATGGCAAAATATTAGAAAATAAAATTAAAGCAAGAGAGATGGGGGATTTCCCTATTGTTGATCCAAAGAGTATAGATTTTATGGATGTGGCGCCTAATCAGATTGCTTCTATTTCAGCATCTTTAATACCGTTTTTGGAACATGATGATGCAAATAGGGCATTAATGGGGTCTAACATGATGAGGCAAGCCGTTCCACTAGTCACTATGGATTCTCCAATTGTTGGGACTGGTTTAGAGAAAAATATTGCATTGGATTCAAGAATGTGTGTAAGAGCAAATGGGAAAGGAATTATTGAGTATGTTGATTCAAAGAAAATTATTATAAAATATCAATTAAATGATGAACAAAAATTAACTTCTTTTGATGATCAACTGACGACACATTACTTGAGTAAGTTTAAGAAAACTAATCAAAATACATGTATTAATTTAGTTCCGATTGTTAAAAAAGGCGATAAAGTGCAAAAGGGCCAATTTTTAACAAGTGGCTATGCTATAGATAAGGGTGAATTAGCTTTAGGTAAAAATTTAAAAGTTGCATTCATGCCTTGGAAAGGTTATAATTTTGAAGATGCTATAGTTATTTCAGAAAGAGTAGTTCGAGATGATGTTTTTACTTCAATTCATATTGATGAGTATTCATTGGATGTTAGAGAAACAAAGTTAGGTGCCGAAGAATTAACCCCAGATATACCAAATGTAAGTGAAGAAGCAACTAAGGATTTAGATGAGAATGGTATGATAAGAATAGGAGCTAATATTTTACCTGGCGATATTTTAGTTGGTAAAATTACTCCTAAAGGTGAATCTGACCCTTCCCCAGAGGAAAAGTTATTAAGAGCAATTTTTGGTGATAAAGCAGGTGATGTTAAAGATGCATCTCTGAAAGCACCTCCTTCATTAAAAGGAACAATAATTGATAAAAAACTTTTTCAAAAATCAATTAAGTCTAAAAAACAACGTTTAGAGGATAAAGGTTTATTAGAAAATTTTGAAAAAGACTACGAAAAGAAATTTGCATCTTTAAAAGAAAAGTTGATTGAAAAATTATCATCGGTTTTAATTGGTAAAACATCCTTAGAAGTGAGGAATTTAGATGATGAAATAGTTGTTTCTAAAGGAAAAAAAATAACACTGAAGTTATTAAATAAAATTAATGATTTTTATTTAGTAGAGCCATTTGGTTGGGTTAAAGATAAAGATGCCGATAAATTGGTTGGAAGAATTATTTTGAATTACAATAAGAAATTTGCAGCATTGAATTCTTCTTTTAATAGAGAGAGGTACAGGATAAAAGTTGGGGATGAATTGCCTAGTGGCGTTTTAAAATCGGCTAGAGTTTATGTAGCTAAAAAAAGAAAATTGAAAGTTGGTGATAAAATGGCAGGGAGACATGGGAATAAAGGTATTGTAGCAAAAATTGTTAGAGACGAGGATATGCCATTCTTAGAAGATGGTACTCCTGTTGATATTGTACTAAATCCTTTAGGTGTACCTTCAAGAATGAATTTAGGTCAAATTTATGAAACAGTTTTAGGTTGGGCCGGAGAAAAGCTAGGTATGAAATTTTCTACACCTATTTTTGATGGTGCAACAATAGAAGAGATTAATAAATATACTGAGAAAGCAAATGTTCCTAAGTATGGTCACACTTATTTGTATGACGGAGGAACTGGTGAGAAATTTGATCAAGCTGCAACTGTTGGTATAATTTATATGTTAAAATTAGGACATATGGTTGATGATAAATTACATGCTAGATCAATAGGTCCATATTCTTTAATTACTCAACAACCTTTAGGTGGAAAAGCTCAATTTGGTGGTCAAAGATTTGGAGAAATGGAAGTATGGGCTCTTGAAGCATTTGGGGCTTCTAATATATTAAGAGAAATTTTAACTATAAAATCTGACGATGTTATTGGTAGAGCTAAAACATATGAGTCGATAGTTAAAGGTGATCCGATACCAGAACCAGGACTACCTGAATCTTTTAAGGTATTATTAAATGAAATGAAAGGATTAGGTTTAAAAATAAAAATGGATTAAATCATGAATAGATTCACAAAAAATAAAAAAGTTAGTAGCGATTTCTCTAAGATAACTATAAGCCTTGCGTCTCCAGAAGATGTTTTAGAGGAATCTCATGGAGATGTAACAAAACCAGAAACTATCAATTATCGAACTTTTAAACCAGAAAGAGATGGTTTATTTTGTGAGAGAATATTTGGACCTGTTAAAGATTTTGAATGTCATTGTGGAAAATACAAAGGAATAAGATATAAAGGTATAGTTTGTGACAGATGTGGTGTTGAGGTTACGGAAAAAAAAGTTAGAAGAGAAAGAATGGGACACATTAACTTAGTTGTTCCTGTTGCTCACATATGGTATTTTAGAACTTTACCAAATAAGATAGGATATTTATTAGGTTTACCTTCTAAAAAGTTAGATATGATAATATACTATGAAAAGTATGTTGTTATTCAACCAGGTAAAGCCTGTGATTCAGAGGGTAATCCACTTCAAGCTCTTCAGTTTTTATCTGAGGAGGAGTATTTAAATATTTTAGATGAAATTCCTCAAGAAAATCAATATTTAGAGGATAATGATCCAGAAAAATTTATTGCTAAAATGGGAGCAGAAGCTTTGTTTGAGTTATTATCAAGAATTGATTTATATACTTTATCTTGTGAGTTAAGGCATGCTGCTCACAATGAGACCTCTGTTCAAAGAAAAAATGAAGCTCTTAAAAGACTTCAAGTGGTAGAAGCATTTAGAAATGCTAACTCACGTATTGAAAATAAACCAGAATGGATGGTTTTAAAAGTTATTCCTGTAATTCCACCAGAGTTAAGACCTCTTGTTCCACTTGATGGTGGTAGATTTGCCACTTCTGATTTGAACGATTTGTACAGAAGAGTTATTATTAGAAATAACAGACTAAAGAGATTAATTGATATTAATGCTCCTGAAGTTATATTAAGAAATGAAAAAAGAATGCTACAGGAATCGGTGGATTCTTTGCTAGATAATACAAGAAAATCTTCTGCATATAAAACAGAGTCTAATAGACCTCTTAAGTCTTTATCTGATGGTTTAAAGGGAAAGCAAGGGAGGTTTAGACAGAACCTGTTAGGTAAAAGAGTTGATTATTCTGCGAGATCTGTTATTGTTGTTGGGCCTAATTTAAAAATGCATGAATGCGGTTTACCTAAGGATATGGCGGCAGAATTATATAAACCTTTTGTAGTAAGAAAATTAATTGAAAGGGGTGTTGTTAAAACTGTTAAATCTGCTAAAAAAATTATTGATAGGAGAGAGCCAATTGTTTGGGATATTTTAGAGAATGTGATAAAGGGGCACCCAGTGTTATTAAATAGAGCTCCAACATTACATAGATTAGGTATACAAGCTTTTCAACCAAAGCTGATTGAAGGTGGGGCTATTCAATTACACCCTCTATCTTGTACTGCCTTTAATGCTGATTTTGATGGTGACCAAATGGCTGTTCATTTACCTTTGGGACATGCAGCAGTTTTAGAAGCTCAGCTATTGATGTTAGGTTCACATAATATTTTAAATCCTGCCAACGGATCTCCAATTACAGTTCCGTCTCAAGATATGATTTTAGGTTTGTATTATATGACCAAAAAACGTAAAAGTGATGATAATATAAAAATGAAGGGAGAGGGTTTTAATTTTTATTCATCCGAAGAAGTTATCATAGCTTACAATGAGAAAAAAGTAGATTTGCATTCCATTATAAATTTATATTATAAAGATGATAATGTTCAAAAGGGATATTTTATAGAAACTACAGTTGGAAGAGTAATTTTTAATGAAGTGGTTCCTAACGAAGTAGGATATTTAAATGAAGTTTTAACTAAGAAAGCCCTTAGAGAGATTATAGGGAAATTATTAACAGAAACGACGATACCTATAACTTCAGGGTTTTTAGATAATATTAAAGAATTAGGTTATAAAATGGCATTTAAAGGAGGTCTCTCATTTTCTTTAGGTGATATTATTGTTCCTGATGAAAAAAATAAAATGGTAGATAATGCTACTTCAGAAGTTGATAAAATAATTCAATCTTATAATTTAGGTTTAATTACTAATAATGAGAGATATAATCAAATAATTGATGTTTGGACAAAGACAAATTCTTCTTTGACGGAAAAGGCTATGGAAAGATTAGAAAATGATAATCAAGGTTTTAATTCAGTATACATGATGCTAGATTCTGGGGCTAGAGGTTCAAAAGAGCAGATTAGACAATTATCAGGAATGCGTGGCTTAATGGCAAAACCTCAAAAATCAGGATCTTCTTCAGGGGCTATTATTGAAAATCCAATATTATCAAATTTCAAGGAGGGGTTGTCAATTTTAGAATATTTTATATCGACTCACGGTGCTAGAAAGGGATTAGCAGATACAGCTCTTAAAACTGCTGATGCTGGTTACTTAACTCGAAGACTTGTTGATGTTGCTCAAGATGTTATAATTAAAGAGAAAGACTGTGGAACATTGAGAGGGTTAGAGATAAAAGATTTAAAGAAAAATGATGAAATCGTTGAAAAGTTATCTGACAGAATTGAAGGAAGAGTTTCTTTACATGATGTTTATGATGAAAATCAAAATTTATTATTTAAATCAGGTGAAGAAATTCAAAAAGAACAAGCTAAAAAAGTTGATGAAAGTATTGTGGATTCAGTTTGGGTTAGGTCTGTATTAACTTGTGAGGCTAAAGAGGGAATTTGTGGATTATGTTATGGAAGAAGTCTTTCATCAAATTCTCCTGCTCAAATTGGTGAAGCAGTTGGTGTTGTTGCTGCTCAATCAATTGGTGAGCCAGGCACTCAGTTAACTTTAAGAACTTTTCACGTTGGTGGTGTTGCTTCAGGTTCTGCTCAAGAGTCTTCAATTGTAGCTAAATTTGATGGTACAATTTATTTTGAGGAATTAAGAACTGTAGATGTTGGAAAGGTTTCGAAGAAAAAATTGGAGAAAATAGTTATTGGTAGAACAGGTGAATTAAGATTAGTAGGTGGAAAAGATGAGAGTATTGTTTACAATAATATGATTCCTTATGGCTCAAAAGTTTATGTTAAAAATAAGCAGGTAGTTAAGAAAGGAGATTTAATATGTAAATGGGATCCGTATAATGCTGTAATTATTTCTGAAATTGATGGTATTGTTAAGTTTGAGGATTTAGAAGAAGGTGTTACATATAAAGTTGAAATTGATGAACAAACTGGTTTTAAAGAAAAGGTAATAATTGAATCTAAGGACAAACAAAAAATACCAACTTTAAAAGTAATGAAAGGAAAAGTTGAGAAATCAGCTAATTTACCAGTTGGGGCTCATATTATAGTTGATCAGAATAAAAAAATTAAATCAGGAGAAACTTTAGCTAAAATACCTAGAAGTACTTCTAAAAACAGTGATATAACAGGTGGCCTTCCTCGAATAACAGAGTTGTTTGAAGCTAGAAATCCATCTAATCCTGCTGTAGTTGCAGAAATTGATGGAATTGTTTCTTTTGGAAAAATTAAAAGAGGAAATAGAGAAATTATTATAGAATCTAAAACTGGTGAAATTAAAAAATATATGGTTTCATTATCTAAACAAATTTTAGTTCAAGAACAAGATTTTGTAAAATCAGGAACCCCTCTATCTGACGGTGTTATCTCACCATCTGATTATTTATCTGTTAACGGTATTAAAAGTGTACAGGAATATTTAGTGAATGAAGTTCAAGAGGTTTATAGGCTACAAGGAGTGAAAATTAATGATAAACATTTTGAGGTTATAGTAAGGCAAATGATGAGAAAAGTTCAAATAATGGATGCGGGTGATACTAATTTCTTAGAAGGAAATTTAGTTCACAAGCTTGATTTTAAGAATCAAAATGATTTTATTTTTGGTAAGAAAGTTATTGAAAATTGTGGTGATTCTGAAAAATATAAAGAAGGTGATATTATTTCTGCTAGAAAATTTATTGATGAAAATTCTTTATTAAAAAGAAATGATAAAAAAAGAATGGTAGCAAGAGATGCTTTAACAGCTACATCTAAACCTATTTTGCAAGGTATCACAAGAGCATCATTACAAACTAAAAGCTTTATTTCTTCTGCTTCTTTTCAGGAAACAACTAAAGTCTTGAACGAGGCGGCTGTAAGTGGAAAAGTTGATACTTTAGAAGGTTTAAAAGAAAATGTAATTGTTGGTCATAATATACCTGCTGGAACAGGGCTTTCTGAATATGATACTATAATTGTTGGTTCTAAATCCGAATATGAATCAATAACAAGTTCACAAGAGGAAATTTTAGTTGAAAGTAGTGATGAGAAAAAAGAAGAACTAGAAAATAAAAATTCTTCTAAGGAAAAGTAATTTATATGAAAAATAAAGAAAAGAAAAACCAATTAAATATTGAATTAAAAGAAGATTTGTCTTCAGGTGTTTATTCTAATTTAGTTGTGATTAATCATTCTCCTTCTGAATTTGTTTTTGACTTTATTTCTGTAATGCCTGGGTTACCAAAAGCAAAAGTTAATTCTAGAGTTATATTGAGTCCACAGCATGCAAAAAGATTATTAAGAGTTTTGAGTGAAAATGTTCAGAATTTTGAATCTAAAAATGGTAATATAAAAGATTTGGATGTAGCAAAATTGCCTATGAATTTTGGGGGACCAAAGGCCCAGGCTTAATAATTATAAAAAATTATTTTTTTTCATCCATTCATCATTAAATATTTTTGCTAAATATCTACTTCCGTGATCAGGTAGTATGACCACAACGATATCTGTTTCCTTAAGTCTATTTTTTAGTTGAATAACCCCTGATAGAGCAGCTCCACAAGAATAGCCTGCTAGGATTCCTTCTTTTTTTGCTAATTCTCTAGTCATAAGAGCAGCATCTTTATCACTTACTTTTTCAAATAAATCAATTAATTCAAAGTCGACATTCTTAGGAATTATATCTTCACCAATTCCTTCAGTCATATATGGATAGATTTCTTTTTCGTCAAATATTTTTGTTTCATGATATTTTTTAAATATAGAACCATATGGGTCTATTCCCCATACCTGAATATTTTTATTTTTTTCTTTTAAAAACTTTGCTGTTCCGCTAATAGTCCCTCCAGTTCCAACTCCAGCAACAAAATGAGTAATTTTCCCTTTTGTTTGTTCCCATATTTCAGGTCCTGTTGTTAAATAATGTGCTTTCTTATTTGATAAATTGTCATATTGATTTGGGTAAAAAGAATTTTGAATTTCAGAGTTTAATTTTTTTGCTACAGAGTAATAAGAATCAGGATGTTCAGGGTTTACATTTGTCGGGCATATATGGACTTTTGCTCCCATTGCTTTTAATATGTCTATTTTTTCTCTTGATTGTTTGTCAGACATTGTGCAAATTAATTTATAACCTCTTTGAATTGCTATCAGTGCTAATCCCATTCCTGTGTTTCCAGAAGTTGCTTCAATAATTGTGCCCCCATTTTTTAACAATCCTTTTTTTTCTGCATCTTTAATTAATTGTAAACCAATCCTATCTTTAATAGAATGTCCTGGGTTAAACGATTCAATTTTTGCTAGGATTGTGCCTTTTATATCTTTTGTTATATTATTTATTTTGACTAATGGGGTCTGTCCTATTAATTCTGTTATGTGATTAGAATATTTCATTTTATTTTTAAAGAATTAGAAATTGTTAGTTTTGAAATTTTAAAATATGGAATCATAATTGCTATTGGAATTAATGCTAATGTTAAAAAATTCATTAGAAATATACTATAAAAATCAAAATATATTGGTATTTCATTAACAAAATAAGATGAGGAATTTAATTTAATAAGTTTGAATGTTTTTTGAGCTCCACATAATACAAGGCCAGTAATATTCCCGTAGAATAACCCTTTAATTACTATGTCTATTGTTCTATAAAAAAATATTTTCAAAATTTGAAAGTCACTACTTCCAAATGATTTAAGTAATCCAATCATATTAGTTCTTTCAATTACCATTACTAATAGAAAATTAGTAATATTTATTAGGCAAACAATTAACATTATAATTGTAATTAAAATTATATTCTTTTTGAATAATAAAATCCAATCAAAAACATTTGGATACTTTTCATAAATAGAAAATGATTTTATTGCATGATTATTTGCAATACCTTCAATATTATTGTTTATGATATTATTTATTTGTTTTGTTTTTTTGTGATTATTTAAAAAAACTTGATATGAGCTAGCACCTTTTTCTAATCCAAGCTTTTTTTGAATATAATCAATTTTAGAAAAACAAATATTTTTATCAAAATCATCAATTTCTGTTTCATAAATTCCACTAACAATCATATTACTATGAGTATCATTATAACTAGTGTCGCTTTTTCTTAAGAAGCTGAGTAATATGGTGTCATTTACATGTAAGTTCATTTTTTTAGATTGATATTCAGAAATTAATATTTCAAATTTATGAAATGGTTTTCTTCCTGACTTGATTTTGCTTTTTAAATAATTTGGATTATTTTCCAAGTCTAATCCGTTCAACAGCACTCCTAGAAAATTATTTTTTTTACTGATAACAGCAAATGTATATATGTTTTTATTTACAATATTTACTTCAGGGATTTGTCTTATTTTTTGTAAAGTATTTTCATTAAGCTCAATGTTGTTATTTAAAAAAGAATGATTTTTACTTGAGTTGAAATAATTTTCAATTGTAATGTTAGCATGAATGTCAGTAAAGTTTTTTTTAATATTTTCTTCTAATCCTAGTCCTGTGCAAATAGAAATTATTATAATTGCTATACTTGAAGCTATAGCGATTATGCATAGTTTACTTATTGATTTAGAATATTTTTTTTTAGAATTTTTGTTATCTAGTCTTTTTGCTATGTGTTTTTCTATATTCAATTTATTTTTTTATTAAATTCAAAGATATACAGAAGATTAAAATGAATATAAAATTTAAATTATTTTTTTTCTTTTTTTTGGCAAAATTTATTTTTTCTCAAAATAAATCCATTGAAATAACAGACTCTTATGTTCCTTACCTGCATAATAAAAGAATAGGTTTAGTTGTTAATCAAAACTCTTTAATAAACAAAACACATATAGTTGATAGTTTAATTAATTTAGGTTTAAATGTTAAGTCTATTTTTGCACCAGAACATGGTTTTAAAATAAATTTTGGAGCCGGTGAGTTAATAATAGATGATTTTTATAAAAATATACCTATTTTCTCACTCTATGGCAAGAATAAAAAACCAACATTAAATTCTATTGAAAATTTAGATGTAATTTTATTTGATATTCAAGATGTTGGAGTTAGGTTTTACACATATATATCAACTTTGCACTATGTTATGGAGGTTTGTGCTCAAAATAACATTTCCTTAATTGTTTTAGATAGAGATAATTTAAATTCTAATTATGTTGACGGTCCGATTTTAGATCTTAATTTTAGTTCATTTGTAGGCATGCATCCTGTCCCTGTTTTATATGGTATGACAATCGGGGAATATGCATTAATGATAAATGGGGAGAGATGGCTGTCTGATTCTTTAATTTGTGATTTGAATGTTATTAGTTTTCCTAAGAAGTTAGATTATGTCTTATCAGATACTATTTTATCTTCACCGCCTTCTCCTAATCTTAAAACTAATTTATCCATCAATTTATATCCCACACTATGTTTTTTTGAAGGTACAGTTATTAGTGTAGGTAGGGGGACTGATATTCCTTTTCAAATTTTAGGGGCGCCGGATTATAAGAATAAAATTATAGACCATAATTTTAATAATCTTATTAGTAGTAAAAAATACTCTTTCACACCAAAGTCTAGAATTGAATGTAAAAAACCAAAGTTTGAAAATAAAAAATGTTTTGGTGTTAATTTTGTATCATCAAATGATAAATATATCAAGTTTAATTCAATAGATATAAATCTTATTATTAAATTTTATAGAGACTATCCTCAAGATAAAATTTTCTTTAATTCTTTTTTTGATAAACTAGCTGGAGGGTCAAGTTTTAGAGAAAAGATTAAAGATGGTTGGAGTGCAAAAGAAATTAGAGATTCTTGGAAAAATGGTATTGATAATTTTTTAAAAATAAGGGAGAAATATTTGTTGTATCCAAGATTATAATGTTATTTCTTTTCTTTGTATTTTTTAAGACCTGCTCTTAAAATGTCACATGCTTCTAATATTTTTTTTTGTTCTAAAACGTATGCTATTCTTACTTCGTTTTTTCCAACTGTTTTTTTGCTGTAAAATCCACTTGCGGGAGCCATCATTAATGTTTTATTATTTAATTGAAAATCTTTTAATATCCATTTGCAAAAATTATCTGCATTTTTAATAGGTAATTGAGCGATGCAATAAAATGCTCCTTTCGGTTTTGGGCATATAACTCCTTCAATTTTATTTAATTCACTTACCAAAATATTTCTTCTTTTTTCGTATTCAGAAATTACTTTTTCGAAATACTTTTGGTCTGTTTTTAAAGCTGAAATTGCAGCTAATTGACCAAAAGTTGGAGGGCTTAATCTGGCTTGAGCAAATCTTAAGCAGGTTTCAATAAATTCTTTATTTTTAGAAATAACACAACCAACTCTTGCTCCGCACATGCTATATCTTTTAGAGGTTGAGTCAATAACAATAGCATTTTCTTTGATGCTCTTTTCTGCTAAAATTGAGTGATGAATATTATTATCGTAAACGAATTCTCTGTATACTTCATCAGCAATTAAAAATATATTATGTTTTTTTACAATTTTAGCTAGTTTTTTTATTTCGCTTTTTGTATATAAGTATCCTGTGGGGTTATTTGGATTACAAATTAAAATAGCTTTAGTTTTTGATGTGATTTTTTTTTCAAAATCCCTAATATTAGGGAGTCTGAAATTATTTTTTATTTTGGACATTACAGCATTTATTTTCACACTTGATAATTCTGAAAATCCATTATAATTTGCATAAAAAGGCTCGGGTATTATAAGTTCATCACCCGGGTCTAAAATGCTATTTAAAGTAAAAATTAGCGCCTCAGATCCGCCTGTAGTCACAATTATATCTTCTTTTAATACATCTAAATTTATATTCTGATAATAATTAGCAATACCTTCTCTGTAGCTTTCTATTCCGGCAGAGTGGCTATATTCTATTTTAGAAATATTAAAATTATTTATTTTTTTAATAACTTTTTTTGGTGGACTTATATCAGGCTGACCAATATTTAAATGTAGAACTTCTCTACCATTTTTTTTTGCTTCTTCAGAAAAAGGAACTAGTTTTCTTATTGGCGATTCAGGCATTCTTTTTCCTTTTCTTGAAATATTTGGCATTTTGGAAAAAAATTAAATTTATTTTACAATTGGAGCTCCCCCAGAAGGTTTTAGTATTGGGCTATTATTTGATTCATCAGGAATTATTTTTCCTTTAACCTTTACTATTTTTGGCGATGTTTTTGCATTAGAGGTTATTGTAATCATTTTTGTGTATGGCCCAACACGTTTCTCATCATAGTTTACTTTCATAACTGCTGATTCTCCAGGGGGAATTGGTTCTTTTGGCCATTCTGGTACAGTGCAACCACAACTACCTTTTGCTTTTTCAATTATTAAAGGTTCTTTGCCTGTATTTGTAAATATAAATTCACAACGAGAGCTTTCATCATCAAATTGATTATATGTTCCCATATCAATTAATTCTTTTTCAAAGGTGATTTCAGCAGCATTAGGATTTATAATTATTTTATCTTGTGCGTTAAGATTTAAAAAAAGATAAAATGTGCAAATAGTAATTAAATATTTTAATTTCATTTTTTGATTTTTTATAGGTTACAAAACTAACTTTTTATATTTAATAAAGCAAATTCAAATTTCTTTGTTCAAAGCAATTAAAAGACATAAATATTGTAGATTTGTTTAACTCAATTTTTAATATGAAAAATAATACAATAAGTAAAACATACAATTCTTTAGAAGTAGAAAGTAAACTTTACAATTATTGGTTAAAAAATAAATTTTTTTCCTCAAAAATTGATAAAAAAAAACCTAATTATACTTTATTAATGCCCCCTCCAAATGTTACAGGCATTTTACATATGGGGCATGTTTTGAATAATACCATTCAAGATATTTTAGTTAGAAGAGCAAGGCAATTAGGTTTTAATGCTTGTTGGGTTCCAGGTATTGATCATGCATCTATTGCTACTGAAGCAAAGGTGGTTGAAAAATTAAAAAAAGAAGGTGTTTCCAAATCAGATATTTCCAGAGAAGATTTTTTAAAACACGCATGGAGGTGGAAAGAAAAACATGGTGATATAATTTTAAATCAACTTAAAAGGTTAGGGGCTTCTTGTGATTGGGATAGAGTTAAATTCACTATGGATGATGATATGTCAGAGTCTGTAATTAATGTTTTTATTGAATTGTTTGAAAAAGGTTTAATTTATCGTGGTGTTAGAATGGTAAATTGGGATCCTAAGGCAAAGACAGCAATTTCTGATGAAGAAGTGATTTATAAAGAACAAAATTCAACATTGTTTTATATTGATTATAAACTAGTAAATTCAGATAGTACAATTACCATAGCAACAACTAGACCTGAGACTATATTAGGAGATACTGCTATTTGTGTTAATCCTAATGATAAAAGATATAAATCTTTAATTGGAAAAAAAGCTGTAGTGCCGTTAATTAATAGAGAAATTCCTATTATTTCTGATGACTATATTGATCCAGAATTTGGAACAGGAGCACTTAAAGTAACTCCAGCTCATGACATAAATGATTATAAAATTGGAAAAAAGAATAATTTAGAGGTAATATCAGTTATAGATAATGACGGATTAATTAGTAGGGAAGGTGAGCTTTATGTAGGTATTGATAGATTTGAAGCTAGAAAAAAAATAATTAAAGACATTAAATCAATTAATCAATTCAATAAAAAAGAAACAATTAACAATAAAGTTGGCTTTTCTGAACGTACAAATGTGATAATTGAACCAAAATTATCTATGCAGTGGTTTTGTAGTGTTAATGATATTTCCACGCCAGCATTAGAGTCAGTTTTAAAAAATGAGATTAATTTCTTTCCAGTTAACTTTAAAAATATTTACAAACATTGGATGGAAAATATTCAGGATTGGTGTATTTCTAGACAATTATGGTGGGGGCATAGAATTCCTGTTTTTTATTATGACAAAGATAAATTTGTAGTAGCAAAAAATAAGCAAGAGGCATTAATAAAAATTAATAAAACCGAAGGTTTTGAGAGTCTTACATTAGAAGATATTGCACAAGATGAAGATGTTTTAGATACATGGTTTTCTTCTTGGCTTTGGCCTATTAGTGTTTTTAATGGTATTAATGAAAGAAATAATAAAGAGATAGAGTATTATTTTCCTACTAATGATCTTGTTACAGGTCCTGATATAATTTTCTTTTGGGTTGCTAGGATGATTATGGCGGGCTTTTCGTTTTATGATAAAATACCATTTAAAAATGTTTATTTTACTGGAATAGTAAGGGATAAAAAAAGAAGAAAAATGTCTAAGTCTTTAGGTAACTCACCAGATGCTATTGAATTAATTAATAAATATGGAGCAGATGGAGTTAGATCTGGGATGCTTTTTTCTTCTAATGCAGGGAATGATCTTTTATTTGATGAGTCTTTATGTGAACAGGGAAGGAATTTTTCAAATAAAATTTGGAATGCATTTAGATTAGTTAACTCTTGGGAGGTGTCTTCTAATATGCAATCCAGTATAAATAAAATTAGTATAGACTGGTTTAATAGTAGATTTTCAGAAGAACTGATTAGTATTAATGATTCATTTAAAAAATTTAGAATTTCTGAATGCTTGATGAAAATATATAAATTAATTTGGGATGATTTCTGTAGTTATTATTTAGAGTTAATAAAACCAAATAATCAAATGGTTGATATTGAAACAAAAAATAAAACAATATATTTTTTTGAGAATCTAATGATTATTTTGCATCCATTTATGCCTTTCATAACAGAGGAGGTTTGGATGAAAATAATTAAAAGGGAAAATAGCGAAAGTATTGTTTATTCTAAATGGCCAAATGAGATTAAACCAGATAAAAAACTATTAACATCATTTACTTTTTTATTTAAATTAATATCAAAAATCAGGCAAATAAAAAAAGAAAAAGGATTGTCTCAAAAATCTTCCATTGAACTTTATATTGAAGATAAATTAGATGATTCAAAAATAAAAATTCTTAAAAAAATGTGTTTTATTTCTAAGATTGATGTTGTAAAAGGAAAAATTGAAGGTTCTTTTCCATTTTTATTAGATACAAATAAATATTATTTAGTTCTACCTTTAAAAATTAATAAAGAGGAAGAAAAAATGAGATTACAAAAAGATTTAGATTATCAAATGTCATTTTTAAAATCTGTAGAAAAAAAACTTTCAAATGAAAATTTTCTAAAAAATGCACCTGATAAAGTTTTGCAACTTGAAAGAAAAAAACAACATGATGCAAAAACAAAAATAGACTCTTTAACAGATCAAATTACATTATTATAGTTTCATGGCAACAAACATATATAAACCAAAAAATAAAATTCGAATTGTTACTGCTGCTAGTTTATTTGATGGCCATGATGCTGCTATCAATATAATGAGAAGAATAATTCAAGCAACTGGGTGTGAAGTTATTCATTTAGGGCATGATCGCTCAGTTGAAGAAGTAGTTACTTGTGCAATACAAGAAGATGCAAATGCAATTGCAATGACATCTTATCAAGGTGGTCATATTGAGTACTTAAAATATATGTTTGACTTATTAAAGAAAAAAAATGCGTTACATATTAAAATCTTTGCAGGAGGAGGAGGTACTATTTTGCCAAATGAGATAAAAGAACTTCATGATTATGGAATAACAAGAATTTATCATCCCGATGATGGAAGAAAAATGGGGCTACAGGGAATGATAAATGATTTAGTGCAAAAATCTGATTATCCTATTGGTAAAAAATTTAAAGACTGTTTAAAATATTTAAGTTTAGATAAAAATATATCTAGATTAATATCTGCCGCTGAAAATTTCCCTAAACTAGTAGAGAAGGATTTAGCAATAGTTCGAAATACATCTAAAAATTCCTCTGTACCAGTTTTGGGTATTACTGGCACAGGTGGTGCGGGTAAGTCTTCTTTAATAGATGAATTATTAAGAAGATTTTTAAACGATTTTGAGGGAAAAAGAATAGGTGTTATTTGTGTTGATCCATCAAAAAGAAAAAGTGGCGGGGCTCTTTTAGGTGATAGAATTAGAATGAATTCCTCTCATAACACTAGGGTATATATGAGATCGCTCGCCACTAGACAAGCTAACCTAGCGTTATCAGCCCATGTGAATGATGCACTTTCGATATTAAAAGCTGCAAAATTCGATTTGATTATTTTAGAAACATCTGGCATTGGTCAATCAGATACAGAAATATTAGACCATTCTGATGTTTCATTGTATGTTATGACGCCTGAATATGGTGCTGCGACACAATTAGAAAAAATTGATATGTTAGATTTTGCTGATGTTATTGCAATTAATAAGTTTGATAGGGCAGGGGCGTTGGATGCGTTGAGAGATGTTAAAAAACAATATCAAAGAAACAATCAATTGTTTTCTAAAAAAGTAGATACTATGCCAGTATTTGGCACGGTTGCTTCTCAGTTTAATGACCCAGGCCTTAATAATTTATATAATTTTATAATTAATAAAATTTCAGAAAAAAACTTCCCAAACTTCAGTTCTTCAAATTTAGAAATCCCGTCCTATGACAGGATTTGTATAATTCCTCAAAAAAGAGTTAGGTATTTGTCTGAAATTTCTGAAGAAAACCGTAATTATAATATGTGGGTTGCAAATCAAAAGAAAACAGCAAGTGAAATTTATAATTTAAATTCAACAATAGAGATTATTCGTAATGAAAAAAAGAATCCTGATTTAATAAAAGAATTAAAAAAGATTATCTCCATTAAAGAAAAAAAGTTAGATTCTAATAATAAAATTCTAATTAAGAACTGGGATAGTTTGAAGAAATTATATTCAAACTCTATCTTTAAATTTCAAGTTAGAAATAAAGAGCTTTCAATAAAAACTTACACAAAATCACTTTCGCATTTAAAAATACCTAAAGTAGTTTTACCAAAGTATAAAGATTCAGGTGATATATTGAGGTGGCAACTTCAAGAGAATGTCCCAGGTAAATTTCCTTTTACCTCTGGAATATTCCCTTTTAAAAGAGAAGGAGAAGATCCAACAAGAATGTTTGCCGGTGAGGGTGGGCCTGAAAGAACTAATAAAAGATTCCATTATTTGAGTTTGGGAATGCCCGCTAAGAGACTTTCAACTGCTTTTGACTCCGTTACTTTGTATGGTAGTGATCCAGATTACAGACCAGATATTTATGGCAAAATTGGAAATGCTGGTGTTTCAGTTTGTTGTTTAGATGATGCAAAAAAATTATATTCTGGATTTAATCTCGTTGATTCATTGACATCTGTTTCAATGACAATTAACGGCCCCGCTCCAATAGTGTTAGCATTTTTTTTAAACGCTGCAATTGATCAACAATGTGAATTGTTTATCAAGAAAAATTCTTTAGAAAAACAAGTAAATAAAAAAATTAAATTTTTATATAGGAATAAAAAAAGACCTGAATATTTAGGTGATTTACCTGAAGGTAATGATGGTCTTGGTTTAATGTTATTGGGGGTGACGGGCGAAGATGTAATAGATAAAAAAATATATAATAAAATTAAAAAAGAAACTCTAAAAAAAGTTAGAGGAACTGTGCAAGCTGATATTTTAAAAGAAGATCAAGCACAAAATACCTGTATATTTTCAACTGATTTTTCTTTAAAAGTTATGGGTGATATACAACAGTATTTTATAAATAACAATGTTCAAAACTTTTATTCTGTTTCAATTTCTGGGTATCATATTGCTGAGGCGGGTGCAAATCCAATTACACAACTAGCATTTACTTTAGCTAATGGATTTACTTACATAGAATATTATTTAAGTCGGGGAATGAAAATAGATGATTTTGCGCCAAATTTATCTTTTTTCTTTTCAAATGGAATTGATCCAGAATATGCAGTTATTGGAAGAGTTGCAAGAAGAATATGGGCTAAAGCAATTAAATATAAATACGGAGGTAATAAAAGGTCACAAATGTTAAAATATCACATTCAAACATCAGGAAGGTCGTTGCATGCTCAGGAAATAGATTTTAACGATATAAGAACTACTTTACAAGCTTTATATGCTATTTATGATAATTGTAATTCTTTACATACAAACGCATATGATGAAGCGATTACAACTCCCACTGAAGATTCTGTTCGTAGAGCAGTTGCAATTCAGTTAATAATTAATAAAGAATTAGGTCTTGCTAAAAATGAAAATCCAATGCAAGGATCATTTATTATTGAGGAATTAACAGATTTAGTTGAAGAAGCTGTGTTAAATGAATTTGATCGTATTACTGAAAGAGGAGGAGTGTTAGGTTCCATGGAAACTATGTACCAAAGATCTAAAATACAAGAAGAGTCTCTACATTATGAAAGTTTAAAGCACTCTGGTGAGTTTCCAATTATAGGAGTTAATACTTTTTTAAACACCAAGGGTTCGCCTACTATCATTCCGGAGGAAGTTATTAGGTCAACTAAGCAAGAAAAAGAAAATCAAATATTTTCTGTTAATAGTTTAAAAAACAATTATTCTTTTATTAGTCAGGAAAAATTGAATAATTTAAAATATTCGGTAGTAAACAATGAAAATATTTTTTCCACATTAATGGAAACTTCAAAATATTGTTCTTTAGGTCAAATTTCTGATACTTTATTTAATGTTGGGGGTAAATATAGAAGGAATATGTGATTTAGTATTTTAATAAAAAATCCTGTATTATTTTCTTCTTGTTGATAGGCTGGTTATAATACGTACATATTTTCTCTAGCAACCTCTCTAATACACTATCAGGGCATGATGCCCCTCCTGATATAAGAAAGTTAATTGATTTTTTATTTGGCAAGTAATTCTTTTTTATTACTTCTGTTTTTTTCTTCATATCAAAATGAGTGATTTTATTTTTTGAAATAAGTTTTTTTTCTGAGGAGATAAAGAATGTTTTAAAATAATTCTCACATATTTTTACTAGTTGAGAGGTGTTTGAGCTATTATATCCCCCTGTAATAAAGGCTATATCGATATCTAAATGAATGAGTTGCTTAATGCTAGTTTGATTTTCATTAGTAGCATAACATAAGGTATCTCTATTATTAGCTGTTCGTTCTTTTCCCTCTGTTTCGCCATATTTTTTTTTCATAATTTTTTCAAAAAACAATGAAATCTCTTTAGTTTCTTCAGCTAGCATTGTTGTTTGATTAACAACTCCAATTTTTTTAAAATCTTTTTTTGGATTAAAATTTTTTGAAAATCTACCTTTAAATAGTTCTTTGAAATCAGATGATTTTTCATTTAATATATATTTTGATAATAACAGAGCTTCTTTCATGTTTTTTATTATGATTCTGGGAGTATTTTTGTTGAAATTAGAAAATGTTGCTTTTGTTTCTTCGTGCTCAGGTTTTCCATGAATTATAACAGTATAATTTTTATCTGCTAGTTCATTTCCTCTATTCCATACTTTTGTAACGAATGGGCATGTTGTATCATAAGATTTTGTTTCTATTCCTTTTTTTTTAATGATATTCATGTTTTCCTTAGTGGTTCCAAAAGCAGGAATAATTACAATGTCATTTTTTTTGACCTCTTCCCAAGGGGTAATTGTTTTCCCAGTACTGTCTTGTAGAAATTTTATGCCTTTTTTTTGTAAATCTTCATTTACATTTGGATTATGAATAATTTCACTTATGAGATATATATTTTTATTTGGATTTCTCTCCATTGTTTTATAACATATTTCAATAGCATTTTTAACACCAAAACAAAAACCAAAATATTTTGGAATAAAAAAATTTAATTTTCCAATTGATATTTTAGTAGCACTATAATCAGTTCTTTTTTCATTTTCTGTACGAATTTTTTTTAACTCAGAGATTAATTTAGAATCAAAATATTTTGGTAAAACGAAGCTTTTCAAAGTTTTCTAGAAGTTTTATTCAAATATAGTGATTAATTAAATTTTGTAATTTATTTTTTAAACTTATCTAAGTTTGTATATTTGCTGACTTGATTTATAATTAAATAAATATAATGGAAGAAAATAATGATATTTTAAAAGGATCTGAAGATCAAAGTAGTGAATTAAATGAATCTGTTGAGGGTTCTATTATTGAACCAGTTAGTTCTTCGGAAGAATCCGGCAAGGTTGAAGATTTTGATTGGGAAAATTTTGAAAACGAAAAAATATATAGTGAAGAAGAGAAAAAGAAATTAGAGGATTTATATTCAGAAACTTTAGCATCTCTTAATTCAAATGATATTATTCAAGGTGTTGTCTTGAAAAAATCGGAAAAAGATGTAATAATAGATATTTCAGGAAAATCAGAGGGTGTTATTTCCTCCAATGAATTTAGATATAATCCAGATTTGAAAGAAGGGGATAATGTAGATGTAGTTATAGATAAGCAAGAGGATAAAACAGGGCAGTTAGTTCTTTCTCACAAGAAAGCTAGGTATTTAAAATCATGGGGCAAAGTAAATGATGCTCATGATAATGGTGAGGTTGTAGATGGTTATATTATGTGTCGTACCAAAGGGGGAATGATTGTTGATGTTTTTGGTTTAGAGGCATTTTTGCCAGGCTCTCAAATTGATGTAAAGCCAATTAGAAATTATGATTTATATGTAGGAAGGAATATGAAATTTAAGGTAGTTAAGATAAATCCAGATTTTAGAAATGTTGTTGTTTCTCATAAAGCTTTAATTGAAGCAGATATAGAAGAACAGAAAAAAGAAATTATTTCAAAGCTAGAAAAAGGTCAAGTATTAGAAGGGATAGTAAAAAATATTACAGCTTATGGTGTGTTTATTGATTTAGGAGGTGTTGATGGGTTAATTCATATAACAGATTTATCTTGGAGCCGAATTAATCATCCAAATGAAATTGTTAATCTTGATGAAAAAATAAAAGTTGTTATTTTAGATTTTGATGATAATAAAAACAGAATCCAGCTAGGATTAAAACAATTATTTAAACACCCTTGGGAGTCATTGCCTGAGGAACTAAAAGTAGGTGATAAAGTAAAAGGAAAAGTTGTTGTTTTGGCTGATTATGGAGCTTTTGTTGAAATTCAAGATGGTGTTGAAGCTTTAGTTCACGTTTCTGAGATGTCATGGTCTGCTAATTTGAGATCTGCTCAAGATTTTCTTAAAATTGGAGATGAAGTAGAAGCTATCATTATTACATTAGATAGAGAAGAAAGAAAAATGTCTTTAGGAATAAAGCAATTAACCCCTAATCCATGGGAAAAGATAGCCGAAAAATATCCAGTGGACACCAAGATTAAAGGCAAAATTACTAATTATACGAATTTTGGTGTGTTTGTTGAATTGGAGGAAGGTGTTGATGGTTTAGTTCATATCTCTGATCTTTCTTGGACAAAAAAAATTAAACATCCTGCAGATTTTGTAAAACTAGGAGAAGAAATGGAGGTAATAGTTTTAGAAATAGATGTTGATAATAAACGTTTAAGTTTAGGTCACAAGCAGTTGACAGATGACCCTTGGAATGTATATGAAACAATTTTCACATTAGAATCTGTTCATAGTGGAGAGGTTTTAGATGTTTTTGATAAGGGTTCCACAATAATTTTTAAAGAACAAGGTTTAGAAGCTTTTTGTCCGTCAAGACACTCTGTTAAAAAAGACAAGAATAAAGTAGAGATGGGGGAAATATTAGATTTTGAAGTTATTGAGTTTAATAGGGAATCAAATAGGATTGTTGTTTCTCATGCTAAAACTTTTATGGATGATTTAAAAAAAGAAGCTGCTGATAAGAAAAAACATAAAACAGCTGTTGACAAAAAAGTTAAGAGAATGAGAGAGAGTGTTGAAAAGTCTACTTTAGGAGATATTGATGCTTTATCAGATTTAAAAAATAAAATTGATGAATAATTTGTTGATTTTTAATATTAATTTTATAAAACCTTCTTTTTATATTTAAAAGGAAGGTTTTTTTATATATTGTGAAGAATAAAATTATTTTAAATCCAAAAGAACTATCAATAATTATTGATAGATTATGTTATGAGCTTATTGAAAATCATTCTGATTTTTCTAATACTATTCTAATAGGCCTCCAGCCTAGAGGTGTATTATTTGCTAATAGACTTATTGCAAAATTAAAAAAAATCACAAGCCAAGATATAAAATTTGGAGAACTAGATACAACTTTTTTTAGAGATGATTTTAGAAGAAAAAAGGGTATTTTAACTCCACATGAAACTAATATTAATTTTAATATTGAAAATTTCAATGTTGTATTTATTGATGATGTTTTATTTACTGGAAGAACAATTAGGTCTGCACTAGATGCTATTGGGTCATTTGGAAGAGCTCGTGCTATAGAGCTTTTAGTTTTAATTAATAGAAGGTTTAGTAGAGAAATACCTATTGAGCCAAAGTATATAGGAAGATCAATAGATGTTTTTGAAAATGAACATGTTATAGTAAATTGGGGAGAAGACGGTAAAGAAAGTAATGTGGTATTATTAAATAATTAATTTTAATGAAAGAATTCAGTTCTAATCACTTATTAGGTATAAAAGATTTGTCATTTGATGATATAAAATTAATTTTTGATATCGCAGAAAATTTTAAAGAAGTAATAAATAGACCAATTAAGAAAGTTCCAACTTTAAGAGATATATCTGTTGCAAATCTGTTTTTCGAAAATTCTACAAGAACTAAATTATCTTTTGAGTTAGCTGAAAAAAGACTTTCCGCTGAAGTACTTAATTTTTCTTCATTAGGCTCTTCTTTATCAAAGGGTGAGACGCTTGTTGATACTGTAAATAATATTTTAGCTATGAAAGTTGATATTGTTGTGATTCGGCATCCAGATGCTGGCGCTGCTTCATTTTTATCTCAGAATATCAATGCATCTGTTATTAATGCAGGCGATGGTTCTCATGAACATCCTACTCAAGCCCTTTTAGATGTTTTTTCCATTATAGAAAAAATAAAAGATATAAAAGGGAAAAATATTCTATTATTAGGTGATATTAAGCATTCTAGAGTAGCTCTTTCAAATATATTTTGTTTGCAGAAATTAGGAGCAAATGTTAGAGTTTGTGGTCCTCCAACATTAATTCCTAAAAATATATCTGATTTGGGGGTTGAAGTTAGTTTTGACTTACATGATTCATTAAGGTGGTGTGATGTGGTAAATGTATTAAGAATACAGTTAGAGCGCCAAAATTTAAAGTTCTTTCCTTCTTTAAGAGAATATTCAATGATGTATGGTATACATAGAGAGATTTTGGATAAAATAAGTAAAGAAATTTTAATATTGCATCCAGGACCTATAAATAGAGGAGTAGAAATTACAAGTGATGTGGCAGATTCTAATCAGTCCATCATTTTAGATCAAGTAGAAAATGGCGTAGCAATAAGAATGGCTATATTATATTTACTAGCTTCAAAAATAAAAATATCGTGAAATTAGAAGTTAATGATAATTATTATTATTTATCAGATTTAAATAGTAATAATCAATTTGAATTACTTAGTACAATAGAAAATTATAAAAAGTCACCTATTAATTTAATTATTAAACTTAATATAGAACTTATTAACAACACTTCTTTAATATTATCTTTAGTAAAATATTCTTCTTTTTGGAAAAAGAGTGATAAATCATTTATATTAGTAGTTGAAGATTTTGTATTTAAAAACAAGAATCTTGTTTCTGTTCCAACTTTAGATGAGGCAATTGACTATCTATTCATGGAGGAACTTGAAAGAAATGTATAACAAATTAAATTTTATAATATGAAAAAAACTTTACTTACTTTTTTGTTAATTGGATTTCTTCCATTTTTAGGTTTTTCACAATGTGTTCCAAGTACTGATTTTACTGGTTTAGTTGGAGTCGAAGATGATGCTTATATATTAGAAGACACCACTGGTTTAAATATTGGTCCAACAGTTGTTGATCCAACTGCACTTCCAAATGCATATGTGGGAGATGCATATGAAACTTTTTTTAACATGAGAATTCCTACGGATACAGTAATTGAATATGATTTAGGTCAAGGACCTCAATTATTTGATCCAGTTTATATTAATACTATTGGAGTTAATGAAATACAAGGTTTGCCAATGGGCTTTTCTTACGAATGTGCTTCTCAAGATGCAAATGGTGATATTACAGAAAATTCTTGTATTTTTCCTGGAGGTGGTTTTGGCTGTTTAAGGTTGTACTCTGATGATGTGCCTAATGTTATAGGAACTTATCCATTAACGGTTGCTTTGGATATAGTGGCAGAATATGAAGTTTTTGGTATTATGATACCAGTTGAAGTTACAGATGATGCTTTATTAAACTATCTTGTTTTGGTAGTTGAAGAAGGTAATAATTCAGGAATAGGAGAGGTTGTTGATTCAAGAGAATTTAAAAGTTTAGGTACTTATCCTAACCCTTTTAGTGAATCAACAAATATCCATTTTGGAAACAATAATTCAAATGATGTGAAATTTTCTGTATACGATATTTTAGGAAATTTAGTATTTGTTGAAAATATTAATACAGAAATTGGGCACAATGAGTTTTCTTTTGAAAAAGGAAATTTGACTAGCGGTCTGTATACTTATACAATTTCTAATGGAATTAAAACTATTAGTCAAAGAGTAGTTATTTATTAATTAATTACTTTTATTATTATAAAGGGAGGCATTTGTCTCCCTTTTTTCTGTTATTAAATTTTCTATTTTTCTTATTTCGTGGGGATTGATTTCTATAAATTTTTTTGATTTAAACCATGTGATTTGTCTTTTGGCGTATCTTCTTGTATTTCTTTTAATTAGATCTTTTGTTTCATTTATTGTTTGTTCATTATTAAAAAAACTATAAAATTCTTTATAACCTATTGTATCTAATGCAATTTCTTTATTTAGTTCTAGTGCTTTTTTAACTTCATCTTGTAATCCTATCTTAATCATTTTTTCTACTCTATTATTAATTTTTTCGTATAATAAATTTCTTTTTTCATTTAAAAAGAAATATAAAGTGTCAAATTTTTTTTCTTTTAATTTGTTTTTTAAAAATGATGACAAGGTTTTTTTGGTTGAAAAATACACCTCTAAACATCGAATCACTTTTCTAGGGTTTTTTATATCGATTCTTTTCCATGAATCATAGTCAATTTTTTTAAGTTTTTCGCTTAATTTCTCTAATCCATCTCTTTCTATTTCATTATAAAGTTTTGTTCTTATTCCTGCTTTTATTTTAGGTATTTTATTTAACCCTTTACAAACAGATTCTATATACAACCCAGAACCTCCACATAAAAATATTATATCTTTTGTTTTAAATATTTTTTTAGAAATTTTTTCAAAGTCACCTTGATATTCACCTATTGAATACTTCTGTTTTATTGTTCTATTATTTATTAAGTGGTGTTTTACCTCTTTAAGTTTTTCTTGTTTTAATTTTGCTACCCCAATATTTAGTTCTTTGTAAAACTGTCTTGAGTCTGCTGAGATAATTTCTGTTTCAAATTTTTTCGCTAGCTTTAAACATATTTCAGATTTACCTACACACGTTGGACCACCTATCACAACTAAAATTTTTTTATTCATTTTTTAATTTTAATTCATTTCCAATTTTAATCATGTAATTTTCGGCTTCTTTTTTGTCATTTTTAATGTCTCCATTTAAAATTGCTTCCCTAATTTTAATTTTTATTTTTCCAACTAATTTAGATGGTTGTATATTAAATGTCTTCATTATTAATTCTCCACTAACTGGGGGTTGAAAGTTTCTAAGTTTATCTTTTTCTTCTATTTCTTCTATTTTTCTTTTTACATAGGTTAAGTTCTTTAAATATCTATTTACTTTTTCTTCATTTTTTGATGTGATATCAGCTTCACACAATATAAATAAATCTTCTATATCATTTCCGGCTTCAAAAACAATTCTTCTAAATGCGGAATCTGTTACATATTTTTTTGTTAATGGAATTAATCTAAGATGAAGTAGGACAAGTTTTTGAACATACTTCATGTTTTCGTTTAAAGGTAATTTTAATTTTTTAAATATATTCGGAACCATTTTTGAACCTATGTATTCGTGTCCATGAAAAGTCCATCCTTCTTTTTCAATATATTTTTTTGTTTGAGGTTTAGCTATATCGTGTAATAGTGCTGCCCAAATCAACCAAATATTTTCACTATTTTTTCTAACATTATCAGCTACTTCTAAAGTATGATAAAAATTATCTTTGTGAGAATGATTGTTTATTGTTTCTACGCCATGTAAATCTTCTAATTCTTTAAAAAATATATTTAATAGTCCTGTTTGAAATAATAATTTTAATCCGTCAGATGGTTTTTTACACAAAAGTATTTTTTCAAATTCATCTAATATTCTTTCTTTAGAGATAATATTAGCTCTTTTACTATTTTTTTTAATTGATTGAAGTGTCTTTTCTTCTATTTTGAAATTTAATTGATTAGAGAATCTAATTGCTCTAAACATTCTTAATGGATCGTCAGAAAAAGTTTTGTCTGGGTTTAAAGGAGTTTTTATAATTTTATTTTTTATATCTATTTTTCCATTAAATGGATCAATCAAGTCCCCAAAACTATTTTTATTAAGTGATATAGACATAGCATTAATTGTAAAATCTCTTCTGTTCTGGTCGTCTTTCATTGTCCCAAGCTTTATCTTTGGCTTTCGTGACAAGCTATCGTAATATTCCTTTCTAGCACTTATGAATTCTATTTGAGAGTTTTTATACTTTACTAAAGCTGTACCAAAGTTTTTATAGATAACAATATCTTTGACTTTTAATTTTTTTGCTGTTAGTTTTGCTAATTCAATAGCTTTTTGATCGCATACAATATCTATATCTTTAAATTGATTTTTTTTATTTAAAAAACAATCTCTTACAAAACCACCAACTACAAAAGTTCTTATTTGTAGTGTTTCACTTAATTCACTTAGAATATAAAATATGTTATGATTTATAAAATTCTCCATTTTTATCTTACAACTTCTATTTTTTCATTTGAATTAATTTTTACTATTCTAGAGGGTTTTTCAAGATTTATATCAGTTTTATGTTTTGCAATATAATCAACCATTTGTTTTATTTGATTATTTATTTGTTGGAAATTTTTTGGACTTTGATCTGTCGAAATATTTGCAGAGGTTGATGCAATAGGTCTATTTAGCTTTTTTATTATTTCATTACAAAAATAATCATTTGTAACTCTTATTGCAATTGTATTTGTTTTTATTAAAATCTCAGGTAGATTTTTTGGGTTATTATATATAATTGTAGTGGGGGTGTTACTTTCCTCTATTAATTTGATTGCTTTTTCTGGTAATTTTTCCACATAGTTTGAAAGCATTTCAATATCATTAACCAATAGAATTAGGGGTTTTTTTTTAGGTCTATTTTTTATTTTATAAATTTTATTAACACTATCAGTATTTGTTGCATCACATCCAATCCCCCATATTGTATCAGTTGGATGTAATATAACACCTCCTTCTTTTAATATTTTTACGCTTTCTTGTATAGTTTGTGTTATCATTTTAATAATTCTTGATATATATTAACAATTTGATTGGCTTGTTTAATATTATTAAATTTTTCTGCCCATTTTTTTGCTTCTGGATTTCTTTTATTTTTTCCTTTGTAAATTTTTATTAAAATTTTTGTTAGTTCTTCACAATTATTCACATAAAAACAATGATCTCCACCTGCCTCTTTGAAGATAGGCTTGTCTATTGTTATAACTGGAATTTGACTGTATAAGCCCTCTATAATTGGTATTCCAAAACCTTCATAAATTGATGGATACACTAAACATTTAGCTTTTTTATATATATCGGAAAGATCATTAACACTATTTATTTCAAGGAATATAATATTATTTTTAATTTTATTGGCAGATATAAAATTTAAAACTTCTTTATAATAAGATTTCTTTTTTCCTATACATACTAAATTAAAATCTGGATTTTCTTTTATTGATTTTAATAAAAATTTTAAATTTTTTCTTTTTTCAATAGTCCCAACATACAAAATATAATTATCAGGTAATTGATATTTTTTTAAAATATTTTCATCCTTTAATTCAGATTTAAAAGCTTTATGACAACTTTGATAAATTACTTCAATTTTTGATGGTTCAATGTTGAAATAATTTATTAAGTCTTTTTTAGTTTGTTTACTAACACTAATTATTTTTTTTGCTTTATTGCATGCATATTTTGTTTTATTAGAGTATATAAATTTATCTAATTTATTGTAGAATGTTGGATATCTTTTATATATCACATCATGTATTGTTACTATACATTTTACGTTTTTATTAATTCCTACAGGAATTTCATTACTAAGGCCATGAAATATGTCAATTCTTTCTTTATTTATAATGTTTTTTAGTCCAAATGTTCTCCAGTAATTTTTTAATAATTTTATTTTTGGAGTATGCACTTTTATATTTCTTGGGACATTAAAAATTTCATTATTTAAATCTGTTGTAAATAATTGAATATTAATTTTATCAAAATTTAGTAATGATGAAATTACATCTCGACTATAATTTCCTAGTCCAGATTTATTTAGATAGGCTCTTTTTGCATCAATTCCAACTATCAAAATATTAATTTTATCACAAATCTATATCTAATTTTTGTTATTTTAATTAAAATTGTAATTAATGGGTAAAATTCTAGGTATAGATTTTGGAAAAAAAAGAATAGGTATTGCTATTACAGATAGTAAAAAGATGTTTGCGTTTCCACTTAAAACTGTAGATAATATAGAGGTGTTCTCTTTTTTAAAAGAATTTTTTCTCAATGAAGATATTGAATCTTTTGTTTTAGGAGAGCCCAAAACAAAAAAAAATACAAATAATGATTTAATAACTGACATAAAGAAGTTTTCTGACAAATTAAAAAATGAATTTAGAATACCTGTTTATTTTGTAGATGAAAGGTTTACTTCAAAAATTGCTTTCCAAATTATTTTAGATGCTAATATTAAAAAAATGAAAAGGAGAGATAAATCGTTAATAGATAAAGTTAGTGCATCTTTAATTTTAGAAACATATTTGAAAAAAAATAAAAAATGATATTGCCAATATATATTTATGGAAACACAGTTTTAAGAAAAAAATGTGAAGATATTGATCCAAATTATAAAAATTTAAATATACTGATTAAAGATATGTTTGAGACTATGCATAATGCTAATGGCATTGGATTGGCTGCTCCTCAAGTTGGGTTATCTATAAATCTGTTTGTTATTGATCTAAATCCTTTATCTGAGGATAATCCAAAATTAAAAGGTTTGAAGAAAGTATTTATAAATCCTAAAATTATTAATGAATATGGTGAAGAGTGGGGGTATGATGAAGGTTGTTTGAGTATGCCAGATTTAAATGATATTGTAATTAGAAAAAAGAATATAGAAATAGAATATATGGATGAGAAATTTGACCTAATTAAAGAAAAAATAAGTGGTATGGAGGCTAGAGTTATTCAGCACGAGTATGATCACTTAAAAGGTGTTTTATTTACTGATCATTTATCAGCTAAACGTAAAAATATTATAAATAGAAAATTAAATGCAATAAAAAAAGGTAAGTTTCAAAAGAGATATAATGTTGAATTATTAAAAAAATAATATAGAAATGAAAAAAAAATCATTTAACGATTTAGTTAATATTATAGATGAATTAAGAGAAAATTGCCCTTGGGATAAAAATCAAACTAAAGACACTTTAAGATCTTTAACAATAGAGGAGTGTTATGAATTGTCTGATTCTATTTTGTCTAATGATACTGATTCTATAAAAAAAGAATTAGGTGATATACTAACTCATATTATTTTTTATTCTAGAATTTTTTCAGAGAAAGAAAAATTTTCTATTGGCGATGTTATTCATAGTCAAGCCGAGAAATTAATAAGTAGACACCCTCATATCTATGGAGATGTGAATGCTGAAAATGAATTAGATGTTAAAAAAAATTGGGAACTTATTAAATTAAAGGAGTCTTCAGATAATAAGTCTATATTGGATGGGGTTCCAAAGTCTCTACCAACTATGTTAAAGGCTTGGAGAATTCAGGAAAAAGTAGGTGGTGTAGGATTTGAGTGGCCAGATATTTCAGGATCTTTAGATAAAATTGAAGAAGAATTTAATGAGTTAAAAATAGAGATTAAAAAAAATAATAGTGAGGGTGTAGAAGAGGAGTTGGGTGATGTGTTTTTTTCATTAGTTAAATTTTCTCGGTACTTAAATATTAATCCTGTGGATGCTTTAGAAAAAGCAAACATAAAATTCATTAAAAGATTTAAAGAGTTAGAAGAAAATGTGTACAATGATAAAAAGAGAATTGAAGAATTGGGGTTAGATGAATTAGATTTTTATTGGAAAAAAATCAAGAAGTTAAAATAATAAACAATAATAATAATCCACACCATATAATTATAGGTATAGGTTTGAAATTAAACCACTTGATATAATCTTTCTCTTTTCTGTAAGACCACATTATAAATAGTATATATATGGCGGAAGCTACAAGAGCATAAATCCAATGTCCTGTTGTAATATTTTCCATTTAATTAAATATTATTGGATTTGTTTTTATAATAAAATCATCATAAATAAATTTGTCTATGAGGGCAGGGAAAATAGTTTTTGATTTATAACTAATATCAAATTTTGTTCTATCTATTTTAATTTCAGAAAAAACTATATATTGATCTCTTCTTGATTGTAATTTGTAATTAAATTCTATCGGTTGTGAGATCCCTTTAATTGTAATTACGCCATAAATCTTTGTGTCATCACTTGATGAAATTTTAAATTTACTAGTTGGAAAATTACTCACATCGAAAAAATCTTCATCTTTTAAATGAGATTCAATAGATTGTTTTGCTTTTCCGCTTAAATCAGTGCATTCAATAGTTGACATATCTACGATAAATTCCCCATCAATTATTTTTTTTTCTTTAGAAAATGTGATTTCTCCAGATTTTAATTGGATGATTCCAAAGTGTTCTCCGCTCACTTTTTGGCCTAACCATTCAATTTTACTTTTTTTTACATCTATTGTTTTTGTTGTTTGGCTGAAAGAAATTAAAAAAGACAATAAAGAAAATAATGTAATGTGTAACTTTTTCATATTTTAATAATATTATTTATGTTTAGATTTCAAATTTATTAATTAATTATATAAAAAATGAAAAAACAAATAAATCATGTTAAAAAATTTCATGAATCTTTCGGTATAGAAAATAAACTAACTCCCACTGCTAATTTGAATGACTCTATTTTTAACTTGAGATTTAAGTTAATGCAAGAAGAAAATCAAGAGTACTTAGAGGCTTGTAAAAATGGTGATTTAAATGAAATTGCTGATGCATTAGGGGACATGATGTATATTTTGTGTGGTACTATTTTAGCTCATGGTTTCCAAAATAAAATAGAATTAGTTTTTGAGGAAATACAAAAAAGTAATATGTCAAAATTAGATAATGATGGAAAGCCAATATATAGAGAAGATGGTAAAATTTTAAAAAGTTCTAATTACTTTAAGCCTAATATTTCTAAAATTTTGTCCTCTTAGTATTTATTTTAAATATCTAAAGTCTTGATTGTTTTTGATATTTAAGACAGATTGATAGATGAGCTTAATTACATTTTCAACATCATCTAAATGAACGGTTTCTACTGTTGTGTGCATATATCTCAGAGGTAATGATATTAATGCAGATGAAACTCCTCCAATGCTAAATGCAAACGCATCTGTATCTGTTCCAGTTGATCTAGATGCTGCCGCTTTTTGTATTTTTATTTTATTTTTTTTAGCAGTATTAATAATCAGTTTTAATAAATTGTTTTGAACCGCTGGTCCATATGATACAACAGGTCCTTTACCCATTGAGCACTCACCTTGTTGTATTTTATTTATCATAGGAGTATTAGTATCATGAGTAACATCAGTTACAATTGCCACATTAGGTCTTATTGTTTCTACTATCATTTTAGCTCCATATAATCCCACTTCTTCTTGAACTGAATTTGTTATATATAAACCAAATGGTAATTCTTTTTTATTTTCCTTTAATAATCTAGCTACCTCAGCAATCATGAATCCTCCCATTCTGTTATCTAGTGCTCGTCCTACCAAATGTTTTTTATTCATAATCATAAACTTGTCTTCATATGTTACAACGCAACCAACATCTACTCCCATTTTTCTTACTTCTTCGGCATTTTTTGCTCCACAGTCTAAAAATATATTTTCTAAAGAAGGTTGTTTTTCTTTACCAGGTCTTCTTGTATGAATTGCTGGCCATCCAAATACTGCTTTGACCATTCCCTTTTCAGTATGAATGTTAACTCTCTTTGATGGTGCTATTTGATGATCTGATCCGCCATTTCTTCTTAAGTATATAAAACCATCTTTTGTTATATAGTGAACAAAAAAAGATATTTCATCAGCATGAGCTTCAATTACCACTTTGTATTTTGCTTTAGGATTAATTACCCCAACAACCGTTCCGTACGTATCTACTATATGAGTATCGATATATGGTTTTAAATAATTTAACCATAATTTTTGCCCCTCATATTCAAACCCAGTAGGAGAGGGGTTATTTATATAATTTTCTAAAAAATTCATTGATTTTTTGGTAATAATACTCTTATTTTTCATAGCTATATATTTTGATGTGATTAAAATAGTAAATAATTTAATTATGATTATGAAAATAAATAGAAAATTAAAGATAATTAAAACCTCAGATGGTTCTCACTCAATTTGTGATACTTTAAATGATGAAATTTATCATTCTAGATTTGGTGCGATACAAGAATCGTTGCATATTTTTATTAATAATGGATTTAAAAAATGTAAAAATAAAAATATTAAAATATTAGAGGTAGGTTTAGGTACAGGTCTAAACCTAATTTTAACTTATTTAAATTCAATAGATAAGAATGTAAATTATTATTCTATAGAGCCATATCCAATTCCTTTTAGAATTATTTGTAAAATGAATTATGAGAAAATATTTTCTTTAAAAATTTTAAATTCTATTCATAATTGTCCAATTAAAAAGAAAAATAATTTAAGAGATAATTTTTCTTTTTTTAGGTATGATTGCCAATTTTTATCATTTGACACAATTGAAAAATTTGATCTTATTTATTATGATGCATTTTCGCCCAGGGTTCAACCTGAAATGTGGACATCTGAAAATTTCAAAAAAGCTTATAATTTATTAAATAAAAGTGGTGTTTTAATTACTTTTTGCGCAAAGGGAGAGGTGAAGAGAAATTTAAAAAAAGAGGGTTTTAAATTAATACATCCTAGGGGCCCTTTTGGCAAAAGGGAAATTACTGTAGCTAAAAAAATTTAATTTTTTTCTACAATCTCTATATTTAAAATATCGCGATCAAATAAATATAAGCCTCCTTTATCATCACCAATTAATTTTAATTTATCAAGAATTGTTCTTGCTAAAGCTTCTTCTTCAATTTGTTCTGCAACATACCATTGCATAAAATTATGAGTAGTGTAATCTTTATTTTTTAAACACAGGTCAACAACTTCATTTATTTTTTTTGTTACTAAAATTTCGTGATCTAGTAAATTTTGAAATATATGAGATAAGCAATCGAAAACTTTTGGTGGTTTTTGTAGTTCTGGAACTATAGCGTGTCCGCCTCTTTCATTCACATATTTTATTAGTTTTAACATATGCTCTCTTTCTTCATCTGAGTGTCGATATAAAAAAGATGATACTCCATCAAATCCTTTTGTTTCAGCCCACGAAGCCATTGCTAGATAAAATTGTGAAGAATTTGCTTCTACACTAATTTGTTCATTAAGAGCTTTTTCTATTGTTTTAATTAGCATGATAATTTTTTTACAAATTTACGATAAACTTTCTAAACTTTCATTAATTGATTTTAATATTATATAGCAAGATTTTTTTATTTCTTTTTCTGTTATTGTTAGAGGAGGACTAATTCTCATTGACTTTTGCTCAAATAAGAAGTAGAAAGCTAATAATCCGTTTTTACGACACTTCTTTACAACTAAATCACACATTTTTTTTGTTTTAAATTCTACTCCTAGCATTAATCCTAAGCCGTTAATTTTTAATATTTCTTCATGAATTAGTAGTTTTCTAAACAATTTTTCTTTTTTTATTACTTGGTTCAAGATTTTAGTTTTTGTTAAAATTTCTAAAGTTTTTAAAGAAGCAGCACAATTAACTGGGTGACCTCCAAATGTAGTAATATGACCTAGCATTGGATTCTTTTTTAGGTTACTCATTATTTTTGTGGAACATATAAAACTACCAATAGGCATTCCTCCCCCCATTCCTTTTGCGATGCATAATATATCAGGTGATATATTATATTTTTCAAAGCCAAATAGCTTTCCTGTTCTGCCAAAACAAGTTTGTATTTCATCAAATATTAATAAAGTGTTATTTTTAACACAAATATTTTTTATTTTTTTTACCCATTTTTTTGATGCAATTTTAAAACCACTCCCACTTTGTATTAATTCAATAATTACTGCAGCTGTGTTTTTTGTAATATGTTTTAAATCCTCTATTGAGTTGAATCTTATCATTTTTCCTCCTGGCAGTAAAGGTCGATAATTTGATTTTCTTTCTTCATTTCCCATATAACTTAGTGATCCTTGGGTGCTTCCATGATAAGAGTCTTTGCAATAAATGATTTCATTTTTTTTTGTTGTTCTCTTTGCTAATTTTATTGCACCTTCTATTGCTTCTGTTCCTGAGTTAACAAAATAAGAACAGTTTAATTTTTTTGGTAAATAATCAGATAATTTTTTTGCTAATTTAATTTGAGGCTCTTGAATGTATTCCCCATAAACCATTACATGTGTATACTTTGATAATTGTTTGCTAACACTTTGTATAATTTGTTTATTTGAGTGTCCCAGTGTACATGCTGATACACCAGCTACTAAATCTATATATTTTTTTCCTTGCTTGTCAAATATATATATTCCTTTTGCATGAGATACTTCAAGACAAATTGGTTTTTCTGTAATTTGAGATTGATGCTTAAAAAATATTTCCTTTGCATTCATCAAAAATTTATTTTTTTTCTAAAGCTCTTTTACAAGCATTTTCTATACTTTTTGAATCAAGTTTGTATTTTTTTAATAGTTCATTTGGTTTACCACTTTCTCCAAAAGAATCTTCTACGGCAACCATTTCAATAAATGTGGGCATTTCTTCAGACAATAGCTGGCTGATACTTCCTCCTAAACCTCCTAGCTTTTGATGTTCTTCTGCAGTTACTACTAGTTTAGTTTTATTTACTGAATCAAGTATTATTTCTTTATCCAATGGTTTTATTGTAGGTATATTTATTAAATCAATTGATATGCCTTCTTTTTGTAAATTATCACATGCTTTTAAGCTCTCCCAAACCATGTGACCTGTAGCAAATAAGCTTAAATCATTACCAGTTCTTAATTGAATTCCTTTTCCAATTTCAAATTCTTTATTAGGATTAGTAAAGTTAGGAACTTTTGGTCTACCAAATCTTAAGTAAACAGGACCATAATATTCTGCTATTTTTTTAGTTGCAGCTTTAGTTTGATTAAAATCACATGTATTAATAACTACCATACCTGGTAACATTTTCATTAAGCCTATATCTTCTAATATTTGATGTGTTGCTCCATCTTCGCCTAATGTAATTCCAGCATGAGATGCGCATATTTTTACATTTTTATTAGAATAAGCAATTGATTGACGAATTTGATCATAAACCCTTCCAGTTGAAAAATTAGCAAATGTTCCTGTAAAAGGTATTTTTCCACCAATTGTTAAACCAGCTGCAATACCCATCATATTTGCTTCTGCAATGCCCACTTGTATGAATCTTTCAGGGAATTGTTTTTCAAATGCATCCATTTTTAAAGAACCTGTTAAGTCAGCACACAATCCTATTACATCAGGATTTTCATGTCCTAATTCTAGTAAACCTTGTCCAAAACCTGATCTTGTATCTTTTAATTCAAAATTTTCCATATTAATAATCTCCAATAGTTTCTTCAAGTTGAGAAAGTGCGTTTTTTAGTTGATCGTTATTAGGGGCAATACCGTGCCATTTGTGACTTCCCATCATAAAATCTACTCCGTAACCCATTTCAGTATGCATTAATATACAAATAGGTTTTTTTTCTTTTGTCATATTTTTTGCCTCTTGAATACCTTTAATAACATTTTTAATTTCATTGCCTTTCGTGATTTCAATAACATTCCAATTAAATGCTGATATTTTTTGATTGAGGTTTCCTAAATTTAATATTTCATCAGTGCTTCCGCAAATTTGTTGTTTATTTACATCTACAGTTAGTATTAAATTGTCTATTTCTTTAGCACCTGCATACATTATAGCTTCCCAAATTTGACCTTCTTGAAGTTCTCCATCTCCACACAGGCAATAAATTAAATTCTCATCTTTATTTAATTTTTTAGAAATAGCTGCCCCAATTGCCACAGATAAAGCTTGACCTAAAGAGCCACTTGCTATTCTAATTCCAGGAAGCCCTTCCTTTGTGGCGGGATGGCCTTGTAGTCTACTATTTATTAATCTAAATGTATTTAATTCTTTAGTTGGAAAATAACCAGACCTTGCTAAAACACTATAAAAGACTGGTGAAATATGACCATTTGAAAGAAAAAAAAGATCTTCGTTATCACCATTCATGTTGAAGTCTTTTTTATGTTTCATTATTTTAAAATAAAGAGCTACAAAAAATTCAGTACAACCTAGTGATCCGCCAGGATGACCAGAGTTAACGGCGTGAACCATTCTAACTATATCTCTTCTTACTTGTGAGCAAATGTTTTTTAGTTTTAGAATATCCATTGAAGTATAAAAAACTAATCTACAAAATTATAACTGTTGATAAATGATTTAAAAAAAATAAATACTAATAGTTTTTAACAATTATAAATTTTTTAATCTTTAAATTAATTTAAGTCTAATTATGTTTAAAATTGGTTTTCTATTTTGTATTACTTTAAATTTATTTAGTCAGAATTCTATTGATTTAAGAATTAAAAATACTGGTTCAAACATGACTGTTGCAATCTTAGAAATTAATGATACTTTAGTAAATATTGGCGATACTTTAGCTGTTTTTTATGATTTGCCAAACAATAAAAGTAAATGTGGAGGATTTGTTATATGGAATAATGATAAGGTTGCTTTAACTATTTGGGGAAATGATAATACTAGTGTTGAAAAAGATGGGTTTGCAGTAAATGAAGAATTCTTACCTATATATCATATTAAGAATGGGGTTAAAAGAAAAACAATGAATCCAAAATTCTTAGTTGGTAGTAGAAGATTTTCTCATAATGGCATTTCTGTAATTGAAAAACTTAATTAATTTTTCCACTCACCAATTTGTTTGAACGTATTGTTTTCAAAAATATAACATTCTACGTTTTCTTCAATTAAATAACTTAGGGCATTATTAACAAAGCTCGTATTTGAAACAAAAATAGATTTTGTGAATTTTTTGTTTCCTACGTAACTATTTCGTCTTTTAATTAACTTTTCGGCATTTCTTTTCGTATGAATTTCCTTTTTCTTTTGCAGTTAATTTCATGTTATAAGATAATTTGTGCCCAAGGCGGGAGTCGAACCCGCACGCCCAAATGAACACATGGCCCTCAACCATGCCTGTCTACCAGTTCCAGCACTTGGGCTAGCATGTGACCTGGCTGGGGCTCGAACCCAGGACCCTCTCCTTAAAAGGGAGATGCTCTACCAACTGAGCTACCAGGTCAATAATT
>MDTB01017498.1_pt1 | contig 39465 bp, 46 predicted proteins | sample 811161 | NCBI WGS metagenome assembly MDTB01 (sample SAMN05326650, study PRJNA326480) | marine metagenome | isolation source: seawater | place: Mediterranean Sea | collected 2009 | reverse complement strand
TCTCCGGTTCGGGGACCGTTACCTCTGCTGATGTAGGAACTAGTAAGACTATTACTCTCGGAAGTTTAGCAATAAGTGATGGAACAGGGATCGCAGCAAATTATACGTTAACTGGAGGAAATCATTTACTTAACATTACCGGTACCGTTACTACAAACGTAATCTTGACCTCCACGACAACACAATTAAGAAGTCAAATAAAAGTAGCGTTACAGGCAACATCAAGCAATGGCAGTAATGTTTCATTATTACCTACAACAACAAACAGCTACATACCAGAAATAATTGAAAATGTTTCCGTTTCAACTCCCGATGAGAGCTTAACGGTAAATCCATGTATCATGCAAAGTGGATATTGTGGTTAGATGCTTTTAGACTTTTATTTTTTTTAGATAAACCAGAAATGCACCTTCTCCTCCTTTATCAGGGGGGGCATGATCAAACCAAATAATTTTTTTATTAAGTGCTACTGAGTTTAACCAATCCGGAATAAAAGATTTAAGCTTGCCGACCCCCCGCCACCCATCTTCCACTGACAACCTTTTGCCCTTTCCAGAAATAATAAGGACAAGTCTATTACTGTTCTCAAAATTAAAGTTTATGAATTCTAAAACTAACTTTTTCGCCTCGTTAACTGTGAAACCATGTAAATCTAACTTTGCAGAAATCCTAATTTTTCCTTTGTTGATTTTTTTTAAAATATTTTTTTCAAGATCTCCCCATTTTTCTGTTACTTTTATATCTAAATACTCAATCTCTTGAATGATTTCATCTTTTTTCCGAACACAATCTGCATGATGCTTTGGAGACAATAATTTGCTCTTGTTGGCTTTTATTGGTTTAACAGATTTTTTAAAAATGTCCCATTCATTCGAATTCATTTATCTAATATATGGAATAAAAACATATATATAAATTTTTTTTTTTAAAATTCCTGCTCTTGATTCCGCGCTTTTTCCTCTACCAAAAAATAAATCAGCTCTATTAGGGCCTTTAATAGCAGATCCTGTATCCATAGAAATTACTGGTTTTATGAATTCATCCCTTGACCCTGAAATAATCATAGGTAAGCCCAAAGGATAATACTTTCTATCAACTGCTATACTTTGATTAGGCATTAATTCAAGTCCAATTGCCCCTTGAGGATAAGTTTGAAGAGATTTGTGCTCAATCTTAAAAAAAATAAATCTTTCATTAATATTCATAATTTTATCTAATAAATCAGGATTAGACTTCAGCCAATTTTTAATCACAAATAAATCAACCTTACTTGATACTAAATAGTTTTTCTCAACAAGGTATTTTCCAATTGAACTGTAAGCCAAGCCATTATTTCCATTATATGATAAATTAATAATCTTCTTATTTTTAAACTGACCAAGACCAGACCCTTGTATATGAAGAAAAAAAAGATCAATTTTGTTGTCCGTCCACAAAAGTACATCATCTAATTTAAAATTTTCATTAATGAATTTCCTTGTCCTTGTTAAATATGAAATGTTTTTCTTTAGTATAGGAAATTTGAACACCTCATCTTTTTTCTTTGATACATTAATTAATGGCTGATAATAACCCGTTAGAATGCTTTCAGACTTATCAATTCTTTTAAACTTAAAGTTACTAATTATAAACTCGAAAAACTCTTCAGAATTTTGAACGTTCTTTCCAATTTTGCATTTTTCTTTCCAGTCGTCTGCATTCCCAAACGCCGGGAATGAACTATGTTTTTCAAGATTTAAAAAGAACTTTTGAGAGTTGCAAATAAATTTAAAATGTTTCTGGAAATCTAACAATTCTTCATGTTTAAGATTTGAAATTCTAAATTCCGGGATATCACTAGAAAAAACTCTTGAATAGGATGTAATTAAAAACAAAAATAAGAGTAGCCTGGATCTAATTACTTTCTTCAATTTCCTCTAGAATCCAATTTGGATCATCATTTTTTAAATCTTTTGAAAAAGTCCAGTCTTCTTTTATTGAAAGAATCTGATTTGAATCACCATCAACAATACTACCGTCCTGATTCTTGGTAATTTGGACTTGTTCTGAATCAAATGATAATTTAACGAATGCAACTGATTTTTTTTGAACTGAAACATCTTTCAGAACAGGATCTTTAACACTTATAACAGTTATCTCAAGGGTTTCTGAATTTTTTTCCCGTAGTTTTATTTGATCCTCAAATGCCTTATTTATTTTTTTTGAAATAAGTTTTTCAAGAGACTTGATGTCATTTTTCGAATATTGCGTAAGTATATATTCAAAAGCTTTTCTTGCACCATTGTGAAAAGATTCAATTTCAAAATTAGGGTCAATTTTTAATATCTCTTTTATTGCATTATTAATTGATTTATTAGAATGAAATTTTATGTTTTTTTGGTTTTCTTTATCATTTTTTACAGTTGTGTTAGAAACTTCATCTGGATCCGACTCTTTAAAAGTTGCCTTCTTTTGAGTAAATTTTTCGACAATATCGCTTTCATTTCCAGTCTTTTTTCCCAAAACATTTCTTAATCTGTTGATAATAAACACAGCTATCATTGCTAAAATTAATATATCAAAGTACGGAAAATTGTTCATTTTAAATCAAATTATTATTTTATAGATTGGTAAATTATTTTTATGTATTATAAAGCGTTTTATTAATAAAGTAACTTAAATATGGCTGAAAAAAAAAAAAATTCAAATTCTAATAATATTAATCTTAAATTTATTATAAATGCTCAATATTTAAAAGATTTATCATTTGAAAATCCTAATGCCCCAGACTCTTTGAGAAATGCTCCAGGAAACCCGACATTCAAAATTGACGCTGATGTTAAGTCAAAAGAATTGCCTGATCACGGCCAAAACATCTATGAAGTAGAATTATCAATTAAATGTGAAACAAAAACCGGGGAAAAAATATTATTTCTAGTGGAAGGTATTTACAACGGTATTTTTACCATTGAGAATGCAGATAGCGAGATATTAGAGAAAATTTTACTTATTGAGTGCCCTAAATTTCTTTTCCCTTTTTTAAGATCGATTATTGCCAACTGTTCAAGAGAAGCGGGGTTTCCACCATTGATGATAGCTCCTCTTGATTTTATAGGCATGTACGAAAAAAGAAAAAACACTTAAATTGATAAATAATGTTAGTTACTATAACTAGCTTCAATTAGACAAAATTTATAATATAAATTTTGTCAGATCTGTGTCTTTATAAATATCTCCTATTTGATTTTTCACGTACTGATCATCAATATCTATGTCACTTTGTTTTTTTTCTGAAGCTGTAAAACTTATGTCTTCAAGGATTTTTTCTAGAATAGTATGCAACCTCCTTGCTCCAATATTCTCAACTTCATCATTAACTTTTGTTGCTATTGATGCAATTTCAGATATTGCGTCTTCGGAAAATGTTAGTTTTACACCTTCTGTGGCAATAAGTTCGATATATTGTCTAATTAAATTATTTTCAGGTTCCTTGAGAATTCGTATAAAGTCGTCTTTACCCAACGCTGTTAATTCGACTCTATTAGGTAATCTACCCTGTAACTCTGGAAGCAGATCAGATGGTTTTGAAAGATGAAAAGCACCGGATGCAACAAACAAAATATGATCTGTCTTTATAGAGCCATATTTTGTAGTGACAGTTGACCCCTCGATCAATGGAAGTAAATCTCTCTGAACACCCTCTCTACTTACCTCCCCTGATGTACCTGAGTTTTTCCCACAAATCTTATCTATTTCGTCAATAAAAACAATGCCGTCATTTTCTACATTAGAAATAGCTCTTTTAATTAAACTGTCATTGTCAATCAATTTTTCAGATTCTTCATCTAGCAGAATTTCATGAGATTCTTTAACTGATAGTTTTCTTTTTTCTTTCTTTTGGCCAAAGCCCTTACCAAAAAGCTCGCCCAAATTTATCATACCCATCGAACCACCTGGCATACCGGGGATCTCCATGGACTTTAGCGGTGAAGGATTATTTGAAGATACTTCTATTTCTATTTCTTGATTGTCAAGCTCCCCGTCCCTAAGCATTTTCTTATACTTTTCTTTAGTTTGGTTGGTAGCAGATGTCCCAACCAATGCTTCTACAACACGCCTCTCTGCGTTAAGCTCTGCCTTAGCTTTGATCTCATTTTTTAAGTTCTCTCTATTATTATTTATTGAAACTTCTAAAAGATCTCTAATAATTTGTTCAACATCTCTACCTACATAACCAACTTCCGTAAACTTAGTTGCTTCTACTTTTATAAATGGCGCATCTGCGAGCTTTGCAAGTCTTCTAGCAATCTCGGTTTTACCAACCCCTGTTGGTCCAATCATTAAAATATTCTTTGGTAAAACTTCTTCCTTAAGTGATCCTTTTATTTGCTGACGCCTCCATCTATTTCTAAGAGCTATAGCTACAGCTCTTTTAGCGGTCTTCTGTCCAACAATAAACCTATCTAATTCAGATACTATTTCTCTCGGAGTAAAAGACGTCATTTAATCTTTTCAATAATAATATTATCATTCGTGTAAATACATAAATCAGCAGCAATCTCTAGACTTTTTTTTGCTATGGCTTCTGGCTTCAATCCTGAATCAAACATTGCTCGTGCAGCGGCTAAGGCATAATTTCCACCAGAACCAATTGCCATTAAACCATCTTTTGGTTCTAACACATCCCCAGTTCCACTTAGAATTAAGCTAACTTCTTTATCGGCAACAAGCATCATGGCTTCTAACCTTCTCAAATATCTGTCCGTTCTCCAGTCTTTAGCTAATTCAACACATGATCTCATTAAGTTATTTGAGTGTTTTTCAAGTTTAGATTCCAGCCTTTCAAACAATGAGAACGCGTCTGCTGTTGCTCCAGCAAACCCTGTAATAACTGAACCACCTGCTAAGGATCTTACTTTCCTGGCATTTGATTTGATAACTGTATCTCCTAAGGTTACTTGTCCGTCAGCAGCAATTACAACTTCTTTTTTTTTTCTTATGGATACAACAGTCGTTCCATGCCATTTTGTTTCAGATTTTTCGTTAATCATTAATTTAAAGCCTCGTTGATAAATCCAATTATAATCTATATATTCTACAATTAATATCCAGTAAATTTAAATATGAGAAAATATTCTATAAACAGAAAAACAAAGGAAACTAATATTGAGGTTGATTTGGCTCTGGATGGAAAAGGAATTAGTCATATTAATACGGGAATTGGGTTTCTAGATCATATGATTGATCAACTATCTAAACACAGTTTAATTGATATAAAACTAGTGGCCAATGGCGATCTTCACGTTGATTATCATCATACTACTGAAGATAGTGCTTTGGCTCTCGGAGAGGCATTTAACAATGCACTAGGAGATAAAAAAGGTATAATAAGATTTGGACAAGCTCTTTCTATTATGGATGAAACGTTAACTAGAGTTGTCGTAGACTGCTCTAACAGACCGTATCTTGTTTGGAAAGTTAACTTAACAATTCCACAATTAGGTGAAATGGATACAGAGCTTTTCAAAGAATGGTTTCAGGCCTTTTCTCAAAGTGCAGGCATAACTTTACACATCGAAAACATTTATGGCGAAAATAATCATCACATCGTAGAGTCATGCTTCAAAGGGCTTGCTCGTGCATTAGGGCAAGCCGTATCGATAGATCCTCGCAGAGCAGACATTATCCCTTCAACCAAAGGCTCTTTATAATAAAAACTTATATATGTTAACCTATTGCATATTAAAAAAAATAATACAGATGACCTTGAGGTTACTGAGACAGGTTTCTCTATTTTAGCTTTTATTTTTGGGCCTTTATGGGGTTTCTTCAAGAAACTATGGCTTTTTTCTTTTATTGGAATAATCTTCCTATTTGGTTTCAAGTTTTTATTTCAGAAAATTGATTCAAATTATCTAATTATGATCGTGTCCATATGCTCAAGTATCTTCTGGGGTTTTTTCGCGCGAGATCTTTACATTCAAAGCCTAATTCTCCAGAAATTTAAACCTATTAAGCACATAGTAGCAAGTTCTAAAGAAAATGCCCTTGTCAAACATCTTTCAGAAGAAAATTTATGAATAATATAATTATAATAGACTATGGTTCTGGTAACATTAAGTCTGTTTTTAATGCTTTGAATGCAATTATTAATAAAAAATCTGAAAGTGTTACCGTTTCGTCTTTTGCCAAAGACCTGAAAAGAGCATCTCATATTATTCTTCCAGGGGTAGGATCTTTCAAATCATGTATCGATGGCTTAAAAGCAACTGGCATTCATGAACACCTTAGTGAAATTGTTTTTGAAAAAAAAATACCTTTTCTTGGTATTTGCGTTGGAATGCAAATGCTTGCAACCCGAGGGTTTGAAAAAGGAGATTATGCAGGTCTTGATTGGATCAAAGGCGAAGTAAGAAAAATTAATGTAGATCAACGTCCTGAACTCAAGATCCCTCACATGGGGTGGAATAAACTGAATTTTAAAATTGAAAACGATTTTATTAGGTCATTAAAAAAAAGAATAAAATATAAATCGACTGACGAAATTTCAGCTTACTTTGTCCACAGTTATAATTTTTATGTCGAAAACAATGAAGAGCAAATAATTACAGCGAATTACGGAGAACAAATTTCAGCAATGATAAGTAAAGAAAATATAATTGGAACACAATTTCATCCAGAGAAAAGTCATCATTTCGGCCTTGAATTTTTGAAAACATTTATAGAGCAGAAGAGGTAATGATGGAATTTTACCCAGCTATTGATATAAAAAATGGAAAGTTTATCAGATTAAAAAAAGGTCAATTGGAAGAAATGACAATCTATGGGAATGATCCTGTTCGTCAAGCAAAAGAATTTTCTTTATCGGGTGCTAAATGGATTCATGTTGTTGACATCGATGGCGCATTTGATGGTGAAACAAAAAATATGGAAACTATTATTAATATCAAAAGAGAAGTTTCATGCAAGATCCAGGTCGGAGGAGGTATAAGACAAATTAAAACAATACAGAAATACCTGGAAAACAAAATTGATCGAGTTGTCTTGGGAACTATCGCTTTAAAAGATCCAGAGTTTGTAAAAGAAATAAGCACAAAATTTCCCGGTAGAATAGCAGTTGGTCTAGATCTAAGAAATGGATTTGTTGCAGTTGAGGGTTGGACAAAAAATTCGAAAATAAATTTTGAAAAGTTCGTAAAAATTTATGAGAAATCACAAATTGCTGCAATTATATTTACGGATATCGACAAAGATGGTTTAATGATGGGTGCGAATTTAGGATTATTAAATGATCTCCTAAAAATCACAAATTTGAAAGTTATAATTTCAGGCGGAATCTCAACCCTTCAAGATCTTAAAAAATTAAAAAAAGTAAAATTCCGTAATCTCATTGGCGTTATTTCGGGAAAAGCGATTTATGAAAACAAATTTTCTGTTGCTGAAGCAGTTTCTATCTTGGATAATTAGATGTTAAAAACCAGAATAATTCCTTGCTTAGATGTTGATAACGGCAGAGTCGTAAAAGGTATCAATTTTATTTCACTAAAAGACGCAGGTGATCCCGTTGAACAAGCTACTGTATATAGCAAAGAAGGTGCTGATGAAATCACTTTTTTAGATATTACCGCTACACATCAAAAGAGAAAACCGATGCTGGATATTATAAAAAAAACCGCTGAAAAATGCTTTGTTCCACTTACAGTAGGCGGAGGAATAAGAGATGTAAAAGGAGTTACTGATTTCTTATTAGCAGGGGCTGATAAAGTATCCATTAATAGTGCCGCAATTAAAAATCCAAGACTAATTGAGGAGTGTTCAAATAAATTTGGAAACCAGTGTATAGTAATAGCAATAGATGCAAAAAAAAAGTCAAATAATTGGAATGTTTTTATTAATGGAGGTAGAATTGATACTGGAATAGATGCCGTTGATTGGGCCAAAAAAGTTGAAACAATGGGTGCTGGAGAAATTTTATTAACCTCTATGGACAGAGATGGAACAAAAATAGGGTTTGATCTTGATTTGACATCAACTATTTCCAAACAAGTAGATATCCCTGTTATCGCTTCTGGTGGTGTGGGTTCCTTAGAAGATTTTGTAGATGGGGTAAAAATAGGTAAGGCTTCGGCTCTTTTGGCAGCTTCAGTTTTTCACTTCAGGAAATTCAGCATAAATGAAGTAAAGAGATATCTTAAATTAAATGGTATAGACGTCCGATTTGATAATTTTGAAAGAGAAGAGAATGGATAATAATACAATTAAAAAAATTTCATCGACAATCAGAAAAAGAATTAAAGAAATGCCCGATAATTCTTATATAACTAAAATTCTAAAAAAGGGGAAAGTAAAAATAGCCAATAAAGTTGGTGAAGAAGCTGTTGAAACGATCTCTGCTTTTTTATATCAGAATAAATCAGAAATACTTGAGGAGTCTGCAGATTTAATTTTTCATCTTCTGATTTTATTAGAATCCTGCGATCTGACATTCGAGGATGTTGAAGAAATTCTAGAAAAAAGGATAAAAAATGATTGATATTCACAAATACGACAAAAACAATATTTTCTCAAAAATTCTAAATAAAGAATTACCATCCACGCCTATTTACGAAGATGATTATGTTTATGCGTTTGAAGATATTAATCCACAAGCTCCTGTTCATGTGCTGATAATTCCAAAAGGAAAGTTTTGTAGCCTCAAAGATTTTAGTTCAAAAGCAGATGATGTTACTATACTAAAAGTATTCAAATCAATTGATAAAATTGCTAACGAATTAAATCTACATGAAGGATATAGAGTTATATCAAATATTGGAGAAACGGGTGGTCAAGAAGTACCCCATTTTCATATTCATCTTCTAGCTGGAAAAAGATTAGGAAGATTAATAAATGTCTAAATATCTATTTCAAGCTTGATCGGAACATGATCAGATGGTTTTTTATAACTCCTGAAATTTTCCAAAATTTTTGCAGATTTAAGTTTAGTGAAAATTCTAGATGTGGTAAAAATATGATCTAGCCTTCTTCCTCTGTTATTAACTTTATAATCTGGCGATCTATAGCTCCACCAAGTGAAAACGTTTTGCGGTGGATTTATAAAATGCCTTATTGAATCAGTTAGATCACATTTCTCTAAAATTTTAACAAGCGCTTTTCTCTCCTTTTCCGTGTGACTAACAACATTTATTAAGCTTTTATGTGACCAAACATCGTCTTCGTATGGGGCCACATTAAGATCTCCGCAAAGAACTAATTTTTCTCCTTGTTTTGATTTTAAATGTTTAAATAGTTCCTCTAGAAAAACTAGTTTATGTTTAAATTTTGGATTAATACTAGGATTCGGATCATCTCCACCAGCTGGAACATAAATTGAAATTATCTCTAACTTCTTTGTTTTTAAAGAAAGGTATCTTGCGTCCTCTTTTTTACAAAAATCAATTTTCTTTTCTATGCCTTCTTTTTTACTAAGAATTGCTACTCCGTTATAAGATGGAATACCGTTAAAATATGAGAGATACCCCTTCTCTGAAAAAATTTCCCTAGGAAATTGACTATTTATTATTTTTGTTTCTTGCAAACATAAAACGTCAGGACTTTCTTTTTCTAAAATCTCTAAAACTTGATTTATTCTCGCCCTAATTGAATTCAAATTCCAACTAATTATTACCATTTAAGAGTTCATTGATTGAAAAAAATCTCCATTATTTTTAGAATTCTTTATTTTTTCCAAAAGAAACTCCATAGAATCTGTAACACCCATTGGCATCAAAATTTTTCTTAAGATCCACATTTTCGATAAATCTTCTTTACTTACTAAAAGTTCTTCTTTTCTTGTACCTGATTTAGTTACATCAATTGAAGGAAAAACTCTCTTATCTGAAAGTTTTCTGTCTAGGATTATTTCAGAGTTACCAGTTCCCTTAAATTCTTCAAAAATCACCTCGTCCATCCTTGAGCCTGTGTCGACTAAAGCTGTTCCAATTATTGTTAATGAACCGCCTTCTTCGATATTTCTTGCCGCTCCAAAAAACCTTTTTGGCCTCTGAAGTGCATTTGCATCAACCCCACCGGTTAGAACCTTCCCAGAACTTGGAACTTGTGTATTATACGCTCGTGCCAGTCTTGTTATAGAATCAAGGAGAATCACTACATCCCTTTTGTGTTCAACGAGTCTTTTTGCTTTTGCAATCACCATTTCCGAAACAGCTACATGTCTCACAGCTGGTTCATCAAAAGTCGAGGAAACAACCTCACCTTTTACAGATCTTATCATATCTGTAACTTCTTCTGGTCTTTCATCAATAAGCAAGACAATCAAATAGACTTCTGGATGATTCGTCGTAATAGAATGAGCTATGTTTTGCAGCATAACGGTCTTTCCTGTTCTAGGTGGCGCAACAATAAGCGCTCTTTGACCCTTTCCCAGTGGTGTTATCAAGTCCATTACTCTATTTGTAGTATCTTTTACCGTGGGATCCTGAATTTCCATATTTAGTTTGTTCTCTGGATAAAGAGGAGTTAGGTTATCAAAGTTTATTCTTTGCTTTGTTTTTTGAACGTCTTCGAAATTAATCTTATCTATTTTTGTTATAGCAAAGTATCTCTCAGACTCTCTGGGCGCTCTCATTTCTCCTTCAACAGTGTCTCCAGTTCTCAGGCTATTTTGTTTAATTTGAGAAGGAGAAACGTAGATATCGTCTGGCCCTGGAAGATAATTGGCGTCCGGCGATCTGAGAAAACCAAATCCATCTTGAAGTATTTCCAGAACTCCTTCCCCGAAGATAGCATCATTGTTTAATGCCATTTGCTTTAATATTGAGAATATCATATCTTGCTTTCTCAAAGTGCCAGCATTTTCTATTTTCAGATCTTCTGCGATCTTTAATAAGTCAGAGGGGTTTTTTGATTTTAGGTCTTTTAAATGCATGTCTTATAGGAGAAAAATGAGATAATAATTTATAGATTATTCGCTCTAAAATGTCAAATATTTGGTTTGAACACGACTAAAAAAATTATCACTAAAAATAGAACCGTGGGTATTTCATTTATAAAACGAAAAAACTTATCTTCATTTTTATTTTGACCCTTTTCAAACTGCTTTCTTATTCTAGCGCAATACATATGAAAAATTGACATACCTATTACTAAAACAAATTTAAGATTTAACCAGATTTGGTCATAAATTTCTAAATGTATAACTAACAATAAACCAAACAGCCAAGAAAGAATTAACGAAGGGTTCATTATAAACTTCATTAGTTTATATTCCATGGTTATAAATGTTTTATACTCCGTAGATTTCTTGTTCGCGTTGGAATGGTAAACAAAAATCCTAGGCAAGTAAAATAAACCTGCCATCCATGTTGTGACAAAAACAATATGGAAGAATTTGATCCAATAGTAGTAGTTTAGGTATTCCATTAAAAACCTTTATTTTATATTTTCTTTCGTTAAAGATTCAAGCAAATCTATATGCTCTTTGTCATAATTTAAGCATGGTATCATAAAAAATTTTTCTCCTCCATGTTCTATGAAACTTTCTCTTCCTTCAATCGCTATTTCTTCCAGCGTTTCTACACAGTCAGAGGCAAAACCAGGACATATTACAAGAATATTTTTTTTGCCTTCTACTGGTAGTTGTTCAAGTGTTTTATCTGTATAGGGTTGAAGCCATTCATCCGGTCCAAATCTTGATTGAAAGGTAGTTATAATTGGGATTTCTAAATTAAGTTTTTCTTTAAGAAGTCTTGTGGTTTTGTGACAATAACAATGATACGGATCGCCTTTTTCGAAATATTTTTTTGGTATACCATGATAAGAAGCTACTATGGCATCAGGACGCCATTTAATTTTCGCTAAAGTTTTGAAAATACTTTTTTTCAGTGCTTCTATATAAAGAGGATTAGATTCATAGTGTGAAATTATCTGAAGATCCGGTTGCCATCTCATTTTCATCATTGTTCGATATACTTCATCGCATACAGTTGCTGAAGTTGCTGCAGCATACTGTGGATATAAAGGTAAAACGATTATACTTTGACATCCATTTTTTTTCAATTCGTTCAGCTTTGATTCTATTGACGGGTTTCCATAACGCATTCCATAGTCTATAATTATATCTTTTGACTTAACTCTTTTTTTCAGCTCTTTAACTTGCATTATCGTGAAATATCTTAACGGTGACATGTTTTCTTTCTTCAACCAAATTTTCTTATATGCTTTAGCCGTTTTTGACGGACGAAATGTAAGAATTATTAAGTTTAACAGAATTTGCCATAAGATAGGATTTACTTCGATCACTCTTCTGTCAGACAAAAACTCTTTCAAATATTTTCTGATATCAAGCCATCTTGTTGTATCTGGAGTTCCAAGATTCACAACCAACAGTCCAGTTTTTTTCGATGGCATCTTAGGATGTTCTTTAGGTAATTTCATGTTCTCTAATAATTTGAATTGTTTTTTCCACGTTTTTTACTGGCGTCCCAGGTAAAACTCCATGAGATAAGTTAAATATATGTTCATTATTTTCAAATTTTCTTAGTATTTCTTCTACTTTTCTATGAAGTTTAAGACCTCCTTCTAACAAATCTTGTGGATTTAGATTTCCTTGTAAAGTAATTCCTCTTTGCCTTGCCGTCTCAATTAATTGTTTTGGAAAATCCTGATCAAGCGAAATTACATCGCATTGAACTTCATTTACAAATTTTTCATAATTATCTTTCGAGCCTCTAGGAAAATGTATTATTTTAGTTTTTTTTGAAAATGATTTAATTTCTTCACTTATTTTTTGATTTGGCTTTATGATGAATTTCTCGTAATTTTCTCCATCTAAAAGACTAGCCCAGGATTCAAATATCTTAATGTAGTCTGCGCCCATTTCTATTTGTTTTTTTAAATACTCTATAGAAATTTCTACAAGATTTTTCATCAATTTTTCTGTTTTCGACTTTTCAGTTTTAATAAAATTTTTAATTTTCGTGTGACTTTTAGATGTCCCTCCTTCTATCATATAATTAAGAACGGTGAAAGGCCCACCACAGAAACCAATAAGTTTCTTGTCGTTCTTTTTTTTTGAAAGGATATCGATGGTTTTAAAAATATTTGAAATTTTTTTTATGCTCGAATCAATATCATCATTATATAAACAGTTGTCTAAGTCCTCTAGTGCAAGAGATGGCCCGTGATTTTTTAAAAAGGTAACAGACTGACCTAAAGCATAAGGAATGACTAAGATATCGGAAAATAAAATGATAAAGTCCAAGTCGAATCTTTCTATTGGTTGTAATGAAATCTCCGCTGCCAATGAAGGGTTTAAGCAAAGATCTAGAAATACATTATTTTCTAATCTTATTTTACGATATTCTGGTAAATATCTGCCAGCTTGACGCATAAACCATATTGGAACCTTTTTCATCACAATTCTCTACTACAATATATATATATATATAGGTTGTTGTTGTTGTTGTGAATAGAATATTGGTGATTAAACTTATTAACATTGAACAAACAGTTTTTAACGATAACAATCTGTTATTAATTTGTTAGTATTTTGCTAAGTACTAGAATGGCAAAGGTGTATAAATTGAGAAAAAAATTAAAAAAGAAAAGAATAAAAATGTGAATAAGTTATAAACAATATTCAGATGAGGATAACAAAAGGAAAAAAAGTTAAATATAATAATAAAAAATCAAAGTAATAAAATGTCCCCAAGTTTTCCACAAGTTATCCTCGCTTCTTCAAGTCAAACTAGAATTGAACAACTAAAGAAATACTTTAAAAAATTTGTCATACAAAGACATCTTATTGATGAAAATAAATTTAAGAATTTAAAGTTAGAACCAGAAAAAATAGTCGAAGAGCTAGCAAAAAACAAAGCATACTCTTTAAAAAAATTTTTCCCTGAAGATATTATTATCGGGTCAGACCAAATACTCGTTTGCTCAAAACGTATATTAAGCAAGCCAAAAAACCTAGAAAAGGCGATAGAAAATTTATTATTTATACGTAATAAAGAACACATTCTTATAAGCTCTACTTATGTCATTAAAAAAAGCAGATTTTTTTTTAAAATTGTTAAGAAAGCCAAATTATTCTTCAGGAATATCGGTAAAAACGACTTAATAAAATATGTTTATGAGAATAAAGATACAGCTTTAGATACAGTTGGTTCATATAAAATTGAAGATAACAATAAATTTAATTTTATAATTATTAAATCTGGAGATACAGAAACAATACTAGGGTTTCCTTTACAAGATCTTCTGAGGAAACTAGGAAAATGAAAAGATTATACGTTATCGGTAATCCAATTACTCATTCTAAATCCCCTTTAATTCATAATTTTTGGTTAAGAAAATACTCCATAGATTGCGTATACGAAAAAAAACAAATAACTCAAACAGAAATACCAGATTTGATTGAACATGTGAGAGAAGGAATAATCAAAGGTTTTAACGTAACAATTCCTTTTAAAAAAATTATGCTAAATATGGTAGATACAGTTGATTTAGAAGCTAAAAAAAGTATGGCGGTAAACACTGTTTACAAAAGGGGCGATAAAGTCGTAGGAACAAATACGGACGGAATCGGGTTTGTAAATTCCCTGAAAAAAGACGTGAAATATATTTTGAAACCAAAATCAAATATTTTTTGTGTTGGATCTGGGGGTGCTGCATATGGCATTATTTCTGAAATCTTAAATTACGAACCAACGTCTGTTAAAATCACGAATCGTACTGAATCTTCTGGTCTAAAGTTAATTAATCATTTTTCACAATTTGTTAATCCAAAAAAAAAAATTCTCAAATCTAGTAAATGGGGCACAAGTCCAGATGCAAAGACTGACTTATTAATTAACACAACATCATGTGGCATGAAGAAAAAAGATAACTTACCAATTCGACTTAATTTTATGCCTTCTACTTCCATAGTATACGATATCATCTACAATCCGAAGGAAACGATGTTAATGAGGAGCGCGATAAATTGTGGAATTAAAAATACCAACGGAGCTTTCATGCTCATACGACAAGCAGCAGAATCATTTAAGAAATGGTTTGATATTGAATTGTCAAATGAAGATATTTCGAGTGCTACTAAATTACTATTAAATAATGATTAAAATTGCAATTACAGGAAATATCGGAACAGGGAAATCTACTATAGCGAACATCCTAAAAAAAATGGGATTTAAAGTTTTTGAATCAGACCTAATTACTAAAGAGATTTATAAAGAAAGAAATGTTTTGATTAAATTAAAGACAGAATTTGATAACAAAGTACTGGGCTTATTTGATTCTGATGAGATTATAAACAAAGAAAAACTTGGAAATCATGTATTTGCTGATAAGAGAGAGCTTCAGACTCTTGAAAATATAATACATCCACGAATAAAAATAAAAAAAGAGAAATTTGAATCTCAATATCAAAACGAAAGAGTGCTTTTTTATGATATTCCATTACTTTTTGAAAAAAAAATGCAAACGAAATTTGATTTTATATTTTACACTTATGTTGACCTAGAAACACAAAAAAGTAGAGTTCTGAGAAGGAAAAAAATGAATAAGAAAAAATTCATAAATATACTTAAAAATCAAAATAATATAAGCACATATCAAAAAAAATTTGTTAGTCTGAATATAAATACAAGAGAAACAATCGAAGATATTAAGATTTCTATTGAAAACTTCTTGTCAAAGAATGTACGTTAAAAAATTTAAGTAATATAATTAAAAATGAGAAATCAGATGACCAATAACCTTTCAGAAAATTCTTTTTACACTTGTATAAAAGTCGGAGAAGCATGGTGATCTGTTTCTCGTCGAGCTGTTTAACGTGTTTCTCAAATAAATTCTCATGTTTAAAAAATATGGGAGGTCGTAATTTTTTCATTGACAAACTTAAACTCATTCCCTCAGAAATCCTCTGTTTTACAGTTAATATTTTAAATAAGTAGTCGGCAAGATAACTTAAAAGTTTAATATTATCACTGCCGTAATTTGTAAATCTATTGTAATCCCTAATAAAAAAATTACTTTTTCCTGAAACAATAGAAAGAATAAAGTTAATTGGATTATTTTCAGCTGCTTCAGAAATATAAGCCAACATATCTTGAATAGATTTATGTTTTCCAAAACTTTTGTAGATTATAATTATTTTTTCAACTTCACTTTTAATTTCGAGTCTTTTGTTAGGTAGATTTAAAGAAAGAAACTTGATTTCTGACAAAGAGAAGTGAATATTCTCATTTTCTAAGTATTTCGATATAAGGGTAATTTTTTCATTTTCTGTTTCTTCGTAACACGCTATTATAAAAGCCTTTTTATCTTTTTCGAAAAATGACCTTATTGATGATTTTGAACTTAATTGGTCTGACTTTATAATTATCGTCAAGTCTCCAAGATTGTTTGCAGTCAAAAAATTTATTATTTCTTTATTTAATCTCTCGTTATTTAGATACAAACTTATTAAAGTCTTATTTCCAAAAATATTAGGCTCGCAGTATTTCGAACATATATTAATAAATTCTCCTTTTTTTAAATCATCAGAATAGAGTCTAACAATCTCTAAATTTTGTTTTGTTCTTTTAGAATCACAAACAAGTTTCGTTCCATCTTCAACTTTGCCAAGATTCGAACCGTGAAACAGAAATCTTTTAACAGAACAGAATTCTTTCGGGTTCTTTTCAATATAATCAAATTTTGAAATCACGGAGCTAAATTACGTGTAAATGATTTTGCCATGAGTAAATCAGCTAAGTCGTTCGATAATGATTTTATTAGTTTGTTTGACGCATCCTCTAGAGAAACAAGGTTAGCGTAATTATTTATAGTGTAATTAAAGCTTGACGAGCCTTTTAATGATCCAGACATTAATTTTCCCTTCTTGTCGTAAAAAATGTATTTCACGGACATTTCCAACATTCTTGCATCAGAGCTTAAATCTTTATTTCTTCCCATGCTATATACATTTTTGTCGAGTGAGACAACGAGCTTAAGGTTCGAGGTTCTAAGTTTTCCTCTATTTAATTTTTCATTGAGTAATAGTTTCATCATGGTGTTATTATTTTCAAATTTTTCTTTAGATTTAACAACAATATTTACGTTGTGAGGGGAAAAATAATTGCTTTTTTTATATAGCGGCTTGAATGCGCATGATTCAAGAATAAAGATAAAAATTATTAAAAGAAAAACTTTCATTTTACAAAATTGATAATTTTATTAGGAATAAATATTACTTTTTTAATATCATTTGAGATTATACCATGACTTTCATGGTCACGTTTAATTTTTTCAATTAGTCCTTCTTGTGTGATGTCTTTCTCAGATTTTATGACTGCCCTTTTTTTACCATTTATTTGAACCACAATAGTGACATCCTCTGTTTCAGAAAAGTTCTTATTATCGGAGACAGGCCATTTTAATTCCTCTAGACTAGATTTTAGACCAGATAAGCTTGCTAATTCTTGAGAGAAGTGAGGAACTATTATATATATAAGCCTAAGATAAGTTGACCAACTAAAATTGAAAATATTTCCTTCGAGGTTACTTTTTAAAAGTAAATTTGAAAATTGTCTTAATTTTGCTACAGCTGTATTAAATCTATAGTTTTTTATATCCTCAGTATATTTAGATATAGTTTTATTAGTGAAATCATAAATTTCTTTGTCTCCATTTTTTAAATTATTAATACCTTTTAATTCTTCTGCAAAAATTAATTTACCATTCAGAAAAGAAAATATCTTGTCGAGATACTTGAAAGTAGCTTTTATACCTTCAATTGACCATTCTAAGTCTCTTTCTGGTGGCGAATCAGAAATCATGAATAAACGCGCTGTATCGGCACCATATTTGGAAATAATCACATTTGGATCAACAACATTTTTCTTTGACTTACTCATCTTTTCAGACCTTCCTTTAATTAATTCAATATGAAGACCATTTTCTTCTAGCCAATATGAACCGTTTTTAGAGTTAACTTTTTCAGGTTCGATCCACTCTTTGTTTTTTGTTTTATAAGTTTCATGACACACCATTCCCTGCGTTATTAATCTTGTAAAAGGTTCTTTTGGAACTTTGTAACCACAGGAAATTAAAGCTCTCGAGAAAAATCTTGAGTAAAGAAGATGAAGAATAGCGTGCTCAACTCCACCTATATAATGGTCAACAGGCATCCAATAAGATAAATCGTCCTCTAGAAATGGTTTGTCTTTTGAGTCTGGCGAACAAAATCTTAGGAAATACCAGGAAGAATCGAAGAAAGTGTCAAGGGTATCTGTTTCTCTTACAGCCTTCATTCCGGTATCAGGGCATAATGTGTTTTTCCATTCAATATGATTATCTAGTGGATTCCCAGAAGCTTTTAAATCAGGATTTTCAGGAAGTTTTATCGGTAAATTTTCTTCTTTGACAGGAAGAATTTTCCCGTCTTCTCTGTATATTATTGGAATAGGGCAACCCCAATATCTTTGTCTAGACACACCCCAATCTTTTAATCTAAATTTTAAAGTTTCAGTTCCTTTATTTTCTTTTTCAATTTTTTTATTTATTAATTTTTTCGCATCAGCAATTTTTTGTCCGTCCAGGAAATTAGAATTTATTAATAAATCTTGATCATGAGCTTCGCAGTAAGGTAATTCAGAATCTTTGCCTTTAATAATATTTATAATTTCAAATTTGTATATGTTTGCAAATTCAAAATCTCTTTCATCATGAGCTGGACAACCAAAAATAGCTCCATTGCCGTAGTTAATTAATACGTAGTTAGAGAAAAAAACAGGTAGTTTTTTACTTCTTAAAAAAGGATGACTTACAAAAAGGCCGGTGTCATAACCTATTTTTTCTTGATGAGGATCTTTGGACTCCTGCATCTTCAAACACTTTTCCTTGAATAAATTAAATTTTTTAATGTCATTAAATTTTTTAGAAAGTGGATGCTCAACAGAAAGAGCAATAAAACTTGCTCCAAATAGTGTTTCTGGTCTAGTTGTAAAAACAGTAATTGAAGAATCTGAATCTAGAATATCAAAATAAACTTCTGTTCCTTTAGATTGACCAATCCAATTTTGTTGCATTAGTTTAACTTTACTTGGCCAAAAGTCTAATGTTTGAAGATCATTTAACAATTCGTCTGAAAATTTTGAAATATTTAGGAACCATTGTGAAAGTTTCTTCTTTTCTATAATTGCGCCAGACCTCCATCCTTTTCCATCTATAACTTGCTCATTGGCTAAAACTGTCTTATCAATTGGATCCCAATTAACAAAACTATCTTTTTTATAAACTAAACCACTGTTAAAAAAATCAATAAATATTTTTTGTTGATGTTTATAATAATCTTCGTTACAGGTTGATAATTCCCTATCCCAATCTATTGACAAACCTATATTCTTCAACTGTAGTTTCATATTACTTATGTTAGTTTCAGTCCAACTTTTAGGATTCAAGTTGTTTTCAATTGCAGCGTTTTCTGCTGGCATACCAAAACTATCCCATCCCATAGGGTGCATAACATTGTAGTTCTGAAATTTATAAAATCTAGCTGTTACATCTCCGATTGTGTAATTTCTTAGATGACCCATGTGAATTTTACCCGAAGGGTAAGGAAACATCTCTAAAATATAAAATTTTTTTTTCTTTTGATTCTTAACTGATTTATAAATTTTTCGTTCGTGCCAGAATTTCTGCCATTTATTTTCTATTTCTAGAGGTTTATAATTAGTCATTTTTTTTACTAAAGAAACTTATTGCACCAAATCCATAAAGATGTTTGCATCGAAGAGATGGAAAGTTTTTAAAATTAACTCCACCTAATGCAAAAATTACCTTTTCTTTAAGAAAAAAACAAAGAGAAATAAAAATATGGTTAGATAATTTTTTTTTTTGGGGATAAGAGTTACTTTTAAAAACAGGTGAGAGAAAGATTAAATCTGAAAAATTTTTAGCAATAATTGCTTCTTTAAAATTGTGAACTTTGGAAGAAATGAGAATTTTCCTATTATATTTAAGGATGTGAAATTTTTTTCTTTTCATCTCGTCCTGGTTTATCATAACTCCATTTGCCTTATATTTATTTACCCAGTATATAGAGTTTGGGACAATAAATTTTATATTTTTTTTTTTACATAGATTAACATAGGGCTCTATCCTTTTGAAAAAATTTTTTTTTTCAAAATCATTACAAAAGAAAATAACACCGACATTTTTTTTAATTCTATGAAATGCATTTTCGTTTAAAGTTTTGAACGGATTTAAAAAAAACCATTGATTCGGAATAGTAGAATAATTAATTTTATTTTGATATGACATATAAATGAATAAGATATTATCAAATTACGCAAAAATATTAAGACAAATAGATTTTTCTAAAAAGAAATATCAGTCGAATTACATTGACCCAAATCTCATAGCTGTTTCAAAAACTTTTCCTGAAAAAGATATTCAGGTTTTAATTGATCAAGGTCATAAAATTTTTGGTGAAAATAAAGTTCAGGAAGCAGAGTTAAAATGGGAGAATATCAAAAATATTAATAAAGACAGAGCTCTTGAATTACATTTAATTGGCCCTTTACAATCAAATAAGGTGAATAAGGCTTTAGAAATATTTGATGTTATCCAGACTTTAGATCGTGAAAAAATAGCACTAAAAATTAGAAATTATTTTGATAATAATCAAGCAATAAGATGTTCAAAGTTTTTAGTGCAAATTAATATTGGAAATGAGGTTCAGAAAAGTGGAGTTAATATTGAACATACTAAAGAATTTGTTGAATGGTGCACTAAAGATCTAAAATTAGAAATAATTGGTTTAATGTGTATACCACCAGTTTCAAAAGAACCATCCTATTTTTTTAGTCAAACTAGAAAATTATGTGATGAACTAAATTTAAAACATGCAAGTATGGGAATGACTAACGACTTTCAGAAAGCAATTCAAAATGGATCAACATTTATAAGAGTTGGATCTGGAATATTTGGTTCAAGAAATTAACGAATTATCAATTTAGAGGTAGGTCTGATAATCTCTAGTAATTCATAAATAACCTTTTTATTTAATGCTATGCAACCATCAGTATAATTTTTTTTATTGTCAGAGCAATGAATGAAAATTGCACTTCCCTTATATGCTTTCTTTGGTTTAATGTTAAAATTTATAACTATCAAAATATCATAAAGACAATCACTTCTATATAATTTCTCGAATTGATTATTTTTTAATTTGTTTTGAGTTTCGTTGTAGAAACGGCTTTTAGGATCAACACACCAATACGAATTCTTCAAAATTTTTCTTAATGGTAAAGTGGTTTTGAATTTTTTATTTTTATCTGGCCTGTAATAAACTTCAAGAAAGATATAAGTCCCTACAGGAGTAATTCTATCACCTTCTCTAACTTTTCTTCCAATACCCTTGAAACCGACGTAACAAATAACTTTTTTTTGATTGAAATATAAATGTGCTATATTTTTCTTGTTAGTTTTAAAAACATAAAGATTTGTCATAATGAAAGAATATTTCAAAACATTTTATGATTACAGTTATATTTAAAAGAAATCCAATTTTTTTAGAATTAAGGAAGCTCCTGAGTAGAGAAGGGATTGATTTGAGAAAAAAAAGAGATTGGAAAGACTTTAAGGAATCAAAAGTTAGGAAGGGAGTGCTGGTTGTAGAAATTGAGTCTGAAAAAAATGCAAAAATAGTTTCATTAGAAGCTAAAAATAGTCTTAGAAATATGGAAATTATTTGTTTGTTGAATAAAGATTACAATGAAATTGAAAGTAATTACAATCTAAAAATTATTTACCAACCAATTGTTTTTAATGAGTTTTTAAAAATAATACTAAGTTCAATAAAAAGTTTGGATTCAGATAAAATAAATTCAATCCTAATAAAAGATTTTATTTACTTTCCGGGCGATTCAAAACTTCTTAATAGAGAGAGCTCTAGGACTGTAAAGCTTACTGATTTAGAGAATAAATTTATTAAATTTGTTGTTAATAAAAAAGATGGAGTTGCAAAGTCAGAAATCTTAAAGAATGTATGGATGCATACTACTGACCTTGAAACACATACGCTTGAATCTTTGATTTATAGACTGAGAAGAAAGATTGAGAAAGATCCGAATAACCCGCATATACTGGTAAAAACCAAAAAGAAATATTTTTTAATAAGGTAAATACAAGTTAGTAGATTTTAAAGGGAATTTGTCTAGGATCTTCGGACTCAATGTCAAATAACTTTGCTTTTATTTTATAATTCAAAGACAAGCGATCAAAAAAAACTTCGGTTTTAGTATCATCAGTTTTAAACACAGTCCATTTCTTCATTATAAATGGGGATTTTTCGAATCTTAATTCTAAAAACCCTTTATCCTTAAATTTTGAATTTACTACCTTAGCTGTAAGAATGTTATCTTTTTCAATTATTTTTATGATTTCAATCTCTTTAAGGCTTAATTCTTTAAAAAGTAAAATTCCTATCGGTATCTCATCTAGGAGATGAAAACTAATGCTCTTTAGATCTTTATTTATAACAGCCAATCTTTTTGAATCACAAATTATCAGTAAAGGTATTTGCAAGTATTCGATTCTAAATTTTCCAGGACGAGAAACGAAAATTTTACCTGATAAAACCTCACCATTATTATTTATTTGAACAAAATCTGATTGTAAAGTATCGAAACTTTCCAGATAATTAACAACACTATTTCTATTTGCATTGCTAAAAGACGTATTATGTATAAATATATAAAATAAAATAAAAATTTTAAGCATTTTGTCCATGATTTTATCATATACGAATTTTATTAAACGTCATAATTCAAGAATTTTTTTATTGGTTATATTTTTAGGAGGTTGCCAACTTGATCAGTCTGTCAGCATTATTAAAGAAAAGATTTTTTCTGACGAGTCTTCTAAGACCTTACAACAGGAAGACGTAAAAGAAACTTCTAACGTATATGAATTAGAGGATAATAAAAGTAATTCTGACTTAAAGTTTGAAACTAGGGGGAGTGATGATAAACTTTTAGCTTTATCAGAGAAAGAAAAAAACGTTAGCTTAGAAACCGATCAAGACTTCGTCAACAAACTTTCAGATGACATAACTATTTCTAAAAAGGATAGAACTAGTAACAATGATTTGGCATTTAAAGAATTGGGAAAGGCTAGAGATGAAAAAAGTAAAATAATTTCTTTTTTTAATAAAATATTTGACAATTCTGAGGATACTCCGGAATCTAAGTCAGAAATTGAAATTAGTAAAAAATTAAGTATTGAAAAAGAACAAGAGCCTGAAAATTTTTTTCTTTCGGATCAACAAGACTCAATGAAAGAATCAGTCGAATTTACTGACGGGGATGATGAAAACTTTAATAAAAAAGAAATATCAGAAAATGAAGAAAAATTAGGTCAACACTTAGATGAATATAAAGTATTAAATGCAGAAAGTGTTAATTCTGACTTTCAAAATAATGAGCTCAGTGAAGAGAACAGTGTTGCTTTCCTGAGCCCTGAGGTTAATAAAGACAAGAGAAAACAAGCTTTGAAATCAGATAATTTAGTGGGTCTTTTACTTCCTTTAACAGGCCCAAAAAACACAGCAGGAGATTTGGTAATAAATTCATTGAGGTACAGTATGCTTCAAAAATCAACAAAATTGAATTTCAAGATTTTTGATACAAAAGGTACTCCTAAAGGTGCATTAAACGCTGCAAAGCAGGGTGTAAGAAGTGGAGTTAAAACATTCATCGGCCCAATTTTTTCTGATGAAACGAGAAAAGTAAAAGATTTTTTTAAAAATCGGAGACAACTCACTTTTTTTAGTTTATCTCCAGATTTTAAAAATGTTTCAAATAATGTCATTGTATCTGGACAAAATCCTGAAGACCAAATGGCCTGTATAACAAAACACATATCTCAGAGCGATTCAGAAAAAATTCTTATTGTATATCATGCAGATAAATACGGATATGTGATAAGAAACAGTTTCAAAAAATTTTTTGAGGATTATGGAGTTTCAAATTATGCAACATTAGACTTCTTTGAGATTGAAAAAGATGTTGATTTAAACAAAAAAGTTAAAAAACTAAGTAGATTTGATGAAAGAAAAAAAGAATTAAATGAAGAGATTTTAAAAATAAAAGATGATGCGAATTTAGAAATTTCTTTAAAAAACACTAAGATAAAGAAACTCGAAAGAATGTTAACTTTAAGTTCACCATTTGATTCAATTGTTGTTGCATCAGAAGGAGATAAATTGCTTGAAATTTTATCTCATTTTGCTTTTTATGATATTAATAGTGAGAACACAAATATTTATGGCACAAGTTTATGGGAGGATACCGATAAAAATGATATGGTATTCAAAGGTTCTATTTTTGCATCTAGTTTAAAAAAAACTAACAATGAGTTTGAAAAAACTTTCCGTAATGTTTTTTCTAGAGATCCTATGGCTTTTAATTTTCACATGCACGACCTTCTAGATCTCGTACAAAATTACAAAGTTTACAATTCGGAAGAAAGAAGAGCAGTTTTTTACGGCGAATTCAGTAACAGCAAGATAAATTCTGGATTGTTGAATAGAGAAATATTTTTAAAGAAAATAAAGAAAAACAGAGTTGAAGAGGAAATATTTAATTGCCAGTTAGATGAAATTTGATTAATTTCCGCAGAGCAATACTTCTATGATCAATTCGAATTTTGTTGTTATGTTTCATTTCAGCAAATGTCTTATTATATCCATCAGGAATAAAAAAAGGATCATAACCAAAACCATTCCCCCCCCTGGGTGGCCACGTAAGATTTCCATTAATTTCTCCGGAATAGGAAAAGATGGATTTATCTTTTAATTTAATAGAAATAGAACAAAAAAATTTAGCCGAATAATCTGGTTTTTCAATTGATGAAACGTCGTTATAAATTTTTTTCATAGCTTCAAACCAACCACCACAAGTTTTCTGATACCTCGAAGAGAAAATTCCTGGTTTGTCTTTTAGACTTTTCACACATAAACCTGAATCATCAGAAATTGCTACGTATTCGTCAGGAATACTTTTGACTTTTAAAATCGAATTTTCCTTAAATGTTAACCCTGTTTCTTTAACATCTTGAATATTGAGATCACCAGAAGTTACTATTTTAAAATTAAACTTTGATAATAAAGTCTTAAATTCCATAATTTTCCCTTTATTATGACTAGCTATAACTAAAATGTCGTTTTGATTGATTTTATTTTTATTTGATTGCATTTTTTTGAATCTCAAAAATTCTTTTTATTGCTTTTTCACTTTTTTCTAACATTTCAATTACTGAGTTATAACTAAAAGTTTTTTCCTCTCCAGAAATTTGAATCTCAGAAAACCCTGAAGTTTCAGATAACACGAAGTTTGCATCTACATCAGCTGATGAATCTTCTTCATAATCTAGATCAACGAGAACATTTCCTTTTATTAAACCACAAGAAATAGCGGCAACATTTTCTTTTATTGGATTGAATTTGATTAGACCACTACTAATGAAACTTTTCAATGCCAGACTTAGTGCAACAAACCCTCCTGTAATACTTGCTGTTCTTGTGCCTCCATCAGCTTGTATTACATCACAATCGATTATCACTTGATACCCTCTTAGTTTTTCTAGATCAACTACTGAGCGAAGCGATCTTCCAATTATTCTTTGAATTTCTATAGTTCTCCCAACTTGTTTCCCAATTTTTGATTCTCTCTTATTTCTAGTAGATGTTGAGCCTGGAAGCATACTATATTCAGCGGTTACCCATCCTTTTCTATTTTCTTGCAACCATTTAGGAATATCTTGATTTACACTAGCCGTACACAGAACTTTAGTGTTACCATAACTAATTAAACAGGATCCATGCGAATTTTTACTAAAGTTAATATCAATCAAGATTTCTCTTGATTCGTCATTTTTCCTATTGAATTTTCTCACTTCAAAATATAGTTTAGTTTTAAAATATGTATTAATAGTAATTATGGAAAAAAAATACAATCCTAAAGTTGGAAAAAATGGAGCTGGAGAAACTTCGCATACGTCTGTTTTTGACTTAGATCAAAGATCAAGAAAAATATTTAGAATGATTGTCAATGATTTTATTAAAGATGGAAAACCAGTTGGCTCTAGGAAATTATCTATAAAGATGGGAGAAAAACTGTCTGCAGCATCAGTTCGAAATGTTATGTTTGATTTGCAAGAGGCAGGTTTGCTTAGATCTAACCATACCTCAGCAGGAAGAATACCAACTGACCTAGGTCTTAGATTTTTTGTTGACGGACTTCTTCAAGTGGGAAAATTAACATCTAACCAATGCTCTGAAATTGAGAAAGTTGTTAATAGTCAGTCCCAAAATGTTGAAGAAATGTTCAGCGAGACTAGTTCATTATTATCTGGTTTGCTTGATTGTGCTGGAATAGTGTTAGCGCCCAAACTAGAAGGCTTTATTAAACATATTGAATTCGTTCCTGTAAGCAACGAAAAAGCGTTAGTAATCCTCGTAACAGAATCAGGAATTATTGAAAATAGAATTATTGTGGTTCCAAAGGGTCTCCCTGCTTCACTGCTTGTCGAAACAACCAATTACCTCAACTCTATTATCAGAGGAAAAACGCTTCAAGAAAGTAAAAAAATTATTATTACTCAAATAAAAAGCGATAAAAAGCACATTGACAAAGTTACTAAAAATTTAATTAATCAAGGTTTTGCGTGTTGGGATGATGCTAGTAAAAAAAACAAACTGATAGTTACTGGTACATCTAAACTTCTTGAAGATGTAAGGGCTATGGAGCAGTTGGAAGATGTTAGAGTTTTAATTGAGAAACTTGAAAATAAAAGGAATCTTATGGGCGTTATTGACGAAACGCTCCAAGCAGAAGGATTACAGATTTTCATAGGTTCTGAAAACAACTTATTTGGACTAACAGGGTGCTCTACCATTATAAGCCCATTTAAAAACAAAAAGAAAGAAATAATTGGAGCAATCGGGGTTATTGGACCTATGAGGATTAACTATGCTAAAATTATCCCAGTGGTAGATTATACGGCAAAGTTAATTGGCGAAAAATTTGAAATAAAATAGACTATATTTAAACTAAAGGGGGGCAAATGAATAAAACGACTGAACCAGAATCAAATCAAAAAGTTATTAAGAATGATGCTAATAAAAAAACAAAGGATCCAAAGCATGAATCCAAAACAATTCTTAATGAAAGAATCATAAGTGACCTCAAAGTAAAACTTAAGGATGCTGAAGACAAATTACTTAGAGAATTAGCTGAAAATGAGAATCTTAGAAAGAGACATGAAAAAGAGCTGCAGGAAAATCTCAAGTATGCAATAAGAAATTTTTCAAGCGATCTTCTTAGTGTTACAGATAATTTTGAAAGAGCGCTGAAGTCAGTTACTAAAGAAATCAAAGAAGATAATAGTTCTATCAAGAATTTAGTTATTGGACTGCAAGCTGTTGAAAAAGATATCTATGATATTTTTGAAAAGAATGGGATAAAAAGGTTTGATTCGCTAGCTCAGAAATTTGATCCTGAGAAGCACCAAGCTGTTTCAAAAGTTGATAGCGAAGATGAAGAAGGCGTAATAGTTGAAGAATTAGCTAAAGGATTTTTGATAGGAGAAAGGTTGTTACGTCCTGCGATGGTGATAGTTTCATCAGGCAAAAAGGACAAAAAGACTTAATTTACATATCTTCTTAGAGTAATATTAATTCTCGCGTCTGAGGGCAAATAATCTAACTTACTTTCTTCTAATATATTGTTTTTAGTTTTTAATATTCTTGATACTCCATGATAATTTAACCTTGATTCGTCGCGCATCACAACTATCGAACCTGACGTTAAACAAATATCATAAAGTCTATTTCTTTCTTTACCATATTTAAATATCGCACTGCATCCAAGTGAGATTGATAAAACTGGGAATGAAAAGTCATTTTCGTCCTTATCTTGATGTAAACCAAGCGCTGAGTCTGGATAAGAATATAAATTAATTAGACAAGAATTAGGTAAATGCAAGCATTGAGAATATTTTTTCCATAACTCAACAAAATTATTCGGAATTGGAGGCCAACATTTTTTTGTCTTAGGATGGTTTTCTGTATATCTATAGCCATATTTATCAGATATCCAACCCCATTCTCCAGCATTAGTTATAAGAATCTTAAATGGATTATTAAATCTAGGAAACCTTGGTCTAAACAATGGAGATTTTTTAATAATAAAAGAAACATCGTTTGCAAGGTTAATTTGTTTTTTTTTTGGAATTTCATTTAGAAAAAAAATCATTTTCTTCTTGATTTTTTAAACACTTTTATACTATATAGTAATTGCTTTAACAACAATTGTTAATTAATGCCTAACGGGTTATTTAGCAATTCTGTCCATCAACTTAGGAAGAAAAGGAGCATAATATGACAGTAATAGGCATAGACCTTGGTACAACAAATTCGTGTGTCGCCATCATGGACGGCAAAGAACCAAAAGTAATAGAAAACGTAGAAGGTTCAAGAACTACACCTTCAATGGTAGCTTTTACAGAAAATAAAGAACAACTTGTAGGCCAATCTGCAAAAAGACAAGCTGTAACAAATCCAGAAAGAACATTATTTGCAATTAAAAGATTAGTTGGAAGAAGGATGAACGATCCATCTGTTAAGAAAGATATGACGATTCTTCCTTATAAGATAGCCGCTGGTGAAAATGATGATGCTTGGCTACAGATAGATGATAAAAAATATTCACCGAGTCAGATTAGCGCAATGATTCTTCAAAAAATGAAAGAAACAGCTGAAAAGTTTTTAGGCAAACCTGTCAAAGAAGCTGTTATAACTGTCCCAGCTTATTTTAACGATGCGCAGCGACAAGCAACAAAAGATGCTGGAAAGATAGCAGGACTTGACGTAAAAAGAATAATTAATGAGCCAACTGCAGCAGCACTAGCCTATGGTCTTGATAAAAAAAAGACTGGTACAGTTGCCGTTTATGATTTAGGTGGTGGAACATTTGATATATCTGTACTAGAGATAGGGGATGGTGTTTTTGAAGTCAAAGCTACCAATGGAGACACAAAACTTGGAGGTGAAGACTTTGATAATGTTCTAATAGACTATTTTGCGTCTGAATTCAAAAAAGAACAATCCATTGACCTTAAAAATGATAAATTAGCTTTACAAAGATTGAAGGAAGCTGCTGAAAAAGCAAAAATAGAACTTTCCAGCACACCACAGACAGAAGTCAACCTCCCATTTATCACAGCCGACGCATCCGGACCTAAACATTTAAATATAAAGCTTTCAAGGTCAAAGTTTGAAACTTTGGTTTCAGACTTGATTGATAGATCAATTGAACCATGCAAACAGGCTCTTAAAGATGCGGGATTAAGTGCGGGTGAAATTAATGATGTAATTCTTGTTGGAGGGATGACCAGAATGCCAAAAGTGATAGAGGCCGTAAAGAATTTTTTTGGCAAAGAACCTAATCGAAGCGTTAACCCTGATGAGGTTGTAGCGCTTGGTGCTGCTGTTCAAGGTGGGGTTCTTTCTGGGGATGTAAAAGATGTTCTACTCTTAGATGTAACTCCACTTTCACTTGGTATTGAAACCTTAGGAGGAGTTTTTACAAAGCTTATTGATAAAAACACAACTATTCCAACTAATAAGAGTCAAACCTTTTCAACAGCTGATGACAATCAATCAGCAGTAACGATTAGGGTTTTTCAAGGAGAAAGACAAGTAGCTAGTGATAATAAACTTTTAGGACAATTTGACCTTGTGGGAATTCCACCTGCGCCTAAAGGAACGCCTCAAATAGAAGTGACATTTGATATTGATGCAAATGGTATTGTAAAAGTTTCTGCTAAAGATAAAGCGACAGGTAAAGAACATCAAATACAAATTAAAGCGTCTGGAGGTTTGTCAGATGAAGAGATTGAAAAAATGGTTAAAGATGCTGAAGCAAATGCAGACGCCGATAAAAAAAAGATAGAAGCCATTGAAGCTAAAAATAATGCAGACTCTATTATTCATAGTACCGAAAAAAGCTTAAAGGAGCATGGTTCAAAAGTACCAAAAGAAGATAAAGACAAAATTGAAAAATCATTGGAAAAGCTCAAAGCTACATTTGCTGACGACAAGGCTGAAACAAAGGCTTTAAAAGAACAAACAGACGATTTAATTCAAGTCTCGATGAAATTAGGTGAAATTATGTACAAAGAAGCTCAAGAGAAGGCTGCCAAAGAACAGCCAAAACCTTCTGGATCTTCTAAAGAGAAAGCTAAAAATAAAAGTAGTAAAGACCCTAATGTAATGGATGCGGATTTTGAAGACGTCACAGAAAAGAAGGAAGATAAAAAAAGCGATGATGACAATAAGGAAAAATCTGCTTAATCCCTTAGAAGTATGTCAAAAAGCGATTACTATGATGTTTTAGGGGTTTCAAAGAGCTCTGATCAGGGTACTATAAAAAGTTCTTACAGAAAACTTGCTATGAAGTATCATCCTGATAAGAATCCAGGAGATCAGAATGCTGAAGAAAAATTCAAGGAAATCTCAGAGGCTTACGAAGTTCTCTCAAACCCGGAAAAAAAAGAAGCATACGACACTTATGGTCACGAAGCTTTTTCACAAGGACAAGCCGGATCTTCTGAAGGTTTTAGTGGTTTTGGAAATTTTTCAGATATTTTTGAAGATTTTTTTGGGGACTTTGGAGGTCGGTCCCCACAAAAAAGAGAGCAAAGGGGACAGGATTTAAAATATGAATTAGGTGTTAATCTTAGAGAAGCTTATACCGGAATTAAAAAAGAAATTTCTTTTGATACTCTTGTAAGATGTGATGATTGTAATGGATCAGGGTCTGAAAAAGGGAGTGGATTACGAGACTGCAACGTTTGTGGAGGGTCCGGAAGAACGAGGGCTTCTCAGGGGTTCTTTACAGTTGAGAGAACCTGTTCTGCTTGTGGAGGGGCAGGACAGGTGATCACAGATCCCTGCGGATCATGTAATGGTGAAGGTAGAAGAAGAAAAAATAGAAAATTAGAAGTAAATATTCCGGCCGGTGTTGAAGACGGAAGTAGAATTAGACTGTCAGGAGAAGGCGCTATTGGCCAGAACGGATCTTCACCTGGAGATTTATATTTATTCGTTAGTATGGATGAGCATCCAATATTCGGGAGGAATGGAACCGAAATTTTTTGTAATGTACCAATATCCATAGTTGATGCCTCACTTGGTGGTACAGTTGAGGTGCCAACAGTTTCGGGTGGAAAGGTAAAAGTTAAAGTCCCAGCAGGATCACAGCATGGAGACCAATTTAAACTAAATGGAAAAGGAATGCCTACCATAAGGTCGACTTCGTTTGGTGATATGATAATTTCTTTGATCATAGAAATTCCAAAAAACCTTTCAGAAAATCAGAAGAGATTGTTACAAGAATTCAATGAGGAATTGGGTCAAAATAACAGTCCAGAAAGTTCAGGGTTTTTCTCAAAAGTAAAAGACTTTTGGGATGGTTTGACCTAAAATCAACTATGAAAAAAATAAAAATTGGTATTTTTGGTCCTAATGGAAGAATGGGAAGAGATATAATTGAGAGAGTAAAGCTTTTTAATCTCATGGAAATTTCAACTTTATGTGAGAAAAAAAAACACAAAATAGTGGGCACAGAAATTGGTAGTATACCTGTAGAAGACGATATTGATAATTTAATCAATAATAGTGATGTGATAATAGATTTTACCTCTCCAGAAGCCACTATTGATTTATTAAAAAATATGAAAAAACTGAACTCAAAATCCGCGCTTGTAACTGGTACTACAGGATATACAAGAATTGAAGAAAAAAAATTTCAGTCTCTCATTAAAGGTATAGCTGTTTTAAGGTCATTTAATATGAGTATTGGAATTAACCTTCTAAAGCATCTAACAAAACTTACGTCCAAAACAATTGGATCCGAATCTGATATTGAAATCGTAGAAACTCATCACAATCAAAAAAAGGATATTCCTTCCGGCACCTCTTTGTCACTGGCTCATTCAGTTTCTGAAGGAAACAAAGACATTAAAAAATATTCTTTTAGAGAAAGAAATCATAACAGAGTGAGGAAAAAAAGAGAAATAGGTTTTTCGTCAATTCGAGGCGGTGACGTTGTTGGAGAGCACTCTGTATATTTTTTTTTAAATGGTGAGAGAATTGAATTAAAACACATTGCTACAAGTAGAAAGGTTTTTTCAATAGGGGCGATTGAAGCAGCAAATTGGCTTTTTAAAAGAAAACCAGGCTTGTATAGTATTATGGATATGATAAAAATTTAAAAATGAATACATTTAGAAAAATATTTTTAATACTTTTCATATTAACTTTTTCAATATCTTGTGAAGAAAAGAAAATTTCAGAAAGTGATTTAAATCAATATAAAACAGTCATGGATATACGATTAGGTCACTTGGGCAATGCTATTATTATTCAAGGAAGACTGCTTGATGCGTTTAATTTAAGAAATGACAGTGCAGATGAAAATCATTTCAAAGAAGCAGAAGAATTATTAAAAGGTCATATTCAATCATTTGGCAGGCCGGATGATCTTAGAAATTTAAAAATACCTAATTCGAGTAAGTTACAGAAAATTCATACATCCTTAATTGAGACATCAGAGCTTTTAATTGCAGGTTCGAACGCCTTAGAGGACAATGCATGGTTGGGTGGCTCAGTTTCTTTCGCAGAAAGAAATTTGGAGACGGCGAGAGTAAACTTTCAAAATGCAGTGAAGGTAGTATACAGCATTGAAGATGGCAAGGATATAAAACCTGTTATGGAGTACGAAGAATACGATGTTGGTGAGACTCCAGACGCCAGTAATAAGCTTGATTTGCCTTAATAATCATTTATTTGTCATCGAACGATTCACTAGCCAGCCTCCAAAGACTATTAATAAAAGCCCGTAAAGCATGTTCAAAGATAAAGTTTCTTTTAAAAAAAGAAATCCCCACAAAGAACCAAAGCAAGGAATCAAGTAGTTACTTTGACTAGCAAAAACTGCATTTTTTATTTTAATAAGATGGAAAAAAATTACTATCGCAAGACCCGTGCAAATGATTCCAAGTATTGTGGCTGAGGCAAAGCTTCTGAAAGTGATTTCACCTAAAACGTCATTCATAAATGTTCTTATAAAAAATATGTCTACAATCATTACTGGAAAAGAAAGTATAGTGGCTAGAATTGTTGACAGAGTTGCAATTTCCAATGAGGAACAGATTTCAACCTTTTTTACGAGGTTGGCCGAAAAACCATAAAGAAAAGCTGAAAACAATATTAGAGAAGAAAATATAACGATGTCGGACTCAAATGAGAATTTAGTTATATTGATGAACACAATCATTCCAAAAAAACCAGTTAAGAGGCCAAGAAGACTCAAAAAACTTAAGTTTGTATTTCTAAAAATAGAAAAAGAGATTAGCAATGTGAATAATGGCATTGTTCCAATTAGAGTAGATGCGACAATACTATCTACATGCATCTCACTAAGACTAATTAAATTGAACGGCAAAACATTTCCAAATAATGCAATTCCAAATAGAAGGAATTTATCTGTTGAAATAAGTTTTTGAATGCTCTCTTTTTGCAGAAAAAATGACAAAAAGAAAGAGGCGATCAGTAATCTATAAAAAGTTAGAAGACTTGGTGGAATTGAAGCTATACTTAATTTTATAAATATAAATGAACTTCCCCAAATCGCAGATAATATTATTAATCCTGCATACCCGATGAATGTAGAGTTTAAATTTTTCAGAATTTAACTCTTAAATTTCTTTTGACATTTTTAACGCTGATTCAATTTTAGAAAGAAGTTTTTTCTTATCGGAATAGTTTAAAAAAGAACCAAGAAGCACAACTTTGTCTCTAGATTTTACGATTAGGTTGTGCTGGTTTCGTGCCGGATTGGAAATTTCTACTTTTGTCCAGTAAGGTTCAAGGCGCCAAACTTGCTGCTTTCCTGATGGAAAGTTTCTAGTTATAAGAAAATTTTTTCTAATTATTTTTATAGTTTCAAATATCTCACCTGATTTATAATTTATTTTGAAGGCATAATAGAGAAGAGCTACGTCAAGGCCAAGAAATCCAAATACTGGCCATGCTCCAATATACCAAAAGAAAACTCCAACAGAAAAAAAAATAAATGAAACTATAAACATGAGATACTTAAACCCTTTCTTTGACAAACTTCGATAAGGAAGTACAGTTATGTCTAGAAATGTTTTCTCCATGAATTTATTTTATAAAGAATTTTTTATTACTTTGAAAGTCCTAAATTTTGAATTAGATTAGTTAATCGAGTAATTTTAAAAACAACAATTTAGATATTATATTAGGAATCTAGTTTTATGAATTTGAAGATTTTAGGAATGGGAAATGCTGTTCTGGATATAGTAACCTCAGTTTCAGATGAATTTTTAAAATCCACAAATCTTTCTAAAGGTTCAATGACATTGGTTGACCAAAAAGTATCAGAAAAAGTTTTAAAAGAAATCGATTTTATTAAGAAAGATTCTGGAGGTTCTGTTGCTAATACAATTGCAAGCATCTCACTTCTAGGCTTAAGTTCTTTTTTTTGTGGCAAAGTGAAAAAAGATGAACTTGGTGATGAATTTGTATCTGATATGCAAAAGACCAATACAGCTTTTCTTTGTGATCAATCTCCTGAAGGGCCACCAACCGCTCGATGCATTGTTTTTGTTACTCCAGATGGAGAAAGGTCAATGCAGACCTTTCTAGGTGCGAGTACAACTCTAGCCAAAGAAGACATAAGAAAGTCTTTTTTTGAAGAAGTTGATTACTTTTTGATTGAAGGATATTTGTGGAGCTCTGAAACTGCCAGAGATGCGATTAATCAATCACTTAAATTTATTAAAAATAAAAATATTAAGGTTGTTTTCTCACTTTCTGACTCTGGCCTTGTCAAAATGTTTAAGGATGATTTTCTGAATTTTATTCACGATAATGTTGATATTCTCATTGGGAATGAAAATGAGTTTGACGAATTATTTAACGGTAATGACGAGCTTAATTATATTGAAAAAACTAAAACTGAAATTGTCATAAAAACAAAAGGTGAAAGAGGAGCACAAATTTTTCAACTAAATAAAGTTGAAAATATTTCATCTTGTAAAGTTGATTCTGTAGTAGATACAACAGGTGCTGGAGATATGTTTGCCGCTGGATTTTTGTATAAGTTATTAATAGGAGAAGATCCAAAAAAAGCAGCTTCCTTTGGTTGTAAAGTAGCTTCACTTATAATACAGCAATATGGTGCTAGACTTTCCAAAGAAACATTACAGGCTTCGTTGAATCAAAAATCAGATTAATCTAATTTATAAAATAGTTTGCAATTCCAAAAATAAATATCGGTATTTGAAAACCAAAGTTTGTAAGAATGGCTTTATCTTTTGATAGATAACCACTTATTGTCCAAAAAATAACACCAATACCGTGTAAAAAAATATTAATTGGATAATAATTTAGATTTGTAAGGAGTATTCCAGTAAGGACTAGAACTGTACCTATCCACTTATTTATTTCTGAAATTTTATTCATAATGCAAACTAATCGATTTTCCATAAATTTTGTTTGAATTCATTTTTTTTTATGATCAACAATCTTTCTTAATTTACTAATTACTAGACTTACAGGAATAGCATTAATATTTTTTGATTTAAAGGTTTTTTGAGATGAGATTGAGGCGTGCAAGGGATTACCAATTGGTGAAAACTTTTCAGAACTTGTTGGTCCGAAAAGAGTAAGAGTCGGTGTCCCAGTTGACGAAATCAAATGTCCACACCCAGTATCATTACTTATTCCTGCTCTACAATTTTTTGCGATCTTAATAGTTTGCATGGGATCATTGCTTTTAAAAATCTTAATTTTTTTACCAAACTCTCTGATTAAATTTCTTTCTAAGTCTGTTTCTTTAGGGCCTAAAATAAAAACTGGAAGCAAGTTTTTTTGAATAAGATGCTCTGCAATTTGAATAAAGTTTTCAAAAGACCACCTTTTCCATATTACTGATGCTCCAGGACAGATAGCAATTTTATTATTATTAATTATGTTGACGTTTTCAAATTTGACTTTAGAAGGACTTAAGACCTCTGAAAGATTGACTAGATGTTGACTAATATTCTTTTCATCAGGCACTTCTGGAACTAAATCAGAGAAAAAATAATTTGCGCATGAGGAAATGAATATATTAGTTCTAATTTTTTTTAAAATCAGAGATGTTAGAAATCTTTTCTGTGTATCTATAACAACATCGTAGATACCAAATTTATTTTTCTTAAATAAGTCAAGAAAATTTGAACCAAAATCTTCTTCATAAATTTTGTCGATCATATTCAAAGTCAGAGGATTAAGCTCTTTTTTGAATACAGATTCGCCCTTTCCGGCTAGCCAAGTGATATGTGCATTTGGTAGTATTTTTCTTATAGATTTAAGAAGCGGTATTTTTAATAAACCATCACCAAGTAAATCTAGTCCGACATAAACTAAAATTTTTATTTTCGTTTTATTTTTCTTTTCAATTTTTCTGACATTATCATTAGAGATCCATGTTCTATAAACATGAAAACGTACAATACTAGAGTCAGTCAGAAGATTAATTTTGCTTAAACAGTATGTTAAAAAAAATTTCCCCAAAACCTTCTCTTTATTCATTCTTCTTCTCCACGAAAAACAACGAGCTATAATTTTTTTTAGTGCTTTTCTTTTTACAGATTTATCTACAAACTGCGCATTTTCTAAAAAATTTAAAGTTGCGATTGATAGGTCGTATAGGGTCTGGGCATTGTTATTCATTATTCTTTCTTTTATGAAAGAAGGACCAACACATATAATTTTTTGAGTAGAAAAAACATTATATTTCCTAGAATTTTTTGAAATAAAATGGTTCCCGGCAACTTTCAGGGGAAGTGAATAGTCTTGAACAAAAATTGAGGGGTCACATCCTTTTATATCTATAAAAACTTGAGTTTTTATCATAAGATTACTGGCTCCTCCCCAACCATTTAAGATAAACTTTTCAAATGCATTTTGAATTTCTGAAGATTCTGGTTTATCGTTTTCAAAATTATATTTATCTGGATTCGAGCTCCAGGCCCAATGACCATATAAAAGATCAATATTTTTTTTTTGCATCTCTGATTTCATATATTTTAGACTAGTTGGAGCCAGAATATCGTCTCCATCCAGGAGTTTTATATAGGAGTACTTTACAAACTTAAGTGCATTATTTGTGGCAATACTTGGACCAGAGTTTTTTTGAGTGAAAATTCTGTAATCAATTTTTTTTCTTTTGAGAAAATTATTAGCTATTTTATAGGAATCGTCCTTTGACCCGTCATCTACAATTATAATTTGATATCTTTCTGTTTTATTTCTGAACTGATTAACAGCTGAAATAAGAGTTTGTAAAATATATTCTTCCTTATTGAATAAGGTAACAATTATCGAGATTCCATCCTCATACTTGGAATTTTGCAAAAAAGATTCTCCTTATTTTTAGTATGTTTAGATATTAGCACTAGCACAGGTCTAGTCTTTGTCAAGAGAGTATCCCGCAGATCTTACTGTTCTTATAAAGTTTTTGACTCCTTTAATATTTAATGATTTTCTAAGCCTTCTTATGTGAGTGTCGACTGTCCTTCGTTCAACATAAATTCCGTGCCCCCAAACAGAATCTAGAAGTTGTTCTCTTGAAAATACTCTGCAAGGGTTTTCCATAAGATGCTTTAAAAGATTATATTCTGTGGGTCCAAGATGAACTCTCGTCTCTCCTCTGAATACTTTATGTTCATTATCGAAAATTTTAATGTCTTCAAACTCTAATATGTGGTTTTGAGAAGAAGTTGATCTTCTAATAAGGGCTTTTATTCTTGCAATAAGTTCTGCGGGACTAAAAGGTTTTGATATGTAATCATCCGCCCCATATTCCAAACCCCTTATTCTATCCTCCTCTTCCTCTCTGGCAGTCAACATTATAATCGGTAAATTACTGGTTTCTTGTTTTCTTCGCAGAATTTTGCAAAGCTCTAATCCATTTGGTTCAGGAATCATCCAATCAAATATAGCCAATGATGGAATTTCTTCTTTAATTAACAATAGTGCATCTTCACCGTTAGTGGCTGATTTTACCTGAAATCCGTTTTTTTCAATATTGTAGGTAATCATTGGAAGTAATGATTTATCATCCTCCACCACAAGAATTGTTTTTTTTGTTTCCATTTATTTCAGAGTACCTTGAAGATTATAAATAACTTCTTTTGATATTACTTTTGATAGATCTCCAATTCTTTCTAATTCTTTAGCGATAAATAACATTTGTGTACAAAAACCAATTATATCTCTATCTTCCATCATTAAATGTAAGTGTTCTCTAAAACAGGTCTCATATACCGAGTTTATTGTAATATCCTCAGTGGGAACAGATTGTGCAATTTCTTTTGACTCTTGATCATAAGCACTAAGAGCTGTGGAAAAATTTTTCAAAACTAAAAGGCCCAGTTGGTGAATTGAGTCAGTGCTATAGCTATCAGGAGCTTTTTTTACGGATAATATCCTTCCAGCTACGTTTGATGCATGATCTCCTATGCGTTCTAGTATACTTGATATTTTCAGAGAAATAATAATCTGCCTAAGATCATCTGCAAGAGGTTGTCTTTTTGACAACATAATAGTTGCAAATCCTCTTATTTTTTTTTCTAAAGCATCAATACTTTCATCATTTTTTATAATTTCTTGAGCTTTGGTTATATTGATTATTTTTATCAAATTAACTGCCTCGAATATTTGTTTTTCAACATCTAAACCCATCTGTGTTAAATTGCTCTTAAGAGAATTTAAGTCTTCATCATAAGTTGTGACAATGTGCTCTTTCATTTGTTTAACCTATTTTTCCTGTTATATAATCCTGAGTCTTTTTTTGGCTTGGTGTTGAAAAAATTTGATCTGTGTGCCCTACCTCGATCAAACTACCCATATGAAAAAAAGCAGTTTTCTGTGAGACTCTTGCAGCTTGCTGCATTGAGTGGGTTACGATTACAATAGTAAAGTTTTTAGCTAACTCATCAATAAGTTCTTCAATTATAGCAGTTGCTATTGGATCTAGGGCAGAACACGGTTCGTCCATTAGGATTATTTGTGGACTAATTGCAATGGCTCTGGCTATGCATAGTCTTTGCTGCTGTCCCCCCGATAAAGAGGTTCCTGTGTCATTTAGCCTATCTTTTACCTCTCCAAACAAACCAGCTTTTTTCAAGCTATATATAACTAGCTCCTCTAATTCATCATCGCTATTGACAATTCCATGAATTTTTGGTCCGTAGGCAACATTGTCAAAAATTGACTTAGGGAATGGATTAGGTTTTTGGAATACCATTCCTATCTTTGCCCTCAGTAAAACCGGGTCGACTTCTGTGGAATATATATCTTCT
>MDTB01158732.1_pt1 | contig 39469 bp, 36 predicted proteins | sample 811161 | NCBI WGS metagenome assembly MDTB01 (sample SAMN05326650, study PRJNA326480) | marine metagenome | isolation source: seawater | place: Mediterranean Sea | collected 2009 | reverse complement strand
GCAAGAAATTTAAAACCAGCGCATGAATTAGGAATGAAAACTGTTTGGATTAAAAATAATGAGCCTTGGGCAGCTAAATTTTCAGACTCTGATTTTATTAATTACAAAACAGACAATCTTGCTAAATTTTTAAAGGATGTAAATGAACTTAAATGAATTAGAAAAAATAATTGATAAATCTTTTGAAAATAAAGATAAAATAAATACAAGCTCCGATAAATCAATTATTGATGCGATCAATGAAACTATAGAATTAGCTGACCAGGGTAAAATAAGAGTGGCTGAGAAAAAAAACGGCTCTTGGAAAGTAAATCAGTGGATTAAAAAAGCTATACTTTTAAGTTTTAAAATTAATAAAATGCAAATTTTAAGAGGTCCTTATACTTCTTGGTATGATAAAGTGCCCGGAAAATCAGTAAATTGGAAAGAAGAAGATTGGAAAAATGCAGGTTATAGGCACGTTCCAAACGGCGTAGTTAGAAAAGGTTCTTATGTAGCAAAAAATGCAGTTTTGATGCCTTGCTTTGTTAATCTTGGTGCTTATGTTGATGAAGGAACAATGATAGATACTTGGGCATCAGTTGGGTCTTGCGCTCAAGTTGGAAAAAATTGTCACGTATCAGGCGGAGCTGGAATAGGAGGCGTACTTGAACCGTTACAAGCTGGACCTGTAATCATAGAGGATAACTGTTTTATCGGTGCTAGATCTGAAATTGCAGAAGGAGTACTAGTTGAAACTGGTGCAGTTATTTCGATGGGTGTTTATATTGGAGCGTCGACAAAAATAGTTGATAGAACAACAGGAGAAATTACTTATGGCAAAGTACCTGCTTATTCAGTGGTTGTTCCTGGAAGTTTGCCTAATAAAAAAAATCCAGACGGTCCTTCATTATACTGCGCTGTGATAGTAAAAAAAGTAGATGAAAAAACTAGAAGTAAAACTTCTATCAATGATCTGTTGAGAGACTAATGCCGAATATAGATGTCATAAAACTATCAAAAGACCTTATTAAATTTCCAAGTGTGACTCCTGTAGATGCTGGTGCGATAAAATTTTTAAGTAAAAAATTAAAATCTCTAGGATTTCAATGTAAAATTTTAGAATTTAAAGATAAAAACGGAACTATAAAAAACCTATATGCAAGGCTAGGAAACAAACTGCCTAATATTTGTTATGCAGGTCATACTGACGTGGTTCCTCCAGGAGATTTTAAAGATTGGACAATTAATCCATTTAAACCAACAATAAAAAACAATTATTTAATTGGAAGAGGAGCTAATGACATGAAAAGCTCCATAGCCTGCTTTGTAACAGCAGTAAATAATTATTTAAAAAATAATCCTAAGATAAACGGGTCTATAAGTTTTTTAATTACTGGCGACGAAGAAGGATTAGCAATTAATGGAACAAAAAAAGTTGTTGATTATTTAAAAAAAAGAAAAGAGAAGATAAATTTTTGTATAGTAGGTGAACCTACAAATCCTAAAAAATTAGGTGAAATGATTAAGATTGGACGAAGAGGAAGTTTATCAGGAGTTTTAGAGGTTTTTGGAACACAGGGACACGTTGCTTACCCTCACTTATCAAACAATCCTATTAATACCTTGGTGACTATTTGTAAAAAATTAAAAAGTATGAAACTTGATAAAGGTAACAAAAATTTTCAACCTTCAAATTTAGAAATTACGAGCATTAATGTAAACAACAAAGCTCATAATGTAATTCCCGCAAGAACCAAAACTTCATTTAATATCAGGTACAATAATATTCATACCGCTAGTACCTTAAAAAAAAGGATTAATTTGATCGTTAAAAAAATATGTAAAAAAAATAAATGTAAATTTAAAATTGAATATATTTCTAATGGAGATGCATTCCTTACAAAACCAGAAAAAACTATTTATATGGCAAAAAAAGTAATTAAAAAAATAACAAAAGTAAATCCGAAGTTTTCTACTACTGGAGGTACATCGGATGCTAGATTTATCAGAAAAATATCTCCATGTTTAGAGTTTGGTCTAGTAAACAAAACTATGCATAAGATTGATGAATGTGTAGCAATTTCAGATTTAAAAAAACTATCAAAAATCTATCACGATATATTAGTAGAGTATTTTAAGTGAAACTTTACAAAGTTAAGAAATCTAATATAGACAAACGTGGTTTATGGGCTGCAAAAAATATCAAAAAAGGGACTAAAATAATTTATTATAGAGGCAAAATAATTACAAAAAAAGAAACAGAAAGAAACCCGAAGTACGATAATGAAAAAGCTATTTACCTTTTTAATTTAAATAGTAGATATGATCTAGATGGAGATTTTAAATACAACACAGCTAGACTTATAAATCATTCATGCGATCCAAATTGTGAGGTTGCTGGCAAAGGTTTGAAATTGTGGATTTTTGCTTTAAGAGAAATTAAAAAAGGTGAAGAGTTGTCTTATGATTATGGTTTTGGTTATGATGAAAATTACAAAGATTACACATGCAGATGCAAATCAAAAAATTGTTGTGGGTATATAGTACGTGAAGGCTCAAGGTGGAGAATTAACAAAAAGTATAGTAATGCCTCAAAAAGAGTTTAATAAAAAAGTTTCTATTATTTTACCTAATTACAATAGTTCAAAGTTTATCACTTCGACTATTAAATCAGTAACAGATCAGAGTTACAAAAATTGGGAATTAGTTATAGTAGATGATTGCTCAGATAAAAAAACAAAGAAAATTTTATCAAAATATAGGAAAAATAAAAAAATTAAAATAATTTTTCTAAAAAAAAATAAAGGTGCAGGTTACTGTAGAAATTTAGCAATACAAAAATCTAATTCAACATACTTAGCTTTTATTGACTCTGATGATTTGTGGGAAAAAAATAAATTAAAATATCAATTAAAGTTTATGTTTCTAAATAATTATGATTTTACTTATACAAATTTTAAAATCTTTTCAGAAAATCAAAACAATTACAAAAAAATTAAACCTGTAAAAAAATTTAATTTTAGTAATTTTACAAAAGATACTTCAATCGCAACCAGTAGTATGATTGTAAAAAGAAGCACTGCAAAAAATATAAAATTTACAAATACAAAAATATGTGAAGATTATTTTTTTAAATGCAAGATTTTAAGAAAAACTAAATTTGCTTATTGCTTTGATCAATACTTGACAAAATATAGGATTAGAAATAATTCACTTCAAAGTAACAGGCTTAGAAATTTTTTTTGGATTTGGAAAATTAATAAAAAATTTAACAAATTTAATTTTATAGAAAATTTATCCTCTGTTTTTTTTATATCTCTAAATTCTATTAAAAAATATAGACTCAGATAATTAATAAGTTACCTTCCATAAGTACAAACCTTCTGCGGGAGCTGGAGGTGCACAACTTTCTCTTTTTTTTGAAATTAACACATGCTTAAACTTTTTAAGACTCCACTTGCCCTCTGCTAGATATTTCAAACAACCTACCATTGATCTTACTTGTTGTTGTAAAAACGATTTAGATTGAAATACAATTTCTAATCTATCTTTTGTTTTTTTTATTTTCACTTCTTTTAAAGTTTTAATAGGTGTGTTCGAAGAACACGAGGATGCCCTAAATGTGGAAAAATCTTTTGTACCTTTTAAAAGTTTAGCACCTTTAATCATTCTCATAATATCGAGTTTTTTTTTTATGTGCCAAGCTCGTTTTTTTTTTAAAGACAATGTAGCCTCTCTATTAATTATGACATACTTATAAGTTCTTAATTTTGCACTAAATCTTGCGCTAAATTGTCTAGGTTTTTTTTTAATATCTAGTATTGAAATATTGTATTTAAACAAAAAAAAATTTGCAGATCTAAGAAATTTTATTTTATCTTTAATAAGGTTTTTAGAATAAAAATTTGCTGATTGTTCAACTGCATGTACACCAGCATCTGTTCTACCTGAACCTAAAACTAAAATTTTTTCCTTTAATATTTTTTTTAAAATATTTTGAACAACTTCTTGAACTGATTTACCATTTTTTTGTTTTTGCCAACCAACAAATTTTGTTCCTTCATATTCAATTAAGATTTGATAATTTTGCATTAATAAATTATTTCACCTTTTGGGATTTTAGTGCCCTTCAAAAAGTCACTTATTAATAATTTTTTTTTGTTTTCTTTTTGTATTTCAATAACTTCAAGTGCTTGATTTTTACAAGCAATAATTAAATTTTCGTCAATTATCTCTCATGGCATTGCTGATGTATTTACTATTTTCGCTCTCCAAATTTTATACCTTAATCCTTTATATTCAAACCATGCTCCAGGAGTAGGATTCAAACCATTTATTTTCGCTAGATTTTTTTCAGCGCTATCTTGCCATGAAATTCTTGACTCTTTTTTACTTATTTTTTTTGCATATGTAACATTGTTGCTATCTTGCTTTATGAACTTCGCTTGATTATTTGTAATTAAATCTATTGAACCTAAAATATTTTTAGCTCCTAATTCCGAAAGTTTTTTAGAAAGTTCCTCAGAATTAGTTTGTTTATCAATATTAATTTTAACTTGTTTCATGTACGGGCCGGTATCCAATCCTTCTTCTATTTTCATTATACTAATACCTGTTTCTTTCTCAGAGTTAATAATTGATCTCTGAATAGGAGCTGCACCTCTTAATTTTGGTAAGAGTGATGCGTGAATGTTCAAAAATCCTTTTTCAGGCAGCTCTAGAAATCTTTTAGGGATTATTTGTCCATAGGCTACGACAATAACTAAGTAAGGCGCCAAAGACTTAAAATACAAATACTCTTCTTCATCATTTATATCAGAGGGTGATCTAACATTTAAATTATGAATTTCAGCAGCTAATTGTACTGGAGTTTTTTTTATTTTTTGTCCTCTGGATGATTTTTTTGGTTGTTGAGTGTAAACGCAACTTATTTTAAATTCAGATTTAATAAGTACCTCAAGTGTTCTTACTGAGAACTTAGGAGTTCCCATAAAGATTATATTTTTTGACATCAATTTATTGAATTTAAACTACAATCCTGTCTACAGCTTTTTTTTGTTTTGAAAGTTTTTTAACTATCATATTTTTTTTTAATTTTGATAAATAGTCAATAAATAAAACTCCCTCTAAATGATCCATTTCGTGTTGAATACAAGTTGCTAATAAACCTTCAGCTTTCAACTCTTTTTTTTTTCCAAAATAATCTAAATATTTTATGTGACACTGATCTGGTCTATCTATTTCAGCAAACTGACCTGGAACAGAAAGGCAGCCTTCTTCATAAGTTGCATCGTTGGTTGATTTTGAAATTATTGTTGGGTTTACAAAAAAAAGTGGTTCTTTTTTTTTATCATCTCTAGAGATATCAATTACGATTATTCTTTCTGGTACGCCCACCTGTATAGCTGCTAAACCTATTCCAGGCGCTTTGTACATGGTCTCGAGCATATCATCCATCAAAATTCTATGAGAGTCATTGACTTCAATTACTGGCAATGATTTTTGCCTCAAAAATTTATCTGGTTCGGTTAAAATTTTTCTTATAGTCATTATTTAAATTGTTATAATATATTTATTCTCTTTTCGGTAGGGCAGAAATTAAAACTCTATTTCTAAACTTTTTCAATCCAGCAGTATTCAACAAATAATTTATGAAATAAATACTTTCCGGGTCAAAATCCTCTATTTTATCTTCGCCAATTACCTCAACTAATTTGAGCGCTAAGAATCCAATTTCTTGATTTTTTCGTAAATTAGTCAATTCAACTGGTGGGTTATATTCTTTAGCTATATTTTTATATTTCATGTCTTTTGGTATATTAAAACCATCACTTTCTAGAGACTCAAGTAAAACTAAATCTTTTAAAGAAATAAAATATTTTTTATTCTTCCTTAGTTTTTTGTGAACTGAGTCAAAGTCTTTTTGTGATTTCTGTTTAGGTGTTCCCTCTTCTGTATAATATCTAATTATTTTAGATGTATGATATTTTTTATCATTGTATTTAATTCTTCCTAAAATTGAACTTTTTTCAGAAATTATATTTCTTTCCACAAGGGACGCGTATTCATCAGGAATTTTATCAGAGTTTATCTTTTTCAATTCATCACTTAAAAACTCTTTATAAATATTAGATAATTTATCCTTTTTAAATAGATCGTCTAACACAAACAAAAGTTTAAGTTTTCTATCAATACCATCAGATAGCAAAAACTTTTGATATATTAATGCTCTAGACTCAATAGGATCTAAAGATTGATATATATCCTCTGCACGAAGAAGGTTTGCAAGATTAAAAGGAATATTTCTATATATCTCAAAAATTTTGGTTTTGTTTAGCGTATTGTTGTTTGCTGCAATTTCTAAATTTTTAATTTTTTGTTGATCTTCAATATTTTCTATTGTTATTAAATTAGCAGCATTTAAATACTCCCATATAAATTTGTCTGTTTTTTCGTTAGGTTCGTAACTAAAATTAGGAACGGTAATAGATGATAGATAAAAGTTAAGTAAGTTTTTATCTGAAATTTTTAAATTCTTAGAGTTAATTCCAAGCAAAGAATTTATATGGGTATCAAAAAATTTATTTGACAGATTTTGCTCTCTTAAAATATCAAGTAAAAGAAACGCTTGATTTTTTTTATTATCTAGAATTAAACATAAAATTTTAAATTGCTCTAAATATGAGTCTTTGATTTCTTTGCTTATAAAGTTTATGTTTTTGCATCCATCTTTTATTTTTGCATTTGAAATACTTTTATCTACTAAATATTTAATAACTTTTGTTTTGTGTGGAAATTCTTTATTTTTGTTTAAAAAAGTTTTAAGTAATTCATCTTTTTGATTATTAATTAACCAATTTAATTTGTAACCTAAAAATTTCTCTTCTGACATTTTTTTTGGTGGAGAATTAGAGTAAGTAAAGATCGTATTAATGAATATTTCTTCAGCGAATGGTGAAAGCTTTATTTTATTAATTCTGTCTAAAACATCTTTAATCTTAGAGCCCTCTGAATTTTCCCACATGTTAAGTTTGAAATTATTTTCTTCTGGATCAAAAATTCCATAAAGTAACAAGTCGTTATTATTTTCATTCAATGCACTATCTATTTGAATTTCATTAATATCATTTTTTTTATTTGTAAGCTGAATATTAGATATACTTTTATTCTTTTCTAATTGTTTTGTTGGTGAAGCATCTTCATTATTATTTAAATTTTTTTTGTTCCAGATGTCTACGCTGTCTTCTGAACTAACAGAGGTCAAAAAAAATAATAAAAAAATAAAAAGAATAATTTTTTTACTTAAGCTTAATAATTTCATCAGTAATATTTTGATTGATTTCTTGCTTAGGAGATGGAAGTTTTATTTTATCAATTAGAAAAATAGCAAAAGATATCAAAGCCAAAATAATTAAAAGTTTGGATAGTTTATTAGTAATTTTTTGTCTTGTCGTATACTGTTTGCTGAATTTCAGTTGCATAGTAGTTAAATATATTTAAACTCAATAAATAAGACAAATTTGTGATAAATCAAATTATAAATTAGGATTTTTTTTGAACAAAAACCTTGTATTAACAGGAATGATGGGTGTTGGTAAGTCAACTATAGGTTTTTCTGTGTCCAAAAAATTGAAAATGAATTTTATAGATGTCGATAAAATGATTGAGGAAAAAGAAAAATCAACTATTAACCAGATTTTTAAAAATAAGGGTGAAAAATATTTTAGAGAAATTGAGGAGGAAATGACGCTATCTAAAATTAAAAATGACAATACTGTAATAGCGCTTGGGGGTGGAGCTTTTATTAACGAGAAAATAAGAGATGCTGTGATTCAATCTTGTATAAGCTTTTGGTTAGATTTAGATATAAAATTAATTGAAGGAAGATTAAAAGGTTCTAAAAAGAGACCATTAGCAAAGGAAGTTGATTTATATAACAGTTTAAATAAAATTTATTTGAATAGAAAGGCAAAATATGAATTGGCTAACCACAAAATTAATTGTAATGAAAATAATCAAAACACGATAATGAAAAAAATAATAGACTTATATGAAAACGACTGTAATTAAAGTTAAAAGTAAGAGCGGTAACTACTCGATTATAATTGGTAAGAACATCTTAAATATTTTACCAAAAAAAATTAAAGAATCCTGCCCTAAAACAAAAAAAATTGGATTAGTAATAGATAAAAATGTTCCAAAAAAATTTAAATTTTTGATCAAAAAATATTTAAAATCTTATGAAATTTTTTTCTTTGAATATAAAGTTAACGAAAGTTTAAAAACTTTTTCAAATGTAAACGCTTTGGTTGAGAGTTGTATTAAAAAAAAATTTAATAGAAATGACATCTTAATAGCATTAGGTGGTGGAATAGTAGGAGACTTTTGTGCATTTTCAGCAAGTATTTTGAAACGTGGCATAAATTTTATTAATATTCCCACAACTTTACTCGCACAGGCGGATTCGTCAATCGGAGGAAAAACAGGAGTTAATTCCACAAGTGGTAAAAATCTTATAGGTACTTTTTATCAACCAAGGTTTGTATTGTCAGATGTTTCGATTTTACAAAGCTTACCTAAGCGAGAAATGATTTGTGGATATGCTGAAATATTAAAACATTCTTTAATTTTAAAAAATAATTTATTTAAATGGATTCAATTGAATTCTAAAAATTTAATTGAAAATAAAAATTTAGATTTAATTCATTCAGCAATCAAGCAAAGTTGTAAAGTAAAGTTATTTTACGTTAATAAAGATGTTAATGAAAGTAATACTAGAATGATTTTAAATTTTGGACACACATTTGCACATGGAATTGAAGCTCAAAAAAAGTTTTTTTCCAAAATTAATCATGGAGAGGCAGTTTTAATGGGGATGATGATCGCTACAAAACTATCGTATAAAAAAAAGATTTGCTCAAAAAAAACATTGGATAAATTAATCAAAGTTTATAAAGACAACAATTTAAATTATAGTGTAGGTAAATTTTTTAAACCTAATGAATATAATAATATTATTAATTTTATGTCTAATGATAAAAAAAATAATGACAAAAAAATCAATTTAATTTTACTAAAAAAAATAGGTAAAACTACACAGCCTGGGAAGTATAAGATTTCTCTAGAAAGTCTAAAAAAAGTTTTTAAAAAAATTATTTAATACTTATTTCTAAAGCGTGAATTTTATCTTTAAGATCATCTTGAAGCACATTCATTATCATTCTTTGTGCTTTCACTTTGTTTAATGATTTTAAAAAATTAGATTTTATTTCTAAGCCTAAATGATATCTTCTTGAGTCGTAAAATCTGTGCTTTTTATGTTTAGCACTATTATTGATTATTTTTATTTCTTCAATTTTTATATTATTTTTAATTTTTTCTTCAACAATTTTTAAATAATCATTCATAAATGTTTATTTTACTATATAAGTTATTTTTTGATATGAAAATTATTTGTGATTGGGATAAATGTGATAAAATTGGCAGCTATAAAGCTCCTCTTGAAAAAGATAATAGTAAAAAATACAGGCTTCTTTGCCTTGAACATATTAAAATTTTTAACAAAAAATGGAATTATTTTTCAGATATGACAAATGATGAGGTTGAATATTTTATTAAATCAGATCTAACATGGCATAAATCAACAAAAAGATTTGGGTCATCTGAGAATTTTTTTAATATTCTATGGAATAATGCTCTTGAAGATAAGTTAAATATCTTTAAATCTTCAAATTTTAAAGAATATAAAAGATCAAAGTTAAGCAAGACGGATAAAGATGCGTTAGATGTCATGGATCTAAATTATGATGCTAAATGGGAGCAAATTCAAAAAAGATTTAAAACTCTTGTAAAGAAATATCATCCTGATAAAAACCAGGGAAATAAAAAATTTGAAGATAAGCTAAAAAAAATTACTCTAGCTTATAGTCAACTTAAAATTATGATAGGAAAAAAATAATGAGTGGTTTATCTGAATTAAATAAGACTGATATAAAAATTTCTGTTAAGCAAACTTTTGGCATAGACACAGAGATGGAAATAAATGCTTTTGCAAAAAAAAATGAATATGTGCCTAAGATAGATCAAGACTATAAATTTGATCGAGATACAACCTTAGCAATTTTATCAGGATTTGCCTTTAACAAAAGAGTTTTGATACAAGGATATCATGGAACAGGAAAATCAACTCATATAGAACAAGTGGCTGCAAGGTTAAATTGGCCTTGCGTAAGAGTTAACTTAGATAGCCATATAAGTAGAATAGATTTAATAGGAAAAGATGCTATTGAATTAAAAGATGGAAAGCAAATAACAAAATTTAAAGAAGGTATTTTGCCATGGTCAATTCAAAACCCGGTAGCTTTAGTTTTTGATGAATATGATGCTGGAAGACCAGATGTAATGTTTGTGATTCAACGTATCCTTGAAAGTGAAGGTAACTTTACTTTGCTTGATAAAAAAAAAGTTTTAGAGCAACATGACTATTTTAGAATGTTTGCAACCACAAATACTATTGGACTCGGTGACACTACTGGTCTATATCATGGAACCCAACAAATAAATCAAGGCCAAATGGATAGATGGAATATCGTAACCACTCTCAATTACCTTGAGCACGATAAAGAATTAGAAATAATTTTAGCTAAGAATAAAAACTTTAATAATAAAGACGGAAAAGAAAAAATATCTAATATGATTAAAGTTGCTGACCTTACAAGAAAAGGATTTATTAACGGAGATATATCGACTGTAATGAGTCCTAGAACAGTTTTACATTGGGCAGAGAACACAACAATTTTTAAAGATCAAGGCTATGCTTTTAGAGTTACATTTTTAAATAAATGTGATGAAATAGAAAAAAAAATCATCTCAGAATATTATCAAAGATGTTTTGGTGAGGATCTGCCCGAGTCCTCAGTGAATGTTGTTATCACTTAGAATGGAAAAAAAAGAAGATCAATTTCAAAATTTTAAAACTGCTTTAACGTCTACGGTAAAGTCAATTTCTAATATTGAAGGAGTTGAGGTTACTTTTGGCAATCAAACTAAAGATCAAAATAAACTAACAATCAGGTTGCCTGAGCCAGAAAATATTAACAATAAAATCAATTATACAAAATCAAGAGCATTAGCAGACTCAGAAGCTCTTAAGATAAGGTTTAGTAATAAAAGTATTTTTAAGAAACATGAACCCAAAGGGATGATTTCAAAAAAATTATATAATATTGCTGAAAAAATTAGATATGAAAAGATTGGTTCATTAAAATTTAAAGGAATTAAACAAAATATTCATAATTACTACAACGAAAGAATTAAGGGCATTGATTTGAATAAAAGTGAAAATAAATTAATTGAAGCTTTTGAAAACTATCTAAGGGTAAATATTTTGAATTTAAAAAATTCAAAACCTATACAAAAAGAATTTAATTCTTTCGAAAAAAATTTTGATAAAAAATTAAAGAATAATTTATTAAAACTTAATGAATTGTTTGAAAATCAAGTAAAATTTGACTCTTTTGTATCAAATTTAATATCCGAAATGAATATTGATGACAAATTTGATGATCCTCAAGAAAACAAACAAGATCAAAATAATGAAAAGGGTTCAGATAAATCACCGCAAGAAAATGAGAAAAAAACTAAAGAAAAAAACGACGAGAATCAGGAAATGTCAATTGATGCAGGCGTGCCTGATGTAGAAAATCTAACAAAAGAAACTGACGATCAAAATGATATAGAGCTAGAAAGTTTATCAGACACGTCAGAACAGAGAAAAAAAAGCTCTAAATATTTTGGAGATAAAAAATATAAGAGTTATACATCAGAATTTGATGAAATAATAAAAGCTGAAGATTTAGAAAGTGAAGATGAATTAAATAGATTGAGACAAAACTTAGATCAGCAATTGGTTCAGCTTAAAAATTTTATATCTAAATTAGCCAATAAACTTCAAAGAAAACTTTTAGCAAAGCAAAATAGATCTTGGGATTTTGATTTAGAAGAAGGATTATTAGATACTTCGAAGCTAACTAGAATAGTTATAGATCCTTATAATTCTTTGTCTTTTAAAAAAGAAAAAGATATAGAGTTTAAAGATACTTTAGTAACAATTTTAATTGATAATTCAGGTTCGATGAGAGGTAAGCCAATTTCAGTTGCTGCAATTTGTGCTGATATTCTATCCAGAACTCTTGAAAGATGTACTGTTAAAGTTGAAATTTTAGGATTTACGACTAAACAATGGAAAGGAGGGTTAAGCAGAGAAAAATGGATGAACAATAAAAAACCTGTTTTTCCTGGAAGACTTAACGACCTAAGGCATATCATTTATAAATCTGCCGATACACCTTGGAGACAAGCAAAAAAAAATATGGGGTTAATGTTAAAGGAAGGTCTGCTTAAAGAAAATATAGATGGCGAGGCTTTGAAGTGGGCTCACGCTAAAATGATCAAAAGAAAAGAGGAAAGAAAAATTTTAATGGTTATATCCGATGGTGCACCTGTTGATGACTCTACTCTCTCAGCAAACTCCAGTGACTATTTAGAAACGAATTTAAAAAATACTGTTAAATGGATAGAAAATAATTCAAGTGTAGAACTGTTAGCTATAGGTATTGGTCACGATGTAACTCGTTATTATCAAAGAGCTGTTAAAATAGCAGATGTTCAGGATCTAGGTGATGTTATGATTAATGAATTAACAGATTTGTTTACAACTAAAAATAAAAAAAAAACCTTTCATTAAGCTTTCTTCAGTGAGTGCTTTACGTTAGAAAAATCTTTAAACTTTAATATAAATATTCTAAATGGTATTAGCATTATAATTGCAATTAAAAGTTTAACTGCTAAATCACCAAAAGCTAAAGTCACCCAAGAAATTCCAGTATTATAAAAAGAAATGCTAAAAAATACAAAAGTATCAACTACAGATCCTATTGCTGAAGAAACTAGGGGAGCTATAAACCATATTTTATTTTTTCTTAATTTATCAAATATTTGTACGTCAAAATTTTGTGCAATAATAAAAGCGGTTCCAGAACCAATAGCAATTCTAACAGATATTAAATCTAAAAAATTAGTTGAAAAAAATAAAGTAAGCAAAATTCCAATCAAAAAACCTATATTAATTATTCTCCTAGCTACAATTTTTCCATAAGATCTATTAGCCAAATCCGTGATCAAAAAAGTGATAGGATAGCTAAATGCTCCGTAAGTTAATATCTCTTGCAAGCCATAATAATTGACTGGGAATTGTACTAAAAAATTTGAAGAAATTACAACTAATCCCATCATAATAGATAGGATAATAAATAATTTATTATTCTTACTTATAAACATAAATATTAATTTCTTGCTGAAATTGAGGCTTGAAGTTTTTTTGCTCTTGCTGATAGTTTATTTTTTTTAGCAGTCTTTAAAAAAGTGTCTAGTCCACCTTTAAAATCTACAGTCCTTAAAGCTGCACTTGTAATATTCAATTTTACGTTCTTCTTTAAAATATCACTTTTTAAAGTTACCTTTTTCAAATTAGGTACAAATCTTCTTTTTGTCTTATTGTTAGAATGACTAACGTTATGACCTTTTAAAGGTGACACTCCAGTAAGTTCGCATCTTTTAGACATAATATAATTTCTTTAAGGTATATAGTTCATGAGGGTTGACCGGTCAAGCAATTAAAATAAGTGTTTAATCTAAGAGTTTGAACCTATCGCTTCATTTATTTTTTCAATACCCTCTTTTTTTAAAATTTCAATTAACTCTTTTTTGATTTCTTTAACTATTCCAGGCCCCTTATAAACCATGCCTGTATAAAGTTGAATTGCTGTAGCACCAGCAGTAATTTTTTCAAACGCACTTTTTCCATTATCAACACCTCCTACTCCAATAATAGGTATTTTTCTTTTTATTTCCTTATAAAATTTTTTAATAAGTTGAGTAGAAATATTTTGAATCGGCATACCTGATAAACCTCCTTTTTCATTTTTTTTAAAATCATCTAATTCTTTTCTATTATTTTCTGATGTATTAGATAAAATTATACCATCAATTTTAAATTTAAAAATTAATTCAATTATATGAGTTATATCATTATCTTTAATATCTGGAGAAATTTTAACAAGTAATGGCTTCTCAATTTTTTTTTTTTTTTTAAAATTAGTTAAACTTTCTAATAGATTTGACATTGATTTTTTCCCATGGAAATCTCTAAGCCCTTCAGTGTTCGGCGAGGAAATGTTAATAGTAATATAGTCACCTTTGGAATAAAGTTTTGATAAACAAATCATGAAGTCATCAATTTTATTTTTTGTATCTTTGTTAGGTCCAATATTTATTCCCAAAATTCCATCTGGTGTATTTTTAGATAATCTATTAGAAATAATTTCAGCACCATCGTTATTAAAACCAAGTCTGTTAATTAAAGCTTGATCTTTTTCTAATCTAAATACTCTAGGTCTAGGATTACCTAATTGTCTTTTAGGTGTTATAGTCCCAACTTCAATAAATCCAAAACCAAATTTATAAAGTGAATTATAAACTTCAGCGCTTTTATCAAAACCAGCAGCTAAGCCTATGGGATTTTTTAGTGATTTCCCAAATAAACTAGTCTCGAGCACTTCTTCGTTTTGAACTTTAAAAAAAGACTCCGGAATAAAGTTAAATTTAAGTGATTTAATTGCTAAATCGTGAGCAATTTCTGGATCTAGATTAAAAATATATGGTCGTAATATTGAAAACATGAGTTTAATTTTTTAATTTTTCATTTATTAATTGTATTGTTTCTTTTACTCCAAAAAAACTTATAAAGTAGCCCATTCTTGGCCCATCTTCTTCCCCAAATAAAACCATATAAATTAACTTAAACCAATCTCTTAAATTTGAAGCATAGCCATTTTCCTTGCCAACTAAATAAACAATTGATTGAATTTCTTCCGGTAATGAACCATCTTTTAATGTCTCAAGTTTCTTAATAAGATTTTTGAATACCACTTTCTCTTCAGAATTGGGGATTTTAAATTTTTTCTTTGGCTCAACCTCGTCTTTAAAATAATTAATCGCGAATTCTGTTAATTTATCTAAAATTGGGTGTTCTTTAAAACTTATATCTTTGTGAAATCTATTAATAAACTTCCAGAGTATTTCTTTGTTTGCCGCGTTACTTGAACCTACTAAATTTAAAAGCATTGAAAATGGCATGACTATTTTTTCTTTAGGTGGATTTCCATTATGCACATGCCAAACAGGATTTAATAATTGATCACTTACTTTTTGAGTTGGAAATTTTTCTATTAAAGATAAATATTCATCAACAGTTTTAGGCACTACTTCAGAATATAATTTTTTTGCTCTTTTTGGATTTGGATACATGTAAAGAGCTAGACTCTCTGGTGAAGCATATTTTAACCATTGATCAATAGATATACCGTTTCCTTTAGATTTTGAAATTTTTTCTCCTTTTTCATCTAAAAATAATTCATAAGCAAAACCATTGGGAGGGGTTTTTCCTAAAATTTTACAAATTTTATTAGAGAGAATAGCACTCTCTGTTAAATCTTTTCCATACATTTCAAAGTCAACATCAAATGTAAACCACCTCATTGCCCAATCGACTTTCCACTGTAATTTACAGTTACCATCAGTCACTTTAGTTTTGAGTTTTTTTCCAAAATTATCAAAAATGACTTCGCCAGTTTTTTTATTCATTTCTAATAAGGGTATTTCTAAAACTTTACCAGTCTCAGGACATATTGGTAAAAATGGACAATAAGTTTTTTGTCTTTCAGATCTTAAGGTCGGTAAAATTATCTCCATGATATTTTCATATTTTTCTAATACTCTCATAAGCGAATTGTTAAAAGTTCCGTCTTTATAATTTTTAGTTGAACTTTGAAAATCGAATTTAAAATTAAATTTTTTTAAAAACTGCTTAAGTAGTTCATTGTTATGTTCACCAAAACTTTTGTATTTTCCAAAGGGATCAGGAATTTTAGTTAATGGCTTTCCAAGATTTTCTTTTAAAATTTTGTTGTTTGGAATATTTTCTGGTACTTTTCTAAGTCCATCCATATCGTCAGAAAAAGTTATAAGGTTTGTTTCAATCTTTTGAATATGATTTAACGCATTTATCATCATTGAAGTTCTTGCAACTTCACCAAAAGTTCCAATATGTGGAAGTCCACTGGGACCATAACCTGTTTGAAAAATAATCTTGTTTTTTGATTTAATAAGCGTATTTCTCTCTTTTAAAAGTTTTCTTATCTCTACGAATGGCCACGAAGAAGTTGATTGAATCAAAGTGTTATCAAGCATAACAATGGTTTATTAAATTTTATAGATAAAATACAGATATAATTACAAGATAATAAGTTGAATTTTACAGTCATTTAAATAATCTCAATTAATATGGGTTCAAACAAAACAGTTTTTTTTATTATAGGTATTTTACTGATAGTCCTAGGAGCATTTATGCTAGTACCTTATTGTGTTCAGATTATATACAATGAGAATAGTCATAGTTTTCTGTCTTCATCATTTGTTACAATATTTATTGGTGTGTTATTTGTTCTCACGAATTTACAAAGAGAGTACAAATTAAATCTTCAACAAACTTTTCTATTTTCAACTTTTGCATGGATAACTGTTGCTATTTTTGGATCAATACCTTTTATTTTATCTAATTTAAACCTTTCTTTTAGTGATGCATTTTTTGAAAGTATGTCGGGTATTACAACTACTGGCTCTACAATAATCATTCAGCTAGACTCGACTTCAAAAAGTATTCTTCTCTGGAGAGCAATCATGCAGTGGTTAGGTGGAATAGGAATAATAGTAATGGCGATAACTATCCTGCCACTATTAAAGGTCGGGGGTATGCAATTATTCAAAATGGAAAGTTCTGACAACCCAGAAAAAATTTTACCAAGAACCATTGAAATAGCCTCAATAATAATTTTAATTTACTTAGCCTTAACTTTATGCTGTTCATTATTTTATTGGTTTTTTGGAATGTCAATATTTGATAGTATTGCTCACTCAATGACTACAATAGCTACAGGAGGATTTTCAACACACAATAGCTCGATAGGATATTTCAAAAATTCTAACATTGAAATTGTAGCAACAGTTTTTATTATTTTAGGAAGTATACCGTTTATATCTTATTTAAAATTTCTAAAAGGTAATAAAAAAATTTTTCTACAAGATGTCCAAATAAAAGGTTTGATTTATCTGTTGTTAATTTCTATTTTTATAATGTTTCTCTATCTTTTCTTTAATAACACTGAAAATTCGTTAATGGAGCGATTAAGAATATCTTCATTTAATGTTGTATCAATACTCTCTGGAACTGGTTACGTCACTGATGATTTTGGCTTGTGGGGAAAGTTTCCATTAATTTTTTTCCTATTTCTAATGTTCGTAGGCGGTTGCGCAGGATCTACTGCTTGCGGAATAAAAATATTTAGATTTCAAATGTTATTTTTATTTTTAAGCAAACAAATTAAAAAACTTTTTTCTCCTAATAGTATATTTGTGATTAAATATAATGATCAAAAGATTTCAGATAATTATATTAATTCAGTAATTATTTTTATATTTGCATATTTATTTTTATTTATGTTTTTAGCTATACTGCTTTCTATTACAGGTTTAGACTTTCTTTCAGCTATTTCTGGAGCAGCAACTTCAATATCTAATGTAGGGCCCGGACTAGGTGAAATGATAGGGCCTAATGGAAATTTTGAATCAATTCCCAGTATATCTAAATGGATACTTTCTTTTGGTATGCTTTTGGGTAGGCTTGAACTTTTTGCAGTCCTGGTTTTATTTTTTCCTTCATTTTGGAGAGATTAATTGAAAAATTTAGATTACATAAAACTATATTTAGATAAAAGAATGAAACGGATATTTCTTTTAGGAGTCATAAGCGGGTTTCCGTGGGTTTTAATCGGAAGCGCTTTAAGTTTGTGGCTTAAAGAAAGTGAATTAAGCAGAAGTACTATTGGTTGGGCAGGTTTAATTTTTGGAATATATGCAGTAAATTTTTTATGGTCACCTTTAATAGATCGTATCCAAATACCAATTTTAAGTAAAAAAATTGGTCACCGAAAATCATGGATAATTTTGATGCAGATATTAATTCTGTCCTCTTTAATTTTGTGGAGTACTTTAGATCCATCTAAGAATTTATGGCTAGTTATTGCTGTGGGGCTTGCAATTGCTTTTTCATCCGCCACGCAAGATATAACAATAGACGCACTTAGAATTGAACAAATTGGTGTGAACGAAGGAAGAGTAATGGCAGCTGGCGCGGCTATTTCCGTTGTGGGATGGTGGACTGGCTACAAGATTGGAGGAGTAATCTCGTTAGTATCAGCCGAATTACTTCAGCGAAATGGTTTCGAAAATTATTGGCAGCTATCATTTTTATTACTGGGGCTAATAATCATAATAACTAGCGTAGCTTTAATTTTTGTACCAGAAAAAAGTTCTAGAAAACGAACAGAGCTACAAAAAGTAAATGATGATAGAATTGCAACTAATTTAAACTTTAGTAATAAATTTTCTAAATTAATAACTTGGTTGTATGGAACTACTATCAACCCCCTAGTAAGTTTTTTTAAAAAAAACACTTTCGGTGTAGCAATTGGTCTTTTAAGCTTTATTTTTTTATTTAAAACTGGAGAAGCTTTTCTAGGAAGAATGTCTATAATTTTTTATAAAGAATTAGGATTTTCAAAAACAGATATTGCTCTCTATTCAAAAGGAGTTGGTTGGATAACAACAATTTCGTTTACTTTGCTGGGAGGTCTTTTTGCAATTAGAATGGGATTATTGAAGGCAATGTTTGTGTCAGGTATTATAATGGCATTAACTAATTTGATGTTTTCAGTTTTAGCTTGGGTTGGAAGTTCTGAAATTTTATTTGCCTTTACAGTGTTAATAGATGATTTGGCAGCAGCTTTCGCTACTGTTGCCTTTGTAGGTTTTATATCTGCTTTGGTAGATAGAACTTATACTGCAACACAATATGCTTTGTTAGCTTCTATCGGAACTGCGGGTAGAACATTATTTGCCTCTTCTTCAGGATCTTTAGTTGATTGGTTAAATGGAGATTGGGGTACTTTTTTTATTATTACTGCACTTATGGTTATACCTTCTTTAATTTGTTTGTTCTTAATTAGAAAAAAATTAAAATTACATGAATAAAATTTTACTTAATACATATTCTGAAATTAATTTATATAAAAAAAAGTCAATTAAATCAGAAATAGTTTCGCAAATGATATATGGAGATTCTTTTTTAGTATTAAAAAAAAACAAAAAGTGGTTAAAAATAAAAACTAAATATGATAGGTACAAAGGTTTTGTTGAAAAAAAGAATTATGGTTCTTATTTAAAACCTACTCACAAAATAAGTAGTTTATCGCCTTTTGTCTACAAAAATCCTAACAAAAAAATAAAAATAAATAAAATTACTTTTGGATCTAAAATTACAATAGAAAAAAAACATAAACAATTTGTAAAATTCAAAAAAGGTTGGATAGAAAAAAATAATATAAGGCCGATCAATTATAAAGATAAAAATGTATTTAAAAAAATTAAAATATTTAAAAATACTAAATATAAATGGGGAGGAAAATCATTTAAAGGGATTGACTGTTCAGCACTAGTTCAAATTTGCCTGGACTTTAATAATATGTATTGCCCGAGAGACACAAAAGATCAGGTCAGGTATTTTAAGAAAAATATTAGTTTAAAAAATATTAAAAAAAATGACATTATTTTTTGGAAAGGACACGTGGCGGTAGCTTTATCTAAAAATAAATTAATTCATGCTTATGGTCCTCTAAAGAAAACTCTCATAATGAATATTCACGAAACAATAGACAGAATAAAAAGAACTTCCGGTTTAAGAGTAATAGCAATTAAGAGGATTTAGGGACCGAGGTGGTTTAAGTCTCCCTCCACCACCTCTAGTTAGAATGTATTAGATTCGTCCTTCAATTTTAAGACTCTTATTAGTTGTATGTGGATAATGGCGGAGAGAAAGGGATTCGAACCCTTGATACGATTGCTCGTATACACGCTTTCCAAGCGTGCGCCTTCAACCACTCGGCCACCTCTCCTTATTAATCTATTATTTAGGAACAAAACATATGTTTTTACTCTACTAGTTTAACTACAGACTCTGCAGACGAAACTAGTTTTTTATTTTGATTTAAAGTTTTAATCTCAACCGTGCAAATTTTGTATGGATTACTTAATTGAATTATTTTTGCTTTAAACGAAAGTTCATCATTTTCATAAGTTGGTTGATGAAATTTAATATTCATCTGGGCTTCTACAGATAAATTGCCTGGTAATAAAATTCCTATAATTTTAGAATAATGGGATCCGATTAACATTCCATGAATAAGCCTATTTTTAAATCCATATTTTTTTGCAAATTTTTTACTAGTATGCAATGGGCTTTTGTCGCCGCTTAATTTAGTAAATTGATCTAGCATTTTAGATGTTAATTTTATTTTAAAAGATACTTTTTGACCTTTTTTTAAATCTTTGAATTTATATCTTGCCATTTTTTTTTATAATTAAATCAATTATTTCACCAACATTCTTAAGTTCAGAAACTTCTGTGACACTAAACTTAACCTTAAATAATTTTTCTGTAGCTAGAACTATATTAATTTGAGCTAAAGAGTCCCAATTTTTAATGGTATTAGCTGATGAGTTAAAATTAATTTTTAATTTTTTGTTTTTAAATATTTCAAAAAAAATTAACTTCAGTTTCTTTAAAACTTTTTCTTTTTTTAGTGCCATTCTAATAGTCAATTATATCATTTTTATTCTTGTATTTTTTTTTAAGTTCATACAGCCACTTATTTTTTGTTATCTTTTTAAACCCAAGAGTTTTATAGAAATTTTTTGCTATCATATTTTTTTCTCCTTGAAAAAAATTTCCACAAATTTTTTTTATTTCTTTTTTTTTACACAGTTGAACTAGATAGTCAAATACAGCAAACTCTAAATCTCTATTAAAAACTCTACAACTCATTACCCATAACTTAATATCTAAAGTCTGATTACTTATTGTTCCGATTAATGCAGTAACTATTCCATTATTTCCAAATTTATCTTTTAAATCTCCATAAACCGATAAAAGGTTTTTGTCTGAAATTACTTTTGAAACTTCTTTAAGTGTCATTCGATTTAAAGTTAAATTAAACTGATTAGTTTTATTAATTAATTGGGTAATCCTCTCGATATTTTTATTATCAAAACTTTTTAATTCTGAGCTCATTTTTAATGATAGAAGATAATCTTTATAGTTATTAAATTTTGCTTTAGCATCTTCTCTCTTTACGTTATTTTTATAATAATCTGACCTTTTAATATCTTCCTTAGACAGGTTCGTGCTTTCAAAATAATTTAATCTATCTAAAAAAAGTAAAAAATTTTCCGGCTCCTCCCCAATTTCTGGTACTTCTACCATTGGCAATTGGTTTTTAACTAATTCTCTTTCAAATTTAGAGTCATCTATAAATACCATTGAGTCCAAACCAATATTTAATTTTTCTGCAATTTCTCTAATATTCTCTGATTTGTTGTTCCAGTTAGCTTTTATTATAGTAAAATCTTTTTCTTTTAATAAGCATGACTTGTTTTTAAGTCCAGAAATAGCTACATTATACTCGTTTTTTGTACACCCGGCTAGGATAACTCCTTTAGATTTCAGTTCTAATAAATATTTTTGAAATCTAAAAAAAATTTCTCCACGCGGAGAGCCGTTTCCTATTTCTATTTTATTTGAACCGATCTCTCCTATTACACCTCCCCATATGGTATTGTCAAAATCGACGATCAAACATTTTTTAGATTTTCCTAATATTGAAAGAACAAGCCTGACTACATTTTGAGATAAAACCTTTATGGCCTCATCTCCTAAAGCGTATTTATAATTAAAGAACATTCTATCGTCGTGCCACTTATCTAATCCAAATCTTGATGAAATTAAATTAATATCATTGATTGCTAAATTCTTATTTTTATTTGCTTCTTCATTTAATCTTAGATTAATACTATTTATATAGTTTGTTTTCCCATAAAACTTTGAACTATCTAAACTACCTAAACTCGAAAATTTGGGAAGTTCAAAATTATTTTGAATAATTGTACAATTTAATTTTTTAAATAAGTGTTTCCATATTGTTTTATATTTATTGATTGTTCGATCAATTAATTTTCTTACATCTTTTTTGCTAAAATGAATATTTGGATATTCCTCAATATTTTCTATAGTAGTGTGCAGATATATTATCTGTGGTCTAAAAGTTAATAATTTTTTTGGTGTATTAACTGCCTCATAAAAAAATTGATTATAATCACTTTCGTAAATATTAGATATTATTTTATTTTTAAATAATAATTCTTCGATTGATTTTTTTACTAAATCTGTTGTTGATCCACCTAAGATAGCAATTTTGATTTTATTTTTTACTTTTTTTTTTTGACTTTTTCTTTTTATAAAATTTTTTTTAATCATATTATTAATTTTCTTTAGAAATTTTTAAGACACCTATAAATGCTTCTTGAGGAATTTCCACACGACCAAACTGCTTAGATCTTGCTTTTCCTTTTTTTTGTTTCTTAAGAAGTTTTTTCTTTCTGTCTCCAGCTCCACCGCCATGTATTTTAGTTAGTACGTCTTTTGAAAAACCTTTAATTGACTCTCTTGCAACTATTTTTCCGCCTATTGCTGCTTGAATAGGTATCATGAAGTTATGTCTTGGTATAAGATCTTTTAGTTTTTCACAAACTTGTCTTCCTGTCTTTTGGGCAAAATCTTTATGAATAATCATTGCTAAAGCATCGACAGGTTCGGCATTTACTAAAATACCAAGCTTGACTAAATCACCCTCTTTATGACCTGTAATTTCGTAATCAAAACTCGCGTATCCGCTCGATACTGACTTAAGCCTATCATTAAAATCAAAAACAACTTCATTCAAAGGAAGATCGTAGGAAAGTACAGCTCTATTTCCAGAATAACTTAAGTTTTTTTGGATTCCTCTTTTATCCTGACAAATTTTTATAATTGAACCTAAATATTCATCTGGAGTAATAATGGTAGCTTTAATCCATGGTTCTTCTATTTTTACAATTTTAGTTGGGTCTGGCATGCCAGAAGGATTTTGAAGATCTATAACTCCACCTTTAATTTGATGAACTTTGTAAATTACTCCTGGAGTAGTAGTTATTAGATTTACATCAAACTCTCTTTCTAGTCTTTCCGTTATAATTTCTAAATGTAGCAATCCCAAAAAACCACATCTAAATCCCAAGCCTAAAGCGCTAGAAGACTCTGCTTCATAAGAGAAACTAGCATCATTAAGTTTCAATTTTCCTAAGCCATCTTTTAATTTTTGATACTCGGAACTATCTACTGGAAATAAACCGCAAAAAACAACAGGTTTACTAGGCTTGAACCCAGGTAAAGGAGTATCAATTGGATTTGATGCATCACAAATAGTATCTCCTACTTTGGTTTCTAACAAAGATTTAATACCAGTAATTATAAAACCTATTTCTCCAGAATTTAGCTCTCCAATGTCTGTTGGTTTTGGAGTAAATACACCAACTTTTTCAATTACATATTCTTGATCGTTAGACATTAATTTTATTTTCATATCTTTTTTAATTTTGCCATTTATCACTCTAACTAATATTACCACACCAAGGTAGGTATCGTACCAACTGTCAACCAGTAATGATTTAAGTTTATCTTCCTGAATCCCTTTTGGAGCAGGCAATGCTTTCACAATTGACTCCAAAATATCATCAATTCCCTCTCCTGTCTTACCAGAGCATCCAATTGCACTTGAAGTGTCAATTCCTATTACATCTTCAATTTCTTTTTTTGTTTTTTCTAGGTCCGAGGCTGGCAAATCTATTTTATTTAAAATTGGAATTACTTCATGATTTATTTCTAATGCTTGATAAACATTCGCTAAAGTTTGAGCCTCAACTCCTTGAGTGCTATCAACAATTAGTAATGATCCTTCACATGCAGATAATGATCGACTTACTTCATAACCAAAATCAACATGACCTGGGGTATCTATTATATTTAAAGTATAAACTTTGCCATCTTTAGCCTTATATTTAAGTTTGACCGTTTGGGCCTTTATTGTAATTCCTCTTTCTCGTTCTATATCCATAGAGTCAAGAACTTGCGTCTTCATTTCGCGGTCTGATAAACCTCCACATTTATGAATAATTCTATCTGCTATAGTAGATTTACCGTGGTCTATGTGCGCAATTATTGAAAAATTACGTATTCTGTTTATATCCGACATTAGGACCTGATTGTTGCGCCAGTTTTTTCTTTAACCGTTTCTATTATTTTTTGGCTTATTTGATCTAAATCTTTTTCATTTAGAGTTTTATCCAGAGACTGAAGAATTACATTAATAGCTACTGATTTCATATCTTTAGGAATATTCTCTCCTTCGTAAATATCAAATGTACTTACTTTTTGTATAATATTTTCATCCACTGATTTAATTAACTTTTCCAGCAAACCAATTTTAAAAGATTTGTCTATTACAAAAGCAAAGTCTCTTTCTGATTTCTGAAAATCTGAAACAGTATAATTTGTCCTAGTTTGTCTTACTTTTTTATTGGGTTGAGGTATATTTTTTAAATATATTTCAAATCCAAAAATATTTTTATCTTTAAAGTCTAGATCTTTTACTATAGCAGGGTGTAATTCTCCAAAATAAGCAAGACGGGGACCTTTATCAGACTTCAAAGTGATAGATCCTGATCGGCCAGGATGGTAACTAGCTTTGGTTAAGTCGCTTATAAAGAGATTTTTTTCATCCAAACCTAACTCGATAAGAGTTCTTATTGCATCACTTTTAATATCAAAAACATCTATGTTTCTTGCTTTTTCATTCCAGTTTTTTCTATTTACTTGACCTGATTTAATTCCTCCAACCACCACCTGTTGCTCTCCAGGATTTTTTCCAAAGAAAACAGGGCCTATTTCGAAAAATGATAAATCCTCATGTCCTCTGTCTTGATTTTTTTTTAAATAAATTGCTAGATTTGAAAATATTGATCTTCTTAAAACATCTAAATCAGAGGAAATAGGGTTAAAAATCTTTATTTCTTTTTCTCCTTTAGAAAACTGTTTGTCGATACTCGAGTCCGTGAATGACCAAGTAACGGCTTCTAAATACCCTTTAGATGCTAAGGATCTTTGTGAAAGATGAAAAAGTTTTTGTTTAAAGTTTAATGTTTCTTTTACTCTTTTTTTATCTGGTTCAATTAATTTTATCTTATCAAATCCTTTAATTCTTATTAACTCCTCAATTAAATCTACATCCTGCGTAACATCTGGTCTCCAAGAAGGAACTTCGACTTTTAATTTTTTCTTATTTTTTTTACATTTAAACCCTAAAGATGATAAAATTTTGTCTGCTTCAGCCGTTGAGATTGAAATACCAATTAAATTTATAAATCTTTCAACATCAAATTCTATAATTTTATTTTTTTGGATCCTTTGACCAGCAATAGAATACTTGCTAGCTTCTCCGCCGCAAATCTTAAGTATCAATTCAATTGCTATCTCTAAACCTTCTTGAGTAGAGTTTGGATCTATACCTCTTTCGAATCTATATTTAGCGTCTGTATTAATATTTAGTAAACGAGCAGTTTTTCTAATTGATGACGGTAAAAAGTAAGCTGACTCTAATAATATATTTTTAGTATCTAGTTCTGTTGAGGTTTTTGTTCCTCCAATTATTCCTCCAAGACCTAAAATACTGCTTTTATCTGTAATAACACACATGCCATCTTTTAATTTATATTTTTTGTTATCAAGAGCTTCAAATTCTTCGCCATCCTTTGAATTTCTAACAATTATTTCTTTATCTATTTTGTTGGCATCATAAGCATGAAGAGGTCGATTTAAATCGAACATTACATAGTTTGTAATATCAACTACTGCAGAAATTGGCTTTAACACCAAAGCTATAATCTTATTTTTTAACCATTGTGGACTTTCTTTGTTGGTAATATTTTTTATATAGCAGCTGCCAAAAGATAAGCATCCTTGGTTTTTTTCTTTAGAAATCACAACTCTTACTGGTTGACTCGATTTCAATTTTAAATTTTTCCTCTTTAATTTTAAAAGACTTCCAAGTCCAGATGACGCTAAATCTCTTGCTATTCCTCTAACTCCTAAACAATCAGCTCTGTTAGGTGTTATAGAAATATCTATCGCTTTTTCAGAATTGCTTTTAAAATAACTTTTGCCAATTTCTTTATCTTTATTTTTTAACTCTACAATACCGCCACTTTCATTTGATAAATTTAACTCACTTTCTGAACAAAGCATTCCTCTAGACTCTACTCCTCTTATTTTAGCTATCTTTAATTCGAACTTTGTTTTTGGTATAACAGCTCCTGGAGGGGCATAAATTGTAATTAATCCTTCTCTAGCGTTAGGAGCTCCGCAAACTACTTTAATAATTTCATCTCCACCTAAAAATACATCACAAACTTTAAGTTTATCTGCATTAGGATGTTTTTCAGTTTTTAAAATTTTTGCTACTCTGAATTCACTTAATTCACCTAAATTTTCTTTCACTTCTTCAACTTCAAGACCTATGCTTGTTAATTGGTCGATAATCTTTGCTTCGTTAGCTTTTGTTTGCAGATGCTCTTTTAACCATGGAATAGTAATTATCATTTGCTCAAGCCCCTGTAATTTGTTGGAACATCTAAAGGATCAAAACCAAAATGATTTAACCACCTATAATCAGTCTCAAAAAATGCTCTTAAATCATTAATCCCATATTTTAACATCGCAAGTCGATCAATCCCTATACCAAATGCATATCCTTGATATTTTTTAACATCTATTTTAACATTTTTAAGGACGTTAGGATGTACCATTCCACAACCCAAAATTTCTAACCATTTATCTCCTTCTCCAATAACTATTTTTCCATTTTCAAGTTTGTAACCAATATCTACTTCTGCTGAAGGCTCAGTAAAAGGAAAATGGCTTGGCCTAAATCTCATCTTAACGTTTTTAATCTCGAAGAATTCTTTAATAAAATAATCTAAACATCCCTTTAGATGACTCATTGTAATGTTTTTATCAATGTGTAATCCTTCTAGCTGATGAAACATTGGTGCGTGAGTTTGATCACTATCACAACGATAGGTTCTTCCAGGAACAATAATTTTGAAAGGTGGATTGTCACTTAACATTGTTCTAATTTGGACAGGTGAAGTATGAGTTCTTAATAAAATTTTTTTATTTTCCTCTAAATAGAAAGTGTCGTGCATATCTCTAGCTGGATGATCCTCTGGGGTATTTAGTGCTGTAAAATTATTGTACTCAGTCTCAACATCTGGACCTTCAGCTACAGAGAATCCAATTTCTGAAAATATTGAAGAAATTTCATCAATGACTTGAGATACTGGATGAATTTTTCCTTGTCTGATTGATCTTATAGGTAAAGTTATATCAATTTTTTCATCTTTTAATTTGTCATTGATTTCTTTTGTTTCTAATTCTAAACTCTTTGTATCTAATTTACTGGTTAAACTATCTTTTAATTTATTTAACTCTGAGGCAAATTCTTTCTTTTTATCGGGAGTTAGGGATCCTAAATTTTTAAACTGACTTGTTATTTGACCATTCTTACCAAAAAATTCAGTTTTGAGATTTTGTAATTCATCTTTTGACTTAACAGAAGATATCTTTGTATTAAAACTAGAATTTATTTTATCTAAATCACTCATTGATTTTTTGGTTCTTTATACTTTGTATAGAATAAATCAAAGACCCCAATTAGTTAAGGGAGGATTGAACTTTTTTTACAATAGTTTTAAAGACTTCTGGGTTATTATAGGCGATTTCTGCTAAAACTTTTCTATCTAATTTAATTTTGGACTTATTTAAACCATTAATAAATTGAGAATATGTAATGCCTTCAGATCTTACACCTGCGTTTATTCTTTGTATCCACAAAGTCTTAAATTCTCTTTTTTTAGCCTTACGGTCTCGATAGGCATACTGCATAGCTTTTTCCATAGCCTGACGAGCTACACGAATAGTATTTTTTCTTCTTCCGTATTGCCCTTTTACAGCTTTGAAAACTTTTTTATGTTTTGCCCTGCTGGTTACTCCACGTTTTGTTCTAGCCATTTTAAATCCTACTTAATTATTATAAGGCATGTACGATTTTACAATCTTAGTATCTGATTTTGTCATTATCGTAGTGCCTCTAAGTTTTCTTATTTGAGAGTTTGTTCTTTTAATCATGCCATGTCTTTTACCAGCGTGAGGTCTTTTAACTTTGCCGGATGCGGTAAATCTAAATCTTTTTTTTGCTGAGCTTTTAGTTTTTAATTTTGGCATAAATATTGTGGTTTTATATATAGATTAAATATCCATTACAAGGTGATATTATCTTTGTTAATTGGGCTGAATTATCATAATCATTTGCCTACCCTCAAACTTAGGATGAGTTTCAATTTTTCCTACATCTTTTGTGTCTTCTACAATTCTTTTCATTAAATCTTTTCCTAGTTCTATATGTTGCATTTCTCTACCTTTAAATTTTACAGTGAATTTTACTTTGTCTTTCTTAGTTAAGAACTTTTTAGCATTTTTAATTTTGAAATTATAATCATGTACATCTGTACCGGGTCTTAATTTAATTTCTTTTAAAGAAACAATTTTTTGTTTTTTTTTTGCAACGTTAGCTTTTTTTTGTAAGTCATATTTGTATTTACCTATATCCATTATTTTACAAACAGGTGGATTAGCATTTGGTGAAATTTCTATTAGATCCAACTCCTCTGACTTTGCAATTTCAATAGCTTTTTTTAATGGTAATACCCCTAAATTATTTCCATCACTTCCAATTACTTGAACATCGATTGCTCTTATTCTCTCATTGGATTTAGGTCCTTGAGGTTTGCTTCTTCTTTGAAAGTAATTAGGTTTAAAACTTGACACTTAATTTAAAGGAAGTTTATTTGCCATAAGTATATCTTTTATAAATTTATTTCTTTTTAGTGTTTCTTGTTTTTCAGATCCAAGTCTTCGAACTGTAACAGTGTTGTCGGCTACCTCTTTTTTTCCACAAACAATTATTACAGGAACTTTTGCTAGAGAATGTTCTCTTATTTTATAATTTATTTTTTGATTTCTTAAATCCACTTCGCATTTTATACCTTCTTTAAACAAATCTTCAAATAATTTTTTTACATAATCGTTATTCTCTTCAGCTATAGGACATACTACAACTTGTGTTGGTGATAACCAAAAAGGCAATTTACCAGCATAATTTTCAATTAAAATTCCAATAAATCTTTCTAGGGAGCCAAATAAAGCCCTGTGAAGCATAACAGGAACTTTTTTTGTACCATCTTTATCTACAAAAGATGCTCCTAACCTTCCAGGAAGGTTAAGGTCTACTTGTAACGTTCCACATTGCCAGTCTCTTCCGATGGCATCTCTAAGAACAAATTCAATTTTTGGTCCATAAAAAGCGCCTTCACCTTTATTAATTGAGTATTCTAGCTTAGATTGCTTTATGGCTGCCAAAAGCGCAGACTCAGATTTATCCCAAGACTTATCATCACCTACTCTCTTTTCTGGACGGTCAGAATATTTAAGTATGATATTTTCAAATCCTAAATTTTTATAAATATCTAAAATTAAATTTGTTACTAATAATGACTCTTGTGTTATTTGCTCCTCTGTGCAAAAAATATGTGCGTCATCTTGAGTAAAAGCTCTCACTCTAAGTAATCCGTGTAATGCTCCTGAAGGCTCATATCTGTGAACTTTTCCGAATTCTGACATCTTTAACGGTAAATCTCTATAGCTTTTTAAGCCTTGATTAAATACTTGAACACAACCAGGGCAATTCATTGGCTTTATAGCAAATACTTTTTCATCCGGAGTCTCAGAGGTATACATGTGTTCACCAAACTTCTCCCAATGTCCAGATTTTTCCCACAAGGATTTATCGAGAAGTTCAGGAGTGTTTATTTCTTTGTAGCCTGCAAGTCTTTGTTTTGTTCGCATATACTCAATAAGTCTTTGAAATAAAATCCAACCTTTTTCATGCCAAAATACAGCTCCTGGGCTTTCTTCTCTAAAGTGGAAAAGATCCATCTCTTTTCCAAGTTTTCTATGATCTCTTTTTTCAGCCTCTTCTAGCCTATGTAAATATTCATCTAGGTCTTTTTTGGTACTCCAACAAGTTCCATATATTCTTTGAAGCATTTCATTTTTAGAGTCTCCTCTCCAATAAGCTCCTGAAACTTTTGTAAGCTTAAAAGCTTTTCCTATTTTTCCTGATGAAGCTAAATGAGGTCCTCTACATAAATCAGACCAAGTTTCGCCATGTGAGTAAACTGACAGCTCTTCTTGTGTGGGAATACTTTCTATGATTTCAGCTTTATACTTCTCACCTATTTTATTAAAATGATCTATTGCTTCTTTCCTTTTCCAAACGTTTCTTTTGGTTTTTACGTCTCTATCAATTATTTCAGACATTTTTTTTTCAATTTTCTTCAAATCTTCACTTGTAAAAGGTTCTTTTCTGGCAAAATCGTAAAAAAAACCATCTTCGATTACTGGACCTATTGTTACTTGAGTTCCTGGATAAAGCTCTTGAACGGCCATAGCCATAATATGAGCAGCATCATGTCTTATGACTTCTAATCCTTCTTTATCTTTAGGTGTAATAATCTTTACATTAGAGTCTTTTTTTATTTCAAAGCTTAAATCCTTAAGCTCTCCATCGACCTCCATTATTAAGGCTATTTTTTCTAAGGATTTACTTATTTTTTTAGTAAGTTCAAAACCATTAATTGAGTTCACAAATGATATTTTTTTACCGTCTAAAAGTTTTATACTGGGCATTATAATGATTTATTAAATAATTTTTGATACTCTGTAAACGTTGTTTGACACATTTTTTCAACATCAAATTTTTTTTCAACGTTTTTTCTCCCTTCATTACCCATATTGAGTAATGATATCTCGTCCATATCCATAATTCTATTTAAAACTTTAGCTAATTCCCTCGGATCATCTGACTTATACAGTATACCAGATTTATTATTGAGAATTGTTTCTCTCGAACCTCCTATATCGCTTGCGATAATTGGTTTTTTCAATGCTTGTGCTTCTACGGCTACTCTTCCAAAGGCTTCTGGTTCAACAGACGCAGAAACTATAACATTAGCTATTTTATAGGCTGCTGGCATATCTTTACAATGATTTATAAAGTGTATTTTATTTTTAAGATGAAGTCTTTCTGTTAGAACAAATAATTTTTTTTTGTAAACATTTCTGCCCTGATCGGAACCTAAAATCACAACCTCAAAATCAACTTTATTGTAATACTCTCTAAGTATACTCAACGACTCAATTAAATTTTCCTGTCCTTTCCACCTAGTTAGTCTGCCAGGCATTAATATAACAAATTTATTTTTATCAATTTTCCAGTCATAATATATTTTATCAATTTGTTTTTGTGAAATATTTTTAGAATTAAAATATTCTAAATTTATACCTCTAAAAATAACTAACAACTTTTTTTTATCGTTTAAATAATTTTGATAATTAGAATTGATGTGAGAAAATATAAAATTTGATCCTGCAATGATTAATTTTGATTTAAGCATAATGCTATTGTAAAATTTTTTTAAAGAATTTGAAAAGTTATAAGTTCCATGAAATGTTGTAACAAATTTTCTCCTTGTCAAGCTACAAACTAGGAAGCATGACCAGGCAGGTGCTCTGCTTCTTGCATGTAAAATATCTACGTTATGAATTAGAACCAAAATCGATATAACAATAAAATTAAAAAGTATTGTAATTGGATTCTTAGAATGTACTGGTAATTTTATAATTTTTACTTTATTTTTTTTAACATATTTTAAAAGCTCTCCCCCGCTAGTAATTATAAATGATCCGCAACCTTTTTCGGCTAAGTAATGGGCAAGATCATAACAACCAGTTTCAGCCCCTCCATAACCTAGTCTTGGAATAACTTGCATTACTTTTATTTTAGATGACATATGATAAGAATATACAATATCAATTAAATTGATAAACTTTTTATGAAAAAATTTAGGTATCTTAAAATCTCTGAGACCAAAAAACTTAGGTATATCGACAATTATTATAAAAAAAAACTCTATGTAATTTTTCTTCCAGGCTTTATGTCTGATATTGTCGGGAAAAAACCTCAAGCTTTTAAAAAATACGCTGTTAAAAATAAATTAGGCTTTTTAGCTATTGAGTATTCTGGGCACGGCAAATCATCAGGTGAGTTTACAAAAGGAAATATAACTAGATGGTCTAATGATGCTAAAAATTCAATAAAAAAAATTGTTAAAAAAAATAAATTTATACTTGTTGGTTCAAGCATGGGTGCCTGGATTTCTTTAAATCAATTTAAGTATTTTAAAAAACAAATTTTAGGTTTTGTAGGCATCGGATCTGCACCTGAATTTCTTGAAAGGCTGATGTGGAAAAAATTTCCAAAAAAGAACAAAAATGAGATTATTGATAAAGGGTTAAGTGTTATTAAAGCTGGTAAATATGAGTATCCTATCACAGCCCAACTAATAAAAGATGGAAGAAAAAATAAAATTTTTTCTAAAAAATTTAGATCAAAAATTAGAGTAACTATGGTTCATGGTAGTAAAGATGAAGTTGTGCCAGTATCTTTTTCAAGAAAAGTTCTCTCATTATTTAATGGTGCTAAGAAAAAACTAGTAGTAATTAAAAATGGAGATCATAGTTTATCCGATAATAAACCGTTAAAAAGAATAATAAAAGAGTTAGATATTATTCTTAAGGATATAGTTTAGTCCTTCCACATACGACGGGTATTTTAATTCGTAGTCAAAAAATTTTTTCATTTTTTTATTGCTAACTTTTTTAGAGTCCTTATAAAAATTTTTTAAAACTTCACTATCTATGGCTGAAACTTCTATTGTTTCTGGATTTTTAATCTCAAGTATTTTAGATCCATAAAAAGCAACTTCTTTTGAGGATGCAGGTCTGTCATCTGCAATATTATAAATTTCTTTTGACTTAAAATTTTCTAAAGATTTGAATAAGACACTTGCAATATCTTCGACATGAATTCTCGAAAAAAAATGATCTTTTTTATCAATTATTTTTTCATTTCCAGATTTTAATCTAAGCAATATATTCTTTTCGTTAGAATAAATTCCAGCAAGCCTAAAAATTTGAACAGGTAAATTTTTTTTTATCGACAAATTTATCCAAGAATTTTCAGCCACTAGTCTGTTTATGCCCGTCGATGAAGTGGGATTAGTTTTACTTTCTTCATCTACCCATTCCCCATTATGATCACCATACACACTTGTTGCAGAAAGATAAGTAATCCATTTTGCATTTGAACTCTCAAGCAAATTTTGAAATTTTTTTATTACTATGTCTTCTCCATTAACCGGAGATATTGATATCAAAATATGGTCAGATTTATTTAAATCATTTAACAATTTTTCATCAAATGAATTTTCAGAAAATTGGTAGCTTTTATAACTTATGTTTTTAAAGTCCTTTACTCCTGTCGCTTTTCGTGAGGTAGTTGTTAAATTTAAATGAATTTTCTCTTTATTGATTTTTTCTATAAATTTTTTAGCCACTTGGCCAAAACCAAAGCAAAAAATATTTATTTCTTTCATTTAACTTACTCTCTGAGTTGAGAACTTTAATGTAAGGGGGTTTTCCAGTTTGTCTAACATTTCTATCGGACATATTTGTTTGAAGTTTAATATTTCGCTATCATAATTTTCTAATATCTTCTTCGCCACTTTAGAATTTGTTTCATTTAGAAAATTTTGTAAATTTTTCCTTAAAAAATTTTTCCAGTATTCAGTTTCTACCGACTGCCAGATAATTGAAGTTGAGTTTGCATAATCTTCAAAGTTATCATCTTTATCATAGATAAAGGCCATACCTCCAGTCATACCGGCGCCAAAATTGTAACCAACTTGTCCTAAGATAATAGCTGTACCACCAGTCATATATTCACATCCATGAGCACCACAGCCTTCTACGATAGCTAAACATCCTGAGTTTCTCACTGCGAACCTTTCTCCTGCTTGGCCTGACGCATAAAGTTGTCCAGTTGTACCCCCGTACATGACAGTATTTCCAATAATCACGTTTTCATTTGAAGTTATTTTATTTTTTAAAGATGGGTAAACTACAATAGTTCCACCAGAGAGACCTTTACCCACATAATCGTTGGTGTCCCCTTCTACTGTTAGCTTTATTCCCTTTGCTAAAAATGCACCTAACGATTGTCCAGCTGAACCATTAAGTTTGATGTTTATTACATCTTCATCCAATTTATTATCTCCAAACTTTTTGTAAACATAGTGTGAAAGGCGTGTGCCAACTGACCTACATGTATTTTCGATCATATATTCAAAAAAAGTTTTTTTATTACTATCTATTTTATTCTTAATGTCAGTCCAAATTTTTTCATCTAAAGTATCAGGCACTTTATTAATTATTTTTTTTTCACAAAAACGAGGGTTGTTCCCAGGGTCTGCTTGAACTAGAAGAGGGTTAAGATCTAAATCATCAAGGTTTGAGGACCCTTTATTTACTTGGTTTAACAGGTCCGTTCTTCCTATAATTTCATTAATACTTTTGTACCCTAGTGAGGCCAATATCTCTCTAACTTCAGTAGCTACGAACGTGAAAAGATTTACCACTTTTTCTGGTGTTCCAACGAATTTTTTTCTTAATTCTTTATCTTGACTACACACTCCAACAGGGCAAGTGTTTGAATGACATTGGCGAACCATGATACAACCCATTGCTACAAGTGAAGAAGTTCCTAGTCCATATTCTTCAGCGCCCATCATTGCGGCTATAACAATATCTCTGCCGGTCTTCAAACCTCCATCAGTCCTTAAAGTAACACTGTGTCTTAAATTATTTAATGTTAATATTTGGTTCGCTTCTGTTAAACCCATTTCCCAAGGTATACCGGCGTACTTAATACTAGTTTGTGGACTAGCTCCCGTTCCACCAGAGTGGCCAGAAATTAAAATTATATCAGCTTTTGCTTTTGCAACTCCGGCAGCAATTGTTCCAATTCCAGTTGAAGCTACTAGTTTTACCCCTACTCTTGCAAGTGGGTTTATTTGTTTTAAATCATAAATAAGTTGAGCTAAATCTTCTATTGAATAAATGTCATGGTGAGGTGGTGGGGAAATTAAAGTCACCCCTGGAGTTGAGTGTCTGAGTCTTGCTATCTCATCTGTAACTTTAAATCCTGGTAGCTGCCCACCTTCACCTGGTTTCGCTCCTTGTGCTATTTTAATTTCTATTTCATTAGCATTATTTAAATAGTCTATTGTAACCCCAAATCTTGCTGACGCTATTTGTTTGACTCTTGAATTTGCTGTATCACCGTTTGGTAATTTTACAAATCGTTTAGAGTCTTCACCGCCTTCTCCACTGCAAGACGCACCTTTAATTCTATTCATTCCAATTGCTAGAGTTTCATGTGCTTCAGCAGATAGAGCACCGTGTGACATGCTTCCACTACCGAATCTTTTTAAGATTTCTACTACTGGCTCTACTTCATCTATATTTATAGAGTCTTTTCTATTCTTAAATTGTAATAAATCTCTTAAATTAATAGGTGGCAGACTATGAATTCCCTTTGAGTATTGTTTATAATGTTCGTAAGATTTAGTTCCTACAGCGTGTTGAAGTAGATGGATCAAATTTCCTTGATATTGATGATTTTCCCCAGTTTTCCTATATTTATAAAGTCCTCCTATCGGTAGAGAGAATACATTTTTTTCATTTAGCTTTTTATGAAGATCTTTAATTTTCGTCTCAATTCCAATTGTACCAATGCCTGAAATTCTAGATACCATTCCAGGAAAATAATCTGCTACTATTGATCTGCTTAATCCAACAGCTTCAAAATTGCACCCTCCACGATATGAGCTAATAACTGAAATACCCATCTTTGACATAATTTTTAAAAGTCCTGCATCTATAGATTTTTTAAATTTTAAAACGCAATTCTCAAAATCTGATTCTCCAAAAAGCTTTCTTTCAAACCTTTGATAAATACTGTCTATTGCCAAATAAGGATTAATGGTCGTTGCACCTACTCCAATTAATATAGCAAACGTATGTGTATCTAAGGCATCAGAACTTTCCACGTTAATAGAACAATATCCTCTTAATCCTAACTTAACTAAATGTGAGTGCACCGCTCCTACAGCTAAAATTGTTGGTATACTTGCCCTTTTAGAAGAAATATCTTTATCTGATAAAATTAAAGTACTGCTACCTTCACGAACTGCAATTTCACACTCAGCTCTTATTTTTTCTATCCTACTTTTAAGGGAAGAGCTTATATCAAATGTGCAATCAATAATTTTGACTCTTTTCTTAAAAATATTTTTAAATTTTTTAAATTGGGAATTGGTTAAAACTGGACTATCTAAAACATAAATATTTTCCTCAGTTAAATTATCAAAATCTAATATATTTCCTAAATTTCCAAATCTAGTTTTTAAACTCATTGCTTTATTTTCTCTTAATGAGTCAATTGGTGGATTAGTTACTTGACTAAAATTTTGTCTAAAATAATGTGCGATAGGTCTAAAGTGACTTGACAAAACGGCTGCGGGAGTATCATCCCCCATAGAACCTGAAGCTTCTTTCCCCTCTTCTGCCATTGGATGAAGAATTAATTCAAGGTCTTCTACACTTAATCCAGAAAGATATTGTCTTTTCTTTAACTCTTCTCCGGTAAACTCTGCTTTTTCTTTATCTACAATAATTTTTTTATCTAAATCAATTATTTGTTTGCTATATTTTTTATAATCTTTAGCCAAATAATCTTTTATTTCTTTATCTTTAAATAATTTACCTTTCTTTAAATCTATAGCAATAATTTGACCAGGTCCTAATTTTCCTTTTGAAATAATTTTTTCTTCAGGAATTTTGATCATTCCGGTTTCTGAGCCTGCAAAAAATAAATTGTCTGAGGTAATTGTGTATCTTAAAGGTCTAAGACCATTTCTATCAGTTGCTGCTAGTACCCACTTTGAGTCTGTTGCACATATCGCTGCTGGTCCATCCCATGGTTCGATTGTACTATTTAAAAAATTAAATAAATCTTGATGATTTTTTGGTATCGTTTTACTTCTCTTGGACCATGCGTCAGGTATCATCATAAGTTTAATCAACGGGGCTAATTTTCCAGAATGAGTTAATAATTCAAAAACATTATCTAACGCTCCGGAGTCTGAACTACTACGTATAACTGGTTTAAGTTCTTCTACGTTTTTGAACAATGGACTCGACATGTCTTGTTCGTGAATTTTCATCCAATTAATATTTCCTTTTACAGTGTTTATTTCTCCATTATGCGCTAGCGTTCTGAGTGGTTGGGCTAAATCCCAACTAGGAAAAGTATTAGTAGAGTATCTTTGATGAAAAATTGCAAATCTTGAAGTCAAATTTTTATCGTTTAGGTCAGGATAAAAATCAGCTAGAGACTCTGCTAAAAACATTCCTTTATAAACAATAGACCTTGAGCTAAAAGAACAAATATAAAAATCCTTTAGCTGTGACTCTCTTGCTAAATTTTCAATAGTTTTTCTTGATACAAAAAGTTCTCTTTCTAAATCATTTGTTTTTAATTCTTCATTTTTTTTGAAAAGAACTTGGGCTATTTCAGGTCTATTTAGATCGGCTGTTTTACCTAAAACTTTAGGATTAACTGGTACCTGCCTCCATCCGTAAATATAGAAATTATTTTTTAACAACACTGACTCTACTATTTCTCTGCATTTTTCTTGTTCAGAATAATTTGTTCTTGGTAAAAAAATCATTCCAACACATATTCTTTTTGTCTCATCTGGGCTATGACCTGTTGCTAAAATTTTTTCTTTAAAAAATTTTGGAGCTATCTCTAGCTGAATACCTGCTCCATCACCAGATTTACCGTCAGCATCAACGGCTCCCCTATGCCAAATTGCTTTTAAAGCTTCAATTCCATGCTCAACAATTTTTCTATATTTTTTACCATCTGTTGAAGCAACCATACCTACTCCACATGCATCGTGCTCCATGCTAGAATTGTAAATATTATTATCCTCTAAAAGTTTTTTATTTTTTTTATAAATGATCATCTTGATTAAGCAGCTTCAACCTTTTTTTCTTTATTAGATTTGTTTTCTAAATATTTTGCTATTTGATCTGCTGCGTCTCTTCCATCTCTGATCGCCCAAACAACCAGTGAAGCACCTCGAACTATGTCGCCAGCAGCAAAAACTCCATCAATATTTGTTTGCATTGTGTGAAGGTCAATTTTAATTGTACCCCATTTAGAAACTGATAATTCTTCAGCATCAAATAATTTAGGAATATTCTCTGGATCGAAACCCAAAGATTTAATAACTAAATCAGCTTTAATTTCAAACTCTGAATTTTCTTTTATCTCTGGTTTTCTTCTGCCTGAAGCATCAGGATTTCCAAGTTGCATTTTATTGACTTCTATAGTTGATACAATTTTATCTCCAATAAATTTTTTTGGACTTGTTAACCAAACAAACTCAACACCTTCTTCTTCGGCGTTTCCAACTTCTCTTACTGATCCAGGCATATTTTCTCTATCTCTTCTATATAAACATTTTACTGACTTTGCTTTTTGTCTAACTGCAGTTCTAACACAGTCCATAGCCGTATCTCCGCCACCGATTACTACTACGTTTTTTCCCTCTGCGTTTAAAGTTCCATCATCAAATAAATCTACTTTATCGCCTAAACCTTTTCTGTTTGATGCCGTTAAAAAATCCATAGCAGGAAAAATATTTTTTAATGTGTGTCCCGGGATATCAATTTCTCTAGCTTTATATACTCCTGTTGCAATTAAAACCGCATCATGCTTTTGTCTAATTTCATCTAAGGTACCATCTTTACCTATCTCAAAATTTTGTACAAATTTACTTCCACTGTCTTTTAATAATTTAGTTCTTCTTTCAACAACAAACTTTTCAAGTTTAAAATTAGGTATGCCATAAATTAAAAGGCCGCCAGATCTATCATATCTATCGTAGACTGTAATCTGATAACCTAATTTTCTTAGTTGCTCAGCACTTGCCATTCCTGCAGGGCCAGCCCCTATTATTCCAACAGACTGCTTAATTTCTTTTTTCACTACAAATGGTTTTACCCAGCCTTTTTCCCAAGCAGTATCTGTAATATATTTTTCTATTGATCCTATGGTAACTGTTCCATGTCCAGATTGTTCAATTACACAATTACCTTCGCAAAGCCTATCTTGGGGACAAATTCTTCCACACACCTCGGGCATATTATTTGTACTTTGAGAAATTTCATAAGCTTCTT